>Ga0157369_10000976_pt1 | contig 36234 bp, 50 predicted proteins | sample C25metaG_FD_113461 | JGI IMG/M metagenome (GOLD analysis project Ga0157369, IMG submission 113461) | Corn rhizosphere microbial communities from Kellogg Biological Station, Michigan, USA - C2-5 metaG | ecosystem: Host-associated > Plants > Roots > Rhizosphere > Soil | place: USA: Michigan... | reverse complement strand
TCTGAGGTTTTTTTCCTTCCTTCAATTGAAGTGAAGCATGGGAACCATAGGTTCTCATCTAATGAAGTCTCAAATCTTCACTTTCCTAGAGCTTGCTGTAGGCTCTGCCACGCTTTCTAGGAGGCTTTGCTTCTCCTTCTTGATGTTCTGACATGCCTCATGGTCTTCCAGAAGCTTGGCAATGGTGCTGGTGCCATAGAGACGCGCTGCGGCGGCTGCTGTCATGCCAGTAGCCTTGTCCTGAGCTTGGGTGGAAGCGCCTGCATCGAGGAGGGCTTTCACAATCTGCACGTCCTTGGACACGATCGCATAGAGCAATGGATGTCTTGTAGGGCTGGCATTGGGGCTTGCTCCTGCCTCCAGAAGTGCTGCTACAGGTCCTTTGTAGACAGAGGTACAGGCAAGGGCTAGAGGTGTGTAGCCTTCCTGGTCTACGGCATCAAGGTTAGCTCCTTGGCTGATGATGTACTCAGTGAGTGCTCTATCACCAGTGCTCTGAGCTACGACATGAAGAAGGGTGGAGCCAAACTGGTCAGTGGCATTGATATCTAGCTTCTGAAGGTACTCATCTATTGCTTGTGTGGTTCTTCTGCTGCGTACCATTGCTTGTAAGTGTCCTGCTGTGTCTTCCATCTTGATTCCTTTTTTGTTGTTCTGATTATCAAGGTATCGGCAAAGCACTGATTGTCAAGATAGTTGGCTAGATTTTCTGCCTCTTGATTGGTTTGTCTTCCACTGGTTCAGCCAATACCTTCTCAAAGTAGCTTAGTTCTGCTTTTGGGCAAAAGGTGTTATGGAGTTCATCTATCCAATCAAGAATTGCCTTGTTTGATTTGTCAGTGTCATTGAGGTAGATGTGATATCTCGCATGATAGTCAGAAATGATGTCGCCAACTGTTTTGCCTTCATTGTTTTGAATGCTTGGATTGATGGCATACTGTGAAAGCGTAGCTCCACCAGTTTGCATTGCCTTAAAGCAGTTGACTGCATTAAGTGCGTTTGAATAATAGAGATGCATCGCAGTGTTGCCAAATTTGTCTTGAATGTTTGGATCTGCACCCTTGGATAATAGATAGTGCATGAGTTCATGCCTTAACTCGCTGGTTGCATGGTGCAAAAATGTCTGGTTGTCTAATCCATAGATTAGGTTGATGTCAAAGTGGATGTCATCAAAGATAACGTCAAGTAATTTTGATTGGTCTGGTTTCCAGTCACGCATGACTGCTGCAACATCATATTCTTTAAGCTGATAAAGATGTTTCTCCTTGGCATGGTCAAAGCCATACTTGGCAAGAAGCTTGAGCCTATCAGTTAGGTAGTCATAGTTGCTAGAATAGGTTTGAAAACGTAGCAAGAAAAGCATATTTCTGTCAATGGTCAGTGGAGCACCACTTTGATAGAGAAATTCAACAGTATCTATTGATTTATCTCTGGCTGTTGCTAGCTCTAACTCTTCCAGTCCAGGCTTGAAGCCTTTGCTGATGATGCGCTTTGCCTTCTCAAAATCTGGTATTTGATTGAAAAAAGCAGCGTGAAATTTCTCCCTGAGAACTTCTTGCTTGCCTTCAGTGTAGGCATCTTTGAGTGCTCTAAATATGTTCATATCTTCATTCTTCTGCATGATGTTTCTGCCTCCATCTTGTGTGTCATCACACTACTGAGCTTCTGTCTTTCTAGGTCTGCTGTGTGAAGGTCAAAAAGCTGTATCACCTTCTCAAAGTTCCAATGCTTTGCGTAGCCAGGTGCAGTGACACCAGTGAGACCAGACTTGAGGGATAGACTTGCTCCATGCTTCAAAAGAGCCTCAATGAGGGCTGTAGACCTTGTTTTGTCATAGGCGTGGATTGCTTGAATGATGGGATATTTGCCTCTGCCTAGATTGACCTTGGCTCCAGCATCTAAAAGAGTGAAGGCATTCTCAACAAAGTGAGAAGTACAAGCGAGAGAGAGAGGAGTGTTGCCATTGCTGTCTATGACATTGAGGTTGGCGCCTCTTTTGATGGTGTGTCTGACTAGCTCTGGTGTGCCATAGATGACCATGACATGTAAGAGGGTTGACCCATCATTGTCGGTGCAGTTGATGCCAAATTTGGCTATGTACCTATCAACTGATTCAGTGAGCTTGTAGGTAAGAATCTCTTCAAATGCCTCCCACATTGCTTTGGTTGATTTCATATGTTTCTCCTTATACTTTGTGCTTATTGTGTGTTTGTGGAAGAGAAGTCATTGCTTTCTCAAGCTTGTCCTTCTCTTCAGTGATTCTTTGAGAGTCTTCTAAAAGTGCAGCTACTTCTAAGAAACCCTTGATGACATCCAAACCCATCTTCTCAACTGAATCAGCCTTTGGGTACTGTTGCTCAATCTTTTCAAGTGCGGTGGGTTGTAGCTTTTGGTGGCTAGACTTGAATCTATCCTGTAGTTTGGCAAAGAGATGGCTCATAGCTTTAGCTCCCTGTTGTTTTTGTTGGTAGTCTTGAAAAGATTATCTCTCTCAGCTTGCTCCGCCTTGGCAATGGCTTTGCTCCAGCATATGTTGTGAATTCTGTGCCAGTCTTCATCAGTCATCTTGGAAAAGAAGTCAAAGCGATGTGGTTGCTTGTGATTGGTGGGGGATAGAGATGAAGACACTGCTGACATTGTTGGGCTATCGTTTGTTTTTCTTGGCATGCTGGTTTCCTCTCATAGATGTAAATGTTTATTGTGAGTGCTAGTAAGCTTAAACAACTGCTCCTCTTCTGATTTGCTAACACTTTGTACCTCTGTTGTGTATTCATTCTTTGGATTGAGGATGGTCTTCTTGAGAACAGTCTCAGCGATGCTATCAAGTCTTGGTGAATAGCAACTGTATCCTCCTTCTTCACGGTGATTTCCTTTTGCAAGTCTTAATTTGATTTGAAGAAGAATGAAGGTGACAACTAGCACGGATAATGTATGGCTAGTGTAAAAATTCATGCAGCTATGAAGGAATGAGTGGTCATTCAGTAGGTTGATGATGATTTCAAATGGATTCATATTGTTTTCCTTATGAGTGTTCTAGTACTTTCTTATTAGCTTCAAGCTTACCTAGTGCTACTTGAAGGCTGTCTTCTTTGCTGAATGCTTCAATCTCAGCTATCTTGTCTTCCATCATCTGAAGTTGCTGTGTGACAGTGGCTTGAATCACAAGCTTGCCTTCCTCATCAATGAGCTTTGTGTTCATTGAGTCGTTGTAGCTGTGCTCAAGGCTTTCTAAGCGGTTTGTGATGCCTTGACCTAGGAAGTATTTGTGCTCCTCACCAGCACTGGAGATACCTGGCTGAGCATCGAGGCTGGCTTTAAGAGTGAGTGCTTTACTGCTGATGGCTACTGCTCTGATTCCGAAGTGTTGCTTGAATTGGTTCTTCTCTGATTTCTTGGGAATCTTTTCAGCCATCACTTTTTCTTGGCTCGCTTTGTCAATTGACACTTCTTCTTTTGCTGTCTTGCTGTCATCACTATCTGATATCAGTAGCATTAAGAAAATGCCTGAGAAGATGGTTGGTGGAGCCAATCTGAGACCAAGTGGCACTGGTGCATTGGTAGTCATGAACAGTGTTCCCACAAATGCAAGCATGGTAATAGTCCAGAAGATGTAGAAGGGAAGAAAAAGTGGACCAACTGAGTGGTGAACTGTTCTGAAGCTTCTGTGAAGATATGGGAAGAATGTGAGCAAAGTGGCTGTTGCAGCTTTATCTAGGATATCTTTCATATGATGTGTCCTTCTTTGTCAGTGGTATGTGATGCTAATGCTCTGGCAAGAAGTTGCTCTTGTTCTTCTTTTGGGATGACTCTATAGAGAGACCTGAACTCAACAGGTTTGCCAAGCTGAACAGCTTTTTTGATGCCATGTTTCATACCACTTGATAGGTCATAGTCAATGTAGACAACTGACTTATCTGCTACTTCAAGCCAAAGTAGTCCTGCTTCAATGCCAAGGGTTCTCTGCTCAGGAATTGCATCATCTGTCTCATCAGTGTAGAGAGCATGAGATGCAAAGTAGGCTTCATTGTGATTAAGGAAAGTGTCACGTCTAGCTGCTATGAGGTACCGGCGATACTCTTCTTTTTTCTTTGGGTCTTTGTGATTGAATGGAGACTCAATGATGACTCTAAGTTTGATTGATGGTTCTGTATGCATGTGGTGTCCTTATATTTTCTTTGTTTTATTTGTTGGTTTTGCTGGTCTCCAGCGCGTGTCATATTGCTTCTCCATTGAAGAGCTTGAAGAAGGTCATGATTCCACCAGAAACAAGGTATGCACTAGCAACAATGGTTAAGCTAGTGATGAACTCTTTACCATCTGGAAGTAGGGCAATACAAAGAAGGGAGAGGATTGCTGTGAGAGCAATGTGAACCAAATGATTGGTTGGTAGAGCTTCTTTTGTTTTAGTTGTCATGTGTACACCTATTGTTCTTGTTGTTAATACAAATATAACAAGTAAAAATTAAAAGTCAATAGGCTAACACAATGGGCCACTCAAATATTTTTCACGTTGATTGTTAGTGCTCAGTCGCCGTGAGGCTCTTCAATTGAAGAAGGTGCTTGTTGCCTCTTGCTTTGGCAACCAGGTTTGAGGGTTCTAAAACGAACTTTCAGAGGAAGAAGAAAACTCAGCGAAGCTGAGTTTAGGAGGGTAGCGAAGCGAAGGAACCTAAGGTTCCTAAAGTGATTTGATTGGAGCTACTTCACTTCTTCTGAATGCTCTTCAAGTACTCAATGACTTCAGTATTTGGATGGTCTTTGGTTGCATGATCTTGGGCATAAGTCAGTGGTGTTTCAGTGAGGTTGTTGTGGAGATCGAAAAGTGTAAAATCTGTATCTGCACCATTTTCTACATACAACTTCACCATATCAACATTCCCTGAATCAATGGCATTGAGAATTGATGCTTGTGCAACAAGCGCCTTTGCATCCTCTTTGGAGGCTGTGGTTAGGAGGGCGCGCATCACATCAATATGTCCATAGGCAGTTTGCTTCCAAAGTGAGTCGCTGTATTCAATGTCATCATCATTTTTGATGCTATTGGCTAGATAGCCCTTTGGCAGGTTTTCAACTATGAGCTTCACTGCATCACTGTTTTGATTATCAAGTGCATCTATCAAAGTGCTAGAGCGGTTCTTGCCAATGAAATGATGGTCATAGTACTGAGCAACTGGTGCATATTGAGCAAGAAGGTCTTTCATGACTTGTGTGCTGCCATTGTTGACTGCCAATGAAAAACGCTGAGCGAGGTTGTTAAGGGAGGCATGGTCAAGTATCTGGCAATTGCTCACATGTAGTGCCTTGGGAGCAATATCTTTGACATAGTGATTGTTAAAATTGTCATCATCTCCTTCCAAGTCTTCCTTTGTGTATGCCAACACATTTTGCTTGTCTGAGTTTTGACAGGTTAGAAATGAACCTTCATAGCCAAGTGGGCTAAAGATTGCATTCTCTTCTTGAGTGGTGATGATTCTCGCTGGCTGATTGTCATGCTTGCTTGTTGAAAACAGTGGGTGCAAGGCTAACGTATATGCGCCTCCCACTATCAATCCAGCTAGTAGGTACTTAGATGCTGTTTTTTTCATGTGATGCTCCTCTTGTTTTTCTGTGGTGTATCTATCAATTGACTTTTTTGTCTTTCTTCTCAGCTTCAGCCTCTTCAATCTTCTTGGTGAGTGTCTTGTTGAAGTTCTTAGCCAACTCAAGCCATGTGCCTGGGAAGAGGGTGGCACAAAAGATGTCCATGATGGTCTGTGCTAGGACTATTCCTCCAAAAAAGGTGATAGCTACAAAGGCATCTTTAGTGAAGAGAAAGAGGGCAAGGTAAATCAAAGCTCTGCCAATAACTCTGACTATAAGTGGGTCAAATCTCATCTCTGACCTCACTGAGCGGCTGTAGTGCTAGCTTGTGCAACCTGGGCAATGCCATTGGTCATGCCAGTAGACAAGCCTGCAATGAGTTGCTGCGCGAAAGGGACACAATCAACTGCTGTAGCTGTCACTGCCTGAGCTTCTACACTGATGAGACCTTGAATCCCATTGGTGTCATAGGCTCCTAAAAGCTGCCCTTGTGTTGGCATATGCATTGTTAAGAAGGTGAAGATTGATACGATTGCATTGATGTACATGATGGTCTCCGATTATTGGTTAGATTTTCAACTGTTTGGTTTGGGTGCTTCTATTTCTATTGATGGTGAACCTGCCAGAGTGCTTTGAGCCAATGGCATTGGGATTGAACTGATAGAACTTTGGAGCACTATGTGATTGTATGGTTTGTGCTATCTGCTCTTGGATGTGTTCAAACTCTTTGGCTGCTTGTAGCTCTTCCTCATCTTTTCTTTCTTGTTCTAGGAAGTTAATGACTTGAAGTGTCATCACACAATCAGCTAAGGCTCTATGAGCTTTGAGAGGAGCAGGTTCAAGCTTTAGGTAGGCTAGGGCATGTTGATATGCCACACTTAGTTTGGCCCACTTCTCAGGTGAATGCTTGTTGCTATAGGCAAGCATGGTGCATCTGAATTCATATTTGCCGATATCAAATTCTATTCCATACTGTGCTGCACTTTGTTTGATGAGCTTGGTGTCATAACCCTTGTTGTAGATGTAGCAAGGGTATTTCAAGAGGTCTAAAAGCTGAGGGTAAATATTGTCAAATGTTGGAGCGCTCGCAACCATAGCATCAGTGATGCCATGAATAGCAGTTGCTTCTTTTGGGATGGGAAAGCCAGGATTGACTAGGCTATCAATGACTGTTCTGCCTAGATTGTCTACTGCTGAGATTTCTACTATTGAAGCTGTTGAGCCTAATCCAGTTGTCTCAGTGTCTAATATGATATATTCAATGTTGTTGTTATTCATGGTAATGCCTTTTCTTCTTATTGTTACAACTAATATAACAAATGAAAATTAAAAGTCAATACCTTAAGAGAAATATTTAGTCAATATCTTCTTCTTCATTTTCTCCAAATACTTCAGTGATGCAGTTCTTCAAATCAGTTGTGACATTCTGCATCTCTTCATTCAAGATGCCAAGGTACTCACTGACATCTGTAGGTGTGTTGAGACTTCCAGTGAAGAGGGTGCGCCCAAAAAGATGGGTCTGAGCATCAACATCAACCCACTTGCTGTAGTCCCTTGCCTCATCTATGGCAAGCTGTAGGAAGGCTTGTTTAACTAGCGCCTGGTGGTAGGCGCTCTCATACCAAGCATCCCCACTAGACCAGGGGAAATAGTCGCCTTTATGAATCCAGACTGCCTTCTCAATGTGTCTGATTTGTTCGTCTGGTTGGTGGAAGTTCTTGTTGAAGGCTGCTTTGACAGTGACCTTGGCTCCAAAAAAAGCTTCCTGGTCAAAGCCATAACAGAAAAGATTCTCTTCAAGGAAGATTGCTTTGAGCACTCGTGCTCCATACTGCTTAGATGTTGGTGAGAATGAAAATGGTATGTCCATAGAGTCCTTATTGTTGTTGTGGTTTGGTTGATGCTTTGAATTCAGCAGTGAGTTCATCACATGCTTTGATGAGTAGAGTTAGCTCATACTTGATAGGGGATTTGGCATCAGCTTTTTTAAGCTCAGAGATGCGTTTTTGTGCTTCTGCTTTGGCTTGAGCTATTGCATCAATGATGTGAAACAATGGCTTGCCACGGTACTGCTTGGCTAGAAAACTTCTTATTTCTGCTTTCTGTTCTCCAAATGATTTGTGCATAGATGCTCCCTATTATTCTTGTTGTTATTCATTCAAATATAACAAATGAATATCGAAAGTCAATAGGCGATAGTAAAAATTTTCTGAATGTGGCAATATGGGCTTGCTACTCACTCGGCACTCGGGGGAAGGTAATGGAAATTTGGCAGCTTCAAGAAAAAGTAGATGCAATTGATGAGTATGAAATCAACTCACTTGCTTTCTCTGACATATACAAATGCTTTAGTGTCAATTCAGCAATGAAGCTCAAGAAAGCCAAGCTGATGTTCTTGGGTGAAGCACTGAAGCAAACACGTGTTGATATTGGCTATGGCTATGAGGTGGCTCAGTTCTTTGTGGACTGGCTTGATGACCCTGAGGATGAAGAAGTCATCACTCAAAAGGAAGTGTTTGAGCTACTGACTAAAGATGGGCTAGATGATACTCAGAGGGTCAATGCCAAGCTCTTGTTCTGCTCAATGACCATGTTGATGAGTAGTGTTAGCTTCATCAATGTTCTGACCTCCAGTGATTTTTGGGGGTTGGTCTCGCATGCAAGCATTCAGAATGATAGGGAGTTTGCACTTCTCTATTGTGCTGAGATGTTGAGTCAAGCAAGAAAAGAGACTAGACCTATCTCTGAATTGAGACCTAATGTTTCAAATATCATCAAACACTTTGACACTAACAAACCTAGTGTTGAGAGGTCTTTGATGGAACTTCATGAGAGGCTGTCAGAGATTGTGAGCACCTTCAATGAGTTCATGGTTCCAAGGCTTTTAGATGATGTTGAGTTTTGCTATCTGATGGTAGCCACTGCTGGCAGGCTTGCGGCTGTCATGAAGCGTGAAAGCCTAGATGACTTGTGGGATAAGTTTGATAGCAGAAGAGGTGAATACCTGGGGGAAATCATGTCCACTTGCCTCAAGAAGCTCAAGGCAAGCAATCTCCCACATCCTCTTTTTAAAACAAATCTGGAGGAGTACTTCAACACGATTCGTGAGAAGGTCAAGCTAGAAGGTGGTGTAGCCAGTGGTGATACTGCAAAGAACAAAGGAAGGATTTGATGATGGAAAAGTTCAGTGAAGAAGTACTAACTTGCGTCCATTTTGATTGGGAAGGACCAGTAGGGTTTCAGATTCTCAAAAACTTGCTTGAGCATAGGGGAAAGGTTCGCGAGTATCCAATTAGAGCCAAAGATTTTGAAGACCTAGAGGAAGTAATCCACTCTGATAAGTTTAGGGTGATGAATTATGTTTTTGAAGCTATTACCCTCTATCAACATCTTTGCCGCGACTCCGATACTTTCATTAAAGTCTGTCTTGACGAAGAGATGACAGAGAGTAGGGCATTTGCAGTGTGTGGGCTGATTCACATGCTTAGCCGTGCTGAGAGTTTATCTGTTTTCAATAAAGGCTCATGGTACTGGTCGCTTCACAATCTAGATATGTTGACAAAAAGGCAGGAAATTTATTTCTTTGTCATGTACTTCTTGATTGTCAATTATGAGAAGTATGAAGATGGATTGAACCCTGATGAGTTGGGTGGTGATGGCGTGGCAATGAGCAACTACAAAATCTACAACATCTTGCATTCCTCTAATCTTCTTGATGAAACTATTGGCAAGTACTTGGATGAGATGAAGAAGATTAAAACCATGTGTGTGCAGCTACTGGAGAACAAGATGGTAGCTAAGGCTTATTTGGAGCTTGCTAAAGCCTATGCAAAGCTCAAGGGTAGGGAAAGTATTGCTCAGTATTTCGGTCAGTTCATAGGCTATCCTGAAGACTGTGTTTCGATGGTGGGTGAGGACCTTGCTCGGCAGACACTGAAGGACATGCGCAAAGTGTAGTAGATGAGAGAATAGGGAGGTCTTGCCTCCCTTTTTTATTGCTTAGATTTTTCGTTTCTTAGCTGGTTTCACATCATCTTGAAGTTGGATTATGTTTTCCAACAATTTCTTTTCTTCAAAAGACTTGATGACTTCAAGCTGTTCAGACTCTATGTTGAAATTCCGAAACCTTTCCGTGACCTGGTTTTCTAGATAGTCCTTAAAGGTATCTTGTAGAAATTTGTCAATGTGATTTTTCATTCTCTGCAAATTGTATCTTGCAGACCTGAGTTCATTTTCAAGGTAGTAGATGTAGTTGTTGTAGATGTACATGAAATTGAATTTGATTGGAAAACCCTTGTACGTGTAGTATGGGTTAAATTTTAACCTTAACTCATTCTTGTTCTCGTCAATATAAACTTCATCAAATGGAAGTAGCTCAATGTGGTCACTGAATAGTGGCAGGTTGAGTAGGTCATTGAGTTTGATGTTTGTAGCATACTGCTTTTTATAGTCCTCAGACCTATCCTTGAAATACTGCAATGCTCCTTGTCTAGCCTTATCTCTGTTGTTCTGAGAAATTTTTCTCTTTTCTATCCCTTCGCGATATCTCTTGATGTAGAGGGTTGCTTTGATTGCCTCATCTTCATTGAGGTTGAGGTCTTGGGTAAGTTGCTTGATGTCAATCTATTTCATGGTATTTCTCCTTGGGGTTAAAGTTTAGTTTTCTTGGTTGTTTTGGCGTCAAGCTGTAGTGCTTGCTCCATGATTCGTTTTTCTTCTACTGCCATGATGGCTAGTTTCTCTGCTTCAGGGGCAATTCTCTTTTTTGGAAAATGATGCTCTGTGTACTGTTCAAACATGGATATCAGTTTCCTGCTGATAGATTCTTCAAGTGAAATGTTGTGTAGGTGAACATTGCTTACCAAGTCTTCAAAATTAGTTGTCAATGTTGCTGAGACATCAAAAGGGAAATGGCTGATTGCAACTCCTTTGTAGAACCATGTCCCTGAGATAACTAATGTCAAGCGATTACCTATCATGCCAGTTCTTACCTTGCTGTATGGGTCAAGCTCTAGCTCTGCATGATAGATAGGGATTGCAGCGTAGTCGTTGATTGCTAATCTGACTGAATGCTGTTCTTGGAGTTTTTTGGCTTTCTCAGTGAAGATTCTCAGTATTCCTTCCTTACAGTGAGATGTTATGGTTACATGTGGTGTCATTGGCGCCTCCTCATTATTGCTTGCTGGCTTTGACATACTGGTGAGCCTTCTCAATCATGGCAGGCTCTGCATCGAGCAAGAACAGTCTTGCTGCTATCACTTGGTAAACATGCTCTTTGGTGTATATGAAAGATAGGGTAGTGTGGAAGGCTTCAAATTCAGTGTAGTTCTGTTTGATTAGGCTACAGAGGTCATCAAAGGTCTTCTGGAGTTTGTCTGTGCCTTCTAGTGCTTCTTTCAATCTTGTTTTGAATTCATCTGGTGTCATAGTGTTCTCCTTCATATCTTCATGGTTTTTCTCTTTGGTGCTTCTTCTGTTGGTTTGACTTCTAGCACCTCTTCAATTGTCTTTTTCTCTGTATGGCTTCTAAGTAGGTCTACCATCTCTTGATAGCTGTTTTTCCCATAGTCTGCATCTTCGGCGAGTTCTAGAGCAGTAAATAGTTTGTGATTTTGTATGTGAGGATCTGCTCCTTTCTGTAGAAGATATTTGACCAACTCAATATCTCCTGCTTCTGTTGCTTTGTGAAGCAAGGTTTCATTCTGGTATCTGCTAAATGAGTTGATATCAAAGCCATACTCAAGAAATACATCTACCATCTCTTGATAGCCTTTATTCTGTTGCTTCCAACTATAATTTTCAAACAAAGCATATGAGGTCTTTGCATCTGCTCCTTGAGCAATGAATTGCCTCACTCTACCAATGTCATTGTTGGAAACTGCTGATTCCAATCTGGATTGGAGCTTTTCGTGCTGGAGTCGCTTAAGCTTTTCTTCTTCAAAAAGCTGCTCTCTTTTGAGATCTTCTTTTGCTTGTGTTTCTATGTTGCTTGGTAGGTCTTTGTCAAAAATCATTCTAAAATAATGCATGACAGGAATTGACCATAGGAGAGTAAGTGCTACAACAAAAACCCAATACGCTGGTGTATCGCTGTTGATGGGTTTGACTCCTGTGATGAATCCAAGGCAAACTGCACAAAAGCAATGTATGCCAAAGCATATTGGGAAACTATCCAGTCTGAGGGCAGAGCTAAGTTTGTCTAGGAAGTTCATGCTTCACCTCCATTTTTCCCTCTAATTACCTTCTTGAATTTCAAACCTCTTGCCTTGAGTGTAGGTGTCAGATTAACTCCTTGGTAGCCTATGAGTTCTGCAAGCTCCCTAGATGTGTAGTGCTCTGTTTGAAGGCTATCAAGCTTGAGCAAGGCTTCAGTGTTGGTGCGTCGGTCTGAACCTTTAGAGTGTTTGTAGGGAATATTGTGTTTAAAAAGATAGCTAGTAAAGGCATGATGGGAGGTATCGCATTTGACCATCTCTTTGAGTTCAAATGAAGTGTATTGTGCAGTGTCTATTGTTGATAGGGGGTACTTCTCCTCTTTGGCATATGGTCTGTTGTAAAACCTAAGCAATGCAGCAAGGGAATTTTTGCTGTATTGGTAGCCAGTCTTCTCTAGAATTTCATCTAATGTCAGATTGGTGATATCAAGACTTCTAAGGGCCAGTAAGTCGTCTCGTGCCCAATCATCAATATCTAGATCAAACTTCTCAAATAGCTGTCTGACACGCTCTCTAGAGAGGTTGAGGACATTGCCAATAGCAACCATAGTGGCGCTGCCATGTGTGCGCTTAAGCTCATCTGCCACTGCTACAAGCTCTTCTTTGGTGCGGTGTATGGCGTTGGGATTCCAGGTGCTAATGCTCAAACCAAGTTTTTTGAACTTATGTGTAAGGCTATGTTTTGTAATGCCTAGCTCTTTAGCAACTGAGGAAAAAGTAGCAAAACCATCTCTAGCCTTGACTTCATCTGCAAGCTTGATGATTTTTTTCTTCTCTTGTGCATTTCGATCCTGTTTGACTGTGAGTCCAATCTTCTGGATTTTGTTTGCTGCCATACTGGTGTCTCCTGTATAATTGTTCTTATCTTTGTTTAAATATACTGATTGAAAATTAAAAGTCAATAGCATTGCGTAAATATTTCAAGAGATAGTTAATGGCAAACTCAAATCCAAACAGACTTACAAAGATTGGTGTCTTTTATGATGGTAGCTACTTCAGCATGGTCTCCAGTTTTTATATGTACCATCATGAAAAGAGAGCAAGGGTAAGCCTCAGTGGTCTACAGAAGTTCATCAGACATCGGGTAGCAGTAGAAGAAGATATTGATGAGAAGTACTGCCAGATTGTTGATGCTCACTATTTCAGAGGTCGCTTCTCTGTTCACCAGATGCAAAATGATGAGCAGATAAGGAAGGAAAAAATTTGGGATGACGCACTTATAAAAGAAGGAGTGGTGACACACTACCTTCCAATGGGTGCTGAGGGTTCTGAGAAAGGCATTGATGTTTGGCTGGCTCTTGAAGCATTTGAGCTTTCCATCTACAAGCAATTCAGTGTGGTTGTGCTCATTGCTGGAGATTCTGACTACATTCCACTGGTGCGCAAGCTCAATGGGCTTGGTGTGCGCGTGATGGTGCTAGGCTGGACATACTCCTACCAGGCGGAGAATGGGGAGAATAAGGGTAGTAGAGCCTCCCATGTGCTCATGAATGAAGCCACGTATCCTCTGAAGATGGACCAGCTTATCAATGGGTATGAGGAGCAGTCAGAGGAGGAGAAGATAGAGATAAGCAACATCTTCATCAGGCGCCGCACCAGTGAAGTCAACCTGGTGGAGAATGAGCCTTTACCTGCTGTGGCTGAGCCTGTGGTGTCTGATGGTGAAGCTGAAGACAGCTATGGCAACACAACTGCATCTGATGGGGAGCCGTGGGAGGAGGGAACCATCATCAACCTCAAAGATGGCTTTGGCTTCATCAAGCCTTTGGCTGGTGGGGATAACCTCTTTTTCCATCACACTGCACTGACTAACAGTGAGTTCTCTGAGTTGTTCAAAGGGATGGAAGTGAGCTACAAAATTGGTGAAGGTCGCAATGGTCCTGCTGCTCTTTGCGTGAGAACTTACTACTGACTCAAGGAAGCAAGATGAAACGTGAACAGATTGAGCACGGTATCATTGATAGTGAGTCTTTGAAATTGCTTGAAGACTAAACTTCAATGGAGAACAAGAAAAATGTTTCCTCTTCTGACTCATGTGTTCTACATGCTGGTGATTGTTGGGGTCGCTGTATGGGGTGCTTCTAGCCAACGCTCTGCCTCTTTGAGCCTTCGGGATAAGGTCATCTTTGGTTTGGCAGTGGTGGTCATCCTCTGGACTGCCTTGTTCATTTGGTGGTCTCGCAACATGAGCAATGAGGTAGCTCCCTACACCTCTATGCTCTCAGGTGGGCTTTTGGCTGTTGGGTTGATACTGAACTTCTTGCCAAAGAAGACAAACTTCTGGAGGTGGTTTCCCTTGTGTGTATCCATTGGGCTTTTTGGCTGGACCATCTACTTCATCCAAGGGTTCAGCAATCAAGGGATTCTCAGTCACTTTAAGAGCCTCATAACCTAGATGTTGCTGTAGCAACGCGAAAGCTATCCCAACTAGCTTGGGTAACTGTAGAGAAACGGAAGCCTCCAGATGTCTTGGGGGCTTTTTTGTTGTCTAAAGAGATTGACTTCAGGTGCGCAATTCATATAGTCAAATTATTACTACAAGAAAAGGATGGCAATGGATTCATTAACACAAATGGCTTGCAATATGAGCCTCATTAGAGCGTGCAAAGATGGCAACAAATCTGATGTGGAAAAGTGCTTGGAGCAAGGTGCTAACCTAGACTACAGAGATAAGGAGCAAAGTGCTACTGCTCTTCATTGGGCTGCAATGGATGGAAATGTTGCGATAGTAGAACTGCTCCTTGATGCAGGTTCTGACATTCATGCAAAGGAAAGAAATTCTTTTGAAAGACCAGTGTTGAGCTATGCAGCACTCTATGGACACACTGAGGTTATGAAGACTCTTCTTGCACATGGGGCTGATGTCAATGCTGCTGAGAAGTTGGGTAGTACAGCACTTCACTATGCTGCATCAACTGGTCAAATTGAAATGGTTAAGCTACTTCTTGAGCATGGGATTGATGTCAACAAGAAGAATATGCAAGGCAACACTGCCTTACATTGGGTAGCTCAGAAAGAGGATGATATGTCTGAGGTGATAGCAGTGCTTATTGAAAGTGGTGCTGATATCAGTATCAAAAACAACGCAGGTCATACTTGTGTTGGCTTCGCTGAGGAAAGAGGGCATGCGAACAACTTGATAGCACTTCAGAAGGTTATATTGGAAGCTACAGTTCAGACCTCACAAGTGAAAGCGCCAAAGAGAAAGATATAGTTCAAACTAAAGCCCCTCAATTAAGGGGCTTTTCTTTACCACTTGTAGTTATTGCTAGTGGGTGCTTCGTTTGGAGTGCTCTTGGTGTATAGACGCTGTTTGAGATAGTAGATGGTCATGTTCATCACGTAGTATGACTTTCCTGCTACCTCTTTGATGAGACGTGACTCTTCTGTCTCTGCTTGTTGGTAGTACTCTTTGAGGCTGCTTGGGATGTTTCTTTTTGGTTGGTTCATAGGTGTTTTCCTTTGTTGTTGTAGTTATCGTGCTGCTAGTTGGTATGAAATTCGTCTGTAGCCAGTCAAAGTAGGGTGGATGCCATCTGCTGAGGCAAACTGGTCTACTGCTACTGCCTGGTCATGGAACTCTGCGGCCACTGCCTGGACTGCGGCTCTCTGGACGGAGTACTTGGAGTTGGGCAACACCCAAACTACTTGCTCAGCCTCAATTCGCTTGCGTAGAGCCTCTAGGTTGCGTTGTGTGGTGGCATTGGGGCTGTCATTGACTCCAAGGCTGATGATGACCTTGTGTGCTCGTACAGTGCCTATGAGCCTGCCTAGGAAGAGGCTACTGGTGATTCCCTTCTTGGCATTTGCTGAACACTGCTGGAGGTTCATAGAGATGCCAAGAGCGATGCTGTCTCCCAAGATGTAGCAACTGTCATTGCCACTGAGGAGGATGTTGCGGTTCACCTCGGTCACTTCTGCTTGTACAGTGCTGTTGAGCAAGAGGGCTAGTAGGGTAGTGATGATGATGTGCTTCATGCTCTAACTCCCTTGTTCTTCTCAGCTACACGTGCTCTGACTGCTTTTGTGCCTTCTTGTAGTTCAAGTGCGTACTTGAAGCCATAAGCAAGGGCAATGAGTAGTGTTGCAAGTAAAATGTATTTGTCAGTTGTCATATATAGATCCTCCTATTTTTTTGTCTTCTTATTGTTTTATTCTGACTGGTACTGCTATGGTTGTTTAGCTCATGAAACCAACAACACAAATGGTTATGAAAAGTACTGTAATCATTTGGCATCTCCTTTGTTGTTTATCATGCATTCAAATTTTTCTACCACTTCTTGAGTGGGTGTGATCTCATAGAAGGTAGTCCCTTCTTCTTCAAATTTCTCGAATGAACATAGGTCAGAAGAGCTAGCTATGATTTCACCTAGGTATCTTTGAAAAATCTGCTTGAGGGAAACCATGCGGGCATTCTCCAACTCTTGCATGTAAGCATATGTGCGTCTATCACAATGATGTTTGAGGTGGAATTGGTTCAACTGTTCTTTTTGAATTTCACCGCCAATGCGTTGAATAATTGCATCCATTTCTTGTTGTGGTCTTTGTGAGAGGATTGACTGTGAAAACAAAAGCATCTCGGTTTCAGTCAATTTGAGTTTTTCTATCATTTGGCATCTCCTTTGTTGGTTGGATTGGCATAAGCTGCAACTTGCTCAATGTCTGAAATGGTCTCTAACCACTGCTTTCCATCTCTGATGGCGTGTAGCTTCTGATTCATACTTGGATTGGCATGTAAATCAGTTGGATTTAACAAGCTGTGCTTGAGAGCCATGTGGTCATCAGCCATTGTGTAGATGTCCTGGTTAAGCTCCTCATTCATCTGCTTTAGCTCATGGTCAAAGTAAGCAGTGGTGATGTTGGCGCCAAGCAATCCAATGATGACTCCTCTTGCTATGTTATTTTTTCTGCACCATTGAAGGAATAGGTCTTTTCTTGTGTGTTTTGTGTTCATGCTTCTTGGTCTCCGTTTATATCTTGTATTTTTTAGTAGGTTGTACTGATCATCTGACAAAGTTCATCGGCACTTATATTGATTTGAAAGTTGTGCATGTTGTTATCCTTTTGTTTTTATTGTTAATACTAATATAACAAATGAAAATCAAAAGTCAATAGGCAAAAGCAATAGGCCACTCAAATTTTTTCAACTTTCCGACGAGTGGTAACTAAGGACGATTGTTGGCTCAGTCGCCAGTCTCAGCTTTGCTGAGTTAACGAAGTCGCTATGGCTCTTTCAACTGAAAGGGGTGCTTGTTGCCTCTTGCTTTGGCAACCAGGTGTAGTGGTGGCTGTGGCAGGGCAAGGGCAGGAGGAGGCTTCTAGAGGGCTTCTGAAGGTTCTAAAAAGTGAACTTCAGAGTAGGAGGAGGGAAAGACAGGCTCAGCTTTGCTGAGGTTGGCAGGGAATCTTAGGTTCCTGTATTGAAGAGAAGGGAAAACAATTCAAGCAATGGCTATTGACAAGCTGTGTAAAATACATATCTTGAGTTGTGGGTACGTCAACTATTGATTGTGCTCCTAAAAATAAAGTTGTTATTTAAGTTTAGAGGCTACTTTCTCTCGTAGGTAGCCTCTTTTTCATTCCATCACTTTCCTGCTGCTACATCCTTGATGGCTTGCCAAGGTACAGCATCATAGGCTTGAACCCACATGTCAGCATAGATGAAAGGCATGAATTGAGCAGGGACTTTGTTAAAGAAAAAGAAGCGGTCAATCTTCAAAGGCTGATTATCAAACCTCTTGCTCTGAACTTGGTAGGTGAAGTTGAACTGTAGTGTTTGCTTGTCAACCATCAAGATAGCAATATTTGCCCACTCACACTCCAACTGATTGAGCCTCTTGCTGAAGGTCAGTGCTTTGTCTACTGCTTCCCTTCTGAGCTTCAAATCATCTTCAAGCTGGAATGTGTCCAGAAACTTGTTGGCGGTGAAGTAGTACTCTCCTTTGTCTCTGAGTGCATGATAGATTTCAAAACAGAGGGGAGTTGCTTCATAGTGCTTGCCAGTTTGAAACATAGGGCGCTGATTCTTGGTCATGGATGTAGCTCTCTTGTGTAGCTAAGGAATTTATTGAGGACTGCAAACAGATCATGCCACAAACTCAGTTCTAGGCCAAGTAGCCTGTTGACATCATGTGCAAATTGCTTATGTTCTAACTAACAGAACATAGGAGAACATGATGAGTGGAATATCAACAATGAAAGACTTTGCAAGGCAACTGAACTACCTTGATTCATTTGAATTGCTTGAAGAGTTGGGTATCAATCTAGATACCTGCTACAGCTATGATGAAGTGGCAAAAGAGCTTGGCAAATTGATTACTGTACATGGTGGTTATGCCAGTGAACATGTTGACACTTTATATGACAACCTTGAACAGCTTTGGAATGACCTCTCTGATAGTGCAAGGTTCTTTGAAGATTTGGTGCTAGGCAGAATTCAGTTTTGTGTGGTGGATTTCTTCAAATCAGACTGTTCAGATAAAGTCTACATCATTGATGAAGACACAAGAGAGGTGTTGAGATTCCTTGAGGCAATCAAAAGGAATCAGGCTGCACTAGAGAAGAGTTTTGGACATAGATAAAAAGAGGAGATGCTATGGAAGACTACAATGAACAAGAAAAGAAAGAGATGCTAGAGAAGTTCTTTGAAGAGGTGAATGATATTGGTTCTTACAGTATTACTGTTGATTCTTCTGTTGAGGCAGTGGATGATGCTTGTGGGCAAATGTTCTCTACTCAGGATTACAGCTATGATTTAGACGAGAAGCGCGCAAACAAAATGATTAAGAATGTGTTTTCATGGAATGCTAGAAAGGTCATGGAGTTGATTGATGAGAGAGAAATCAGCAAGGAGATGGTGAAAAGTAGTTTTGAGGCATTCAAGCTTAGCAAGTCTATGACTGAGGAAGTTCAGACTAAGACTAGGGTGAAAATCTAATCAAATGAATCCAATGTGTAGCATTTGCTATTGACTTTTCAGTTTCATTTGTTATAAGTAGAAGAACTACAATAAGAGCAATATGAGATACACAAGAGATGAAATAGCAAATGTACTGCATGTCCATGATGAAAAGGTGGATAACCTTTACAGAGTCATAGATAAATACAACAAAGAGGCTCTGAAGATTGTTGCTGAGTCTGCCAATCAGAGATTTGGCAACAAGATAGTCAGTCTAGATTCATTGGGTATTGATAGTAAGCTATTCCCTCTGCAATTTGATTTGATTGGTTCAGACTACCTCTACAATAAAGAAGGTGTGGATCATGGTCCATTGTCCACAAGTTTATCGGCCCTCAAATCAAAGCTGGCAACTGATGCCTATAGTGCTTATGCGTTGTGGCGAAACTTCAATGCTATTAATGTGCCGTTTCCTTATATGCTTTGCTTGCATGCTCAAGATGGTACTTACTTTGATGAAGATAAGTGGGAGTATCGGTACTTTCTTCAGGTTGCCTATGCACCTATGGATGCTAGTGGATTAACTGAGCTTTCAAGTTGTCTCAGTCCCTTGAAAGCTATAGATGGGGAAGTGCTAACTGGCACAACTGATGTGAAGCGTATTGTTGAAGGTCTGGATAGACTTACTGAACTGGATGATGCACTAGATAGACTTGCTGCTAGGTGTCCCGAGCTTGAGAAAGTAATCCTAGAATCAAGAGTCACGCAGTCTCATCCATACAATGCTTCCAAAGAAGAGGCAAAAAGAACAAAGATCTAACTAGAACAAAGAAGGGGATAACAACAATGATAAGAGTCCTTGATAGCAATCAAAATGAAGTCCTAAGCTTTACCATCAATTCAACGAACAAACATCTCTACAAGCACGAGAAGTTCACCTGTCCCCACTGTGGCTCTGCTGCCATCCTTCGTTTTGGGGAGAACCGCAATGTCCACTTTGCCCACAAGAAAAAGGCTAGCTGCTCCTACCATGAAGGGGAGACTGCTGCTCACTACCAGGCAAAAGTTGGCATCTACCAGGAGCTTCAATCCCTTGGATATGTGGCTCACATTGAGAAGCGCTTTGTAGACCAACAGGGCAAGCTCCTATGCATTGCTGATGTCTATTTCCAGACTCCTGAAGGGCATGGGGTCGCCATCGAGGTCCAACGTAGCCTCATCTCCACTGAGAAGCTGAAAAAGCGTTTTGACAACTACAGAAGCCTTGGCATCTATGTGCTGTGGGTTGGGCTAGCTCGTGACCTCAAGCACCAAGTAAGAGGTGGTGTACATCATCTGAAGGTCAACAGGATGCAGCAGTGTATGGCTGAGAATTTTGACAACAAGCTCTATGTCTGGTCGCCAGAGCACTGTGGGCTTGTGGTGGCAAAGCTTCAGTCCATCGAGGGCTACAGCACCATCAAAAAGCCTCGCTACCTGGTTCGCTACCAGGGCAATGACAGCTACTCAGAGTACTTCTATGGACCTGTGAAGCTAGAGGAGCTTGTGTGCAGTTCTCGTGACGACGATGGCCGAGCCATTGAGAGGCTTTTGTACCAGGTGGACTACAAGGGGCTTGTCGACCAATACATGAAGGATTTGCTCCTTGGTGGTGCTGGTCAACCTGCCAAGAGCTTTGGCAATGGAATCCATGTCAAGCAAGGTTTTGGCATCTACTCAATCAAGGAACTGTTCACAAGAACCGCTGTATGACCATCAAATTTGATATGACAGTATGACAATGCAATCTTGACATCATGCGCGCAATTCATATAGTCAAATTATTACTACAAGAAGAGGCTATATATGAAAAGAGCGCAAGAATGGTTGGACCACTTAGAAAATCGTGATGAGGATAGCAAGAGCTTTGATGATGAATTGGCAATCGTTGCATTCATTGATGTGTATCACTCCCTTCAAGATGATGGAGTTGTGTTTGATGAAGGGTTGGTTGAGCAATTATTTGATGACATCAAAGAGCTTGAAGAGAACTCTTATCAAGTGAATTGCTATGATGAAACATTAGAGAAATACATGGAATCTGAGGATTTGGGTGCGATTGCGCAACTCTCAGTTAGTCAGGATTGTGATATTCCACGATTCTTTTCTGATGAAAGAGAAATTGAAGACTATGCGGAAGAATCCTATCCAGAAGTGTTTGAGGCGATAAACAATAGTAGTTGCGACTACATAAGCTTTGACTATGATGATTTCAAGAGTGAAAATTTCACCGAAATGATATCTAAGGATGGGCAATTCTTTGGATATGTTGAGGATGAAACTGTGGATGGGTTGAGCTATCAAACTGTAGAAGACTTCAAAAGTGATTTCTGTCGCCACAATGAGCAACTAATTGAAAAGCTCAAGCTTGAAGCAAGTATTGCTGAGGCAAGTGAAGTTGATTCTGTAGAGAGCTTCCTTACTAGACCAGAAACTGGTGCTCTTTTTGAGTCCATGCTCCAGTATGATGGTCTACATGAAGATTTGGAAGGTAAGGACAGAGAGCTATTCAGTGCAGTATCTGACCATTCTGTAAAAGAAGTGCAGGAAGCAATTAATGAGGGGGCAAACGTTAACTGTCGTGGGAAGTTTGGACTGACTCCACTAATGAAGATTGCTACTGGCTTAGATGTGGAGTTCACTGATGAGATGATTGAGGCAATGTCAAGTGGAAAGAGCATAGCCGATTTTGGCAATGACATCGAAGTTGAGAAGGCAAAAGTACTTTTAGAGGCTGGTGCTGATGTGACTCTTGTTGATGATGCATATAAATCTGCTATTGACCACATGGCAAACAGCAATAACACTGATCTCAAGGCTTTGCTAACTTCTGCGATGGAGAAAGCCAAACTAGAAGGTGCTACTGTTCAAAAGCAAGCAAAGCCAAAAATCAAGCTATAAAAACTTCTTAAAGCTACTCATAAATAGCAATCTCAACGTGTTGAGTTACTGAAGTGAAACAAAGCCTCCATCATGGGGTCTTTTGTTTTTCCATCACCTTGACATGACGTGCCAGAAGCATATAGTCATTTTAATAGAACAAGAAAAATGGAGGTTGTTATGACATATGCAGACTACATGAATGGAATCAGAGGAATTTTGGCTAGTAGAAAAGAAAAGCGTGAAGCATTGGAGGCTGAGCTTGAAAAGCAGTTTGGCAAATATGATGTTCAAGAGACACTTGATAAGGAACTCATCTATGCCATTAAGCATGATGGTGTGAAGGAAGTTGCCAGAGCTATTGAAGCTGGTGCATCTGTGAATTGCCGTGACAATGATGAAATGACTCCATTGATGATGTTAGCTAGTGGTGTAGATACTCACTTTGATGCTGAGGCTAGAGAAGCCTTCAATAAGGGTGTGCCTATCCAACAGATTGGTTGGAAACAAGAGATGGAGGTTGCTCATGTTCTTCTAGAGGCTGGTGCTGATGTATCACTTCAAGACAAGAAGGGCAGAACTGCTCTTGACCATGCGAAGCACAATGAGCCTCTAAGAGACCTACTGAGTGTGTTGATGGAAAAGGCAAAGCTTGAGTCATCAGTTGGGGCTAGCAAGAAAGCTGTAACCACTCAGAAGGTATGAAATTGCAGCACAAATAAATAAGGCTCCTGATTGGAGCCGTTGTTGTATCTGCGGTCTTGCTGTTTAAGTCTTGCGCGACTCATGGTTTTGCCTTTGTCTGCCTGATGTCTTCCACCTTTTCTAGATACTAGAACATCATTGAGTTGTTTTGCTCTTGGTTTGATTTGCATAAATGCTCCATATTGGTTGAGAAAGAAGAAAGACCCACTAACAGTTGCAGGGAGAGAGATATTTAGTTTCGTGAGTCTTGCTCTTCTTGTTCTTCAAATATATCGGATGAATGTCAGAAGTCAATAGCTTTAAGAAGTTTTTTTGCAACACTTCAGTCTGTTCCTAGTTGTTCTTCTTTGTTCCTCAGTGAGGGGAACTGTTCAAACAAAAATATAAGACTAGTGTTTGATTGAGTGCATCCATATCATTCGACTCCACAACATCACGAAAAGGAGTTGAACATGAAAACATCATTCAAGTTAGAGAACAAAGATAGCCTCATCGGTATGAAGTCAATGAAGTCTGAGAGTGTTGACCTTGTGCTGTCAGACCCCCCATACGGTATTGCCAACAAAACCAAGCTCACCAAGGTTGGCGATAAGTTTGTCTCCACTGAAGAGGCTTGGGGGAAGGATTTCAAGGATGAGTGGCAGGGCATTGAAGACTACTACGCCTGGTTTAAGCCCTATGTGGCTGAGATGGTGAGGCTTCTGAAAGAGGATGGCTCAATGGTGCTCTTCCTCGATCGCACCTATACAGGCTATCTCATTCACCACCTGATGGAGGACTTTGGGCTGAAGTACCGCAACAAGGTCTACTTCCAGAAAACCAATCCTCTGCCTTCAATGCGCAAGAGCAACTACCGCTCAAGCATTGAGGAGGCTATCTGGCTAACCAAGGGCAAGAGCTATCACCTGAATTTTGCTGAGCAATCTGAGATGACTCAGTGCTATGAGGGTGCCATTGGCAAGAAGGCATCTGCTCATCCCACTGAGAAGTACCGCTGGATGATGGAGCCTCTGATTAAGAACCATAGCAAGCCTGGAGACCTGATTCTTGATCCCTTTGCTGGTAGTGGCTCAACACTTGTCTATGGGCAGGAGCTTGGCCGCCAGGTGGTTGGTTTTGAACTCAATCAGAAGTTCTATGAGATGGCAATGCAGCGTCTGTCAGGCAAGTCAGTCAAGGCAGCTTAAGCATTTGACAACATGTGCAGGATTTGTAAATTGAAATGAACAGGAGAACAACTATGAATGATATTGAATGGAGCCAAGCCGATATAGAGGGTTGGGTAAGAGAACTTGTGAATACTGAGTATGGAGATGACTTCATAAGAAGGCTTGTCAAAGACTGGTCAATTGATTACTTGAATGATCAGAAAATCAAAGACCATACACTTGCATATTTGGCTGTAGCTGGTGTGGTTGACAAGGTTTTAGAGCTTTATGGAGAGAATGCAAGTGATGTTGAGTCAGCACTAGAAGCACTTTATAAGTATGTTGGTCATGAAGAAGGTTACAACCTTAACATCAACCAATTTCAGTTGGAGTATGAGTATGTGGAGGTAACTTGTATTGATGCAAGAAAATTAGAAGACAGGGATATGTGTAGGCGTGTTGGTAATTATGATGAACCTTGCTCAATCATTGTGCTTGATAGTGGATGGTTTGATCAGCCAAGTGATGAGGATATCCCTGTCTTTGTGTGTTATATGGAAATGCTAAATCTTGGGCTTCATGGCAATGATCCATACAAATCAGAGCCACTGCATGAAAGATTGATGGAGAAGGTTCCTGGCTTTAGCGAGCGCTATGAGCAAATCTACCTATCAAACAATGTGCAAGAAGTTGCAACAACTAAACGAATGAAACTATAAGAGGAAACTATATATGGAAAACAAGGAATGGACTATAGATGACTTAGAGCAGTGGGCAAATGAATACCTGGATGACTTAGATGAGAACGATGACCTTGTAATGATAGCTGTTGAATGGGCATCAGAATTCTTGGAAGATGAACAGATTGACTCCAAAGAAGTTGCTATGCTTGCTGTATATGGCATTGCAGAGAAGGCAAAAGAGCTATCAATCAGTAATTGGCCCCAGCGGTATTATGTGGATCAGGTTTTGTGTGCATTAGAAAATTACCTGTCTGACATTGGGGAGGATGTAAGAGGTTACAAAATCAACATTTCTCAGTTTGCGTTGGAATATGAGCAGGAATTCTGCTTTATAGATGAAGTTAAGGATCTGGAGAAGGCAGATAAGCTAAGAGATAAAGGTGTTTTTGATGGAGAATACTCAAGAATTTCACTTGAGACAGAGGAGACAGAGAAGTCTTTTGATCCTGCTGATCTTGATGATGAGTACACCCATCACATCAGCTATGCCTATATGCTCAATCTTGGAAGAAATGGTGTTGAAAACCACCAGCCAGATTTTCTAAGTCAGAAGCTCAAGGATTGTGTTCCTGGCTACAAAGAAGCCTATAACACGTGGATGGAGCACAAGCACCTCTCACAAGTGGTTCAAGAAGCCAAACCTTCAAGACGAATGAAGATGTAGTGTCTGTAGTTAGCTGTTGCAATAGAGTCACCAGTTGTATTGGTGGCTTTTTCTTTTTTGTGCTCCAAAAGTGCTGTTGTATCTAAGCAAATGAGGTTGTTCCCACTTGTTCCTAGTTGTTCCTCCTTGAGGGTAACTGTTCAAACAAAAATATACTTCGTGAATTGTGTTTGGGCAGTAGATAGGATGTCAACACTTTCAAGCAATCAAGAAAGTAACTAACTCAAAGGAGAATTGAAATGGAAACACTTGCACAAATCATGGCTGAAGCTGAAATCATTGTGAACCTTGCTGACTTTCCTGTTCGCGTTCAGGAACTCATGCAGACAAGGTTTGATGAACTGGATGAGCACTTTGAAGTAGACGGCATGGGCATGGATGTCATGTTCTATGGGAAGGAAAGCATCAAAGTGATGGTTGACATTGAACTGGATTCACAAAAGAAGAAGGAAAAATTTGTAAAGCACATGCAGCAGATGGCTCATGCAACTCAGGCTGAGTACTACTGCATGGCCGTAGAAGGGAAGATTCAAGCAACACAAGAAGACATCATGCAAATCATGGTTGAGGATAAGGATTGGCTCTATACAGCCATGAGTGCTGTTGATAGTCAGGGCAAGCTTACTCAGTGGTACTTTGATAAGCGTAAGCCCTCAAAAGAAGAGCTTATGACAGGAATTCTCTGCCAAAGTGAAGTTGACGATCAGGGCTTTTTCAATCCCATTCGTGTGACAACTACATCAATGCAGCAGCTTCGCAAGCATCTTGCCTCTGGAAACAAGGACTATGTGAAGATCATGTACATGCCTAACTCACAAGATGTGGGAGGGGTGACGACGGTCACATGCTCAGCCAAATTTAAAGAAACTGTTGCCAATGACCCTGACTTCGCAGAACACATGAAGGAGTCAACTGAATTTCTTAAAGACAATGATGAGGGGGCAACTCTCTACATTGGCTTCGATGAAGACAGCCATGAAATCTTTGAGATTCGCCAGTTTGTGAAAGACAAACTAACTCAACAGTTTGTCAATCACAAGAAGAACAAGAAGGGTGTGCTTCTGTATCGCTTTAAGAAGGGCAAGTGGCAGTTTGTGAGCAACAAGGCATCCATGGGACTGAAGGTTGAGGTTGAAAAACTTCTTCCCTTCATTGAGTAAGGAGGTGCCTATGGAAACACTATTCAACCTGAGCTTTGAGGATGAATTCAAAGAGGCTGTAGGGCATGTTGTAGAGAGCATTGTTGTGCCTCAAAAGCAGAAGGAAAAGAACATTGCTTGGGGGAAACTGAGGAAACTCTTCCCCATTGGTCGTCAGAAGGTTGGCAACTTTGAGGCACTGACTGAAGAAGCCATGTTTGACATTGTGACTGCAAGCCTGGCGATTGGAGACACTGAGCTAGCAGAGAGCTATGTGGCTTATGGGGCAAAGCATTTGAAGGAGCGCCTGAGCCTCATATTCACTGCAATCAACCTAGTGCAGGACCTGAATGTTGTGCTCCAAAAGCATGAGGTTGGCTTAGCTGCAAAAGATGTTCTGAAGCTTGGCTCTATTGAGGAAGCACACAATAGGCTCAAAGCGAAAGGGCTACTAGATGCTGAGCACACATTTGGTTGGGCAAAAATCGCAACACTTACACACTAATTGTTAAAGGAGAAGCACCATGAGTAAATTTAAGAAGGATGTAACCAAGGTAGTAGAGAAGGCAATCAAGAAGCTTGCATCATCTGAGTGGGACCAAGCTACTGGTCTGTGGCTTGACAAACAGCTTGACAGGCTCGATGAGAAGGTGAGCAATCAAAAGGAATATGAAATGATGGATGACGTGAGGAGAAATTTCATTCATCTACTTTTCATGTGTGGTCAAGCCTACAACGAAGACTTCCTTAAATCAGTCATTGAGACTATGGGGCTTGAAGCTGCTAAAGCTCAGATGGAACAAATTTTCACAATCGAAGCTTATCTGATGATGATGGATGACTTTCAAAAGAGCTTTGGCTTAGTAGTCAATCGTCTTGAAATCAGCACTGATGGCATTGAAACGATGAAAGAAGTGCTGATTGGATTTGGTCTTCTGGATGACACACATGACTACTTCTTGGGGCAAGCTGCTGTGAGAGAAATGATGGAGCTTGCTCATGCGCTTAATGAACAACATACAACCCATTAATGGAGGTGCTTATGAAAAAGGACAAATACTATGAGCTAGTGCTACCCGTGTGTCAGGAAATTCGTGGAGAGCCTTACCAAAACAATTGCTCAGCTTACCTTCTGACTTGCTGTACTGCTTCATACATGCGAGAGCAAGAGGTGGAAAGTGTAGAGGTGGCAAGAAGTGTAGCTAACTACATCAACCAAAAGTGCAAAGAAGTTGGGATGTCTAGCTTTATGGACATGAAGGTGTTTGAAGAGGCTGTACACAAGATTTGTGAGAGGGCAGGCATCGAGCTAGACCATACCTTTCCTTTCTCAGAAGTCACGTTCCTCTCCAACTCTGCATTCATTGGGTTAGAGGAGCTTCTAGGGCTATTCAGTCGTAGAACAAGGATTAATGAAACTGAGTATGGATATGTAGTTGGTCACATGAGCCAGGAAGATGACAATTTGTATGATGTGGACTTTATCCAGTTTGGCTACCTCTCAAAGTCAGACCTAGAGCGAATCAAGGCAAGAGACTTTCATGCTGAGCTACTTGAAAATTGTTATGGCTTCAGAGAGTTGCTAGAAAAGTTGAGATTGGAGGAAAAAGTGAAGGGTGGTTTTGATTGTGAAACAGTGAAACTTTGATAGGAGAATTGAAAATGAAGACTAGAGAAGAGAGGGATGAAGTTGTGGCAATGGCTGAAAACTCAGTTCTTATTTGCAAGATCAATCATGTTGTCTCGTCAAAAATAAGGTACTTGTTTGGAAATAGGTTTGTTTTTGACAAAAGACCAAAGCCCGAATTGAAGTATTGGGTAGAGAATGGAAGGATGAATATTCAATTTGTTGAAGGCTACAGGCAGTGCTTTCCTCCATATTTTGTGTTTAGTGCTGAGTGGCTAAAGGAAGTCGGTGAGATTTTTTTTAACTGTCTACATGAGGAAGTAGATTCTGGTGAGCAAGATGAGGAATGGTTACTCTATGCCACGTTTGTAGTCAAACTCATTTTGCTGGCAATAGATGAAGTGATAAATGAATGAGGGAGATGTCTATGGTGAAATAGGAAAGTGGTTGGTTGAAAGTAAGAAAGGACTCACACTGGAGTCCTTTTTTTCATTCATGGTTCTGGTTTAGAACATGCCTGCAAATTTTCTCTTGGGCTTGATCGGTACAGAGCCTTGTGGTTCGGTGGCGACAGGCGTATCAATTTTGTTGCCATTGACATCAGAAATACTCAATGGATACTGCACACCTTCTTCCATTGCTTGGTATTTGATGTCCTGAACATCATGCGGGAGTTGTTCATCAATGGGTACATCAGGCTTGAGGTTGTCCATCACCTTTTTGTCTTCGGCTGATAGAGGAGGAAGAGCTTTAAGAGCCTCAATCACTTGTGGACCACCACCTTTTACAAGCATGTCTCTAAATAGTGGTGGGTTGAGGAATAAGGCTTCCATGTACTTACCACTTCTATTGTCAGTCTTCACTTCACCACTCATCAATCTGTAGTGGTAGATGAAGTGGGAAGCTGCGTTCTTTTCATTTTCAGGTGTTTTGTTGGCAATATAGGCTTTGATGCCTGCAATCATGTCTGGATAGACCTTGGGCACGAATGAGCCTGCTTTGTAGTCATGGTAAGTCAAGACTGCCTTCTGGTTCTCTGCTAGCCCATTGAAGCCTGCTAAACCGAATCTAGCAATTGCTGGAGCCTCATACTGAGGTTTGGTGGCATTGACTAGGGCAAAGCTGTCATCAAGGCTGATTTTCACTTGGGGAAGGGGATACTTCGTTGGGTGGTTGATGGTGCCACTCAGAGCAATCATCAAGTCCTTCTGGTACTGCGGAATTGAGAGAACAGCAAAGTTCTTGGTGTTGGTAGCTTTTGTTTGGCTTGTATAGTTATAGCCTTCACCAATACATTGCCCTCTGTTGTCATAGTAGGGGCTGAGCACTATCCCTTCATTCAAGGCCACAATAGAGCCAAAGTAATCTCCACGGTCAAAAGCTTGGACTGCTGCGTTGTTGCTGGCTTTGTAGGAAGTTGACCCTATGTAGCTCTTTGATGTCTTCTGCTCAATCTTTTGAGGGGATAGGTCAGGCTGAGCCGTTGGAGCCTCTTTTTTGGCTTCCTGAGGCTTCTCAGTGCTACTGCTTTGAGAGGCTGTAGCTGACTGTGTTGCCTGAATGTGTGGTGTAGCTACTGGTGCTTGCTTTGAGTCATCTTTGTTGCACCCTGAGAGTAGCAATAAGAAGCTGCAAAGCCCTATTGTTATGTGTTTCTTCCATCTATTCATGTGTATTCTCCTGTTGTTGTTATTGTTGCTATGAATCTATTGTTTTTCTTCTTGTTTTTGAAACCATGTGATGTACTGAATGAAGAACTCAAACGCTCTTTGCATGTGTTCTACTGTTGGTGCTTTAAAGCTCATCACTAACTCAATTCCTTGTGAGAGTGCTAACCAGGCACTGTCTACTTCTGTGACACTTTGGCTGATGAGGTAGGTTGAATAGCTTCTAATCATGGCTATGTCACCTTCAGTCAGTTGCTTGCCTTCAAACTTGTACAAATCAAAAGTGGCATTGGACTCGTTCACAATGGGAATGCTTAGGCGTACAGGTTCAAGGTATGAATCATCTTCTTCTTCTGAATCACCAAAGATTTGTCCTTGTTTTTCTGTTTCAGCTTTTTCATCAATGATTGACTGTACGCGTATCAAGGCACTGTCTTGAGTTTTCATGTCTGAGAAGTCATGAGTGTCAAAGATGTGCTGTTGCATCTCATCCATCACTTCACTGCTTGGCAATTCTTCAGCTTGGCTGTAGACCAACAATTCACCATCGCAATTGAAAATCTCTAACTGGCGATGGTCTTTATATGATGGATGGTGTTCATAGGCGGTGATGTAGAGGTCTGAAGTAGGGCTAGCTCTTTTGATGTGCTTTTCAGCCTCAAGCTTATGAAATGCCTGCTCAAAGCCACTTTTTCTATAACCATCTATGACTTCACTGGCTTCATCTATCAAGTCATCAAATTTGAATGTCTTGCCAGTGGCAAAAGCTTCTTCTAAGAAGTTTGTGTATGCACTGATTGGGGCTGGCTTTGTTGGAAAGCCTTGGAAGTCTTCCTTGAAGGCAGGTAGATTCTTGGCTACTTTTTCGAGTTCAGAATCTATGTTGGTGCCAATTTTGGCTTTAGGCTTGTTGTACTTTGAGTAGCCTTTCTTGCCATTTGATCTGATTGTGATGCGTGAGCAGATGGGGAAGGTCTTTTGCTCTACATATCTGTAGATAAACTGCTTGGGGATGTCGCTCAGTTCTGCTACTGCTACTACTGAGACTGCACTGCCTGATTCTTCCAATGCTTCTACTGCTGCTTTGATGTTGATTTCATCTTCTATTCTGTTTCTTTTTAGCTTCATAGTGTGTCTCCATTATTGTTCTTCTTGTATGATTTGCTCCAAAGCATCTAAGGCATTCAAAGCAATTTGGTTGTTGTGAAATTCAAGTCTGAGGTCGTGAATCAGTTGTTCTGGAAAAATGAAATCATCTCCTCTAATCTTGGATATGATCATCGCTTTTTCATTTGGGTCAAAATTCAGTGAGGCAAACTGATATTCAAGTAATGTTCTATTTATGGACATGAACTGTCTCCTTATTGTTACCAGTAAAACATAACAAATAAAAAGAGAAAGTCAATAGCCTAATACAATAGGCCACTGAAATATATTTTCAAGTGATTGTGAAACTCAATCGCCGTGAGGCTCTATTCTTTGAAGGAAGGTTTTGTTGCCTCTTGCTCTGGCAACCAATGTATAAGGCTTAGAAAGTTCTTAAAGCTACTATGTGAGTTAGAGGCTACTAGCCATTTGCTTGAGAACTTGGTGTTGAATCTCAATGGATTCCAGAGCATGACTTGCATACTCATCGCTCACTTCTTCTTCAATCTCCCCAATCTTTCTGGTAATCAAATCCATCTGCTCCATCATGGAGTGCTGAAGGAAAGAGGCTTTGCTTCTGTCTACCTTCGCAACTTTTCTGTATGCCTTCCAGTTTTCCATCACATTGATGTAGACCTGGCTATTGATGAAGTGCAGATACTTAGGAGCGTGGGGGAGCTTGCTTTGCTGTAGTGTCTTAGCAAGTGTGCTGATTTTGGCAATGACACTGCCATATAGCTCTGTGTACTCAATCAAAAATGCATCATCACCAGCGTTTTGCATGGTGTGGTGTAGTGCTTGATGTCTCTCCTGGGGAGTAGGTTCTTTCTTCACTGGAGCTTCTACATGCTTCACTTCCTGTTTGGAGCTAGAAAAGAAGGCAAGCAATTTGGCTATCCATTCATCAATGAACTTCTTTCTCTGCTCTTTGATGTTCAAGTCTTGTAGGGTTTGCTTCAAGATGGACTTCATTGCATTGCGGAAAAGCTCAGGCTGTTCTTCTATTGACTTGTAGAGGTCTTGCAATGTTTTGCCAGTGAGGTGATATGCCATTGGACTGAAAATATTTTCATTTCTCATCTGTCCATCTTCTGCATAATGCTTTCCAAAGTGAATGTTGCTTCCAAAGTAGGAAATGCAAAATCCTTCCTCATCACTGACTTTGAATTTCACTGAGCTTAACTCAAATACCTTTCTGCCTTCATAGCCCTTCATTCCATGATGGTGGAGGGTGGAAGTGCTAATAGCAGCTAGTCTTCTGGCTACTTCATATAGGTTGTCTCTGTCTTTAGTGCTCATATATCAATGCTCCATTTGAGCAAAGCATACTGAGCATGCACACATTGTCAATTGACAAATCTTCTCTTTCTCTTACTCAGATTGTCTGTGTAACGAGTCACCAGATATTGATGATGAGCTTCTAACTTTCTATCTTCACTCTAAGAAATATCTATCTAGTAAATGAAGCAAAGCCTTGCTGTATATGGCTACTCTAAGTTTCTAACATCAAACAGTAGATTTAAGAACTTGCAAGCCTGCAACTCTGTGTTGAAAATGTGAAATGTTGGATAGAAACATAGAGCAGAGTAGTGAAACTCATACTGATATTGGGTTTGAAGCAAGGCACATGGATAGAAACGCGTTCTAACATTGGGTCAAAGTTAGAATTGTTACAATTTTCGTGGTTGTTCTCCCTTGTTCCTAGTTGTTCTTTGCTGTTTTTTAGTGAGGGGAATTGTTCCAATGAAAATTGTTTGAATACAACAAGCTATCTAGCCACTGAACAATGTTGGTCATAGAATCGCATCAAATTATGAGTGAGGTGACTATATGGCAACTGATACTAAATATGGAAGTGCGAAACCAGGTAACAAGAAGCAACCAACTACTGAGCAACTAATCAGCAAGTTTGGTGACACTTATAAGCTTGTCAAGATTGGCTCCAAGAGCAAAGTGATGTTCATTGATGAAAATGACGTTGGTGAACAAGTGTGGGAGACAATGGAATATGCGGACTTCAAGCGTTTTGTCTGCAATGAGCAGGTGCGTGTGTGGAATGAACGATATGAGAAGTATGAGCATGTGCCACTGGTTGATGAATGGCTCAAGAGTCCGCTTAGGAAGAGCTACAAGGGTGTGACGTTCCTGCCTTCAGACAAGGCTAACCCTGATTTCATCAACCTCTGGACTGGTTTCAATAGCAAGGCTCGTGCTCCTGCCAAGCCTGATGAGCTTCAACCCTTCATGGTGCTGGTGGAAAACGCTCTGTGTGCTGGCAATAAGACCTACAGTGAGTACCTTTTGAGCTACCTGGCTCACATGTTCCAGAAGCCCTATGAGCTTCCTGGTGTGGCTGTTGTCATGCGAGGCAAGCAAGGCGCCGGCAAAGGCACTCTGATGAAGACCTTAGCCAAGATGGTGGGTTCTAAGCACTACCGCCATGTCTCCAGTGCTGAAAAGCTCACAAGCCGCTTTGATGGCTATCTAGCTGACTGCATCCTCCTCTTTGCTGATGAGTCAGTGTGGGGTGGCAATAAGCAAGCTGAAGGCACACTAAAGACCATGATTACAGAGCAGGAGCTTGCCTCTGAGAAGAAAGGGCAGGACATCTTGCATCTGCGCAACTTCAAGCGTCTCTTTGCTGCTTCCAATGAGGAATGGGCTATGCCTGTTGGCAAAGAGGATAGGCGCTTCTTTGTGCTGGATGTGTCTGAGAAGTACCTAGGGGATTGGGACTTCTGGAATAGCTACAACAAGTGGCTTGACTCTGGTGGGGATGAACTGCTGATGCACTTTTTCCTAGAGCGTGACATCACCAAGTTCAACCTCAAAGACTTCCCCCATACACCAGGGCATGCTGACCAGGCTTGGTAGTCTGATTGAAGTGCCTAACAAGAAAGCAAAGTCATTGAAGATGTAGTGATTGCTTTGGGAATACAGAAGGTCTGCTGATGGCATCAATTCATTTCAAGGGTTGGTGCCATTTTTTATTTTTCTGTGTTGACATCATGTGCAAGAGTCATATAGTGAATTTATATCTAGGAGAAAAGTATGGAAGAAAACAATCATAAAACAGATTTAGAGATTTTCTTTGGAGAAGGTGGTTTTGATAAGGACGAGGTTGAGTTTTTGCAAGAACAATTTGATTTAATTGGGATTGGGATTGATGGGAATGACCCTGACTGCCTTGATAATCTTGTGGTTGCAGATGAAGGTGTCTATTGTCCTTGGTGTGATAGCCACTTTTTTGATGAGAATGATGCTATTGAGGTTTTGAAGCAAGACGACAATGCATTATATGCAGCGTTTCATGGACATGTGACTTTTGAAGATAGACCATACATTGAGAATGTGGATACTAGTTCTGTGGAATGGGTTGATAGAGAGGTGTGTGAAAAATTGTCTGAAATGAAAAACTACTTTCAAGACAATGCAGACGCCTTCAAAGAGATTGTAGAAAAGGCAAAACTAGATGCAACTATGCAAGAGCCAGCAAAGAAAACTAAACAATTAAAGATGGGAGATTTTGATATGGCAAAAATCAGTGATGGAGATGAACTCAAATTATTCTTGCGTAGAGTCTACAATGCAGATTCTAGGAAGTTGAGGGAGCCTTATGAAAGTAAAGGCTTCTCATATGATACCTATGTTGATAAAGAGCTTTGGTCTAACGTAGAAGAGCTTAAGAAAGTACTCAATTGCTACACTCACACAGATGATGACCCTTATCTTGGTAGAGAAGATCCATCATCATTGAGTAAGAGCTTCTTTGACTACGTACATTTAGATGCTTGGTTGGATGAAGGCTTCTATCAGGAAGTCTACTCTCAGTGTGCGCAAATTGTTCCCTATGACACCAGAGCAAAATATATTGAGCATAGGCTTACTCATGGTCTAGAGACTCACATAGTTGATTCTGTGTTGCTTGGTGACAGTCGAGCTTTAGAGGATGCCATCGAGCAGGGAGCTAATGTGGATTACAGGGTGGGTGAGTCCTACCTGGTTCACATGGCTCTTGATAGTCCCGAGACACTTAAACAGCTTCTTGAGGCTGGTGCCAATGTTGATGCCAAGGTGAGCCAAACAGCACTCACTCAAGCAACACGGCTTGAAAAAATTGACACCATGAAAGTGCTCTTAGAGCATGGTGCAAATCCTAACATCAAAGACAATGGCTCTACAGTCCTAGATTCTTTGGTGAATCGGGCTGGCTCATGGAGTGATGAAATAAAAGAATCAAGAGAGCCACATGCTATCGAGGTTGCAACAATACTTCTTCGTCATGGCGCAAAGACCACTAAAGAATTCAATTCTGAGGGACAAAGGTTTTTGGGCAAGGCAAAAGAGATGGCAAGCATACAAGATGAAAAAGATAAGTTTGAAGCAATCTTGGCTGAATCAGTCAAGAAAGCGATGAAAAGAAAGATGTAAACATAAAGAAAAAAGGAGGCAAATATGAGTGAGATACTTACTAAGGTAACAAAGGCAGAAGGTGTCATAGCTGTGTTGGATTGTGTCTATAACGGAATGTCGGGATGTTTCTATGAATATCCTAGTGGTGAGTTCAATGATGATCAGTTTTTCTACGATTGGTACATCGATGAATCTTTCTGGTCAGATGAGGTTGAGCTTGTAAAGTTCTTAGATAGTTACAAAAAATATTGTGGTGATGATGATTTTTGGGTGGGCTATGAAGATGGCTCACCTGGATGTGAAGGCAAAGACTTTTTCGGCAAAATAGATAAAAAGCTTTGGCTCTCAGAGGACATCTACCAAAAGACTTTTGAATCTGCTCCATCTAACCTTTCCCCGGAGTTAAGAGAAGAGATTATTCAGATGAGGACTGAAGCAAATCTGTCTATCCACATTGCTAACTATGTGTTGGTGGGAGATCTCAAGGGAGTTGAGAGACTTTTAGAAGAAGGTGCTGATGTGAATTTCAGTTCAGTTGACGCTCCTCTTATTCATTTAGCAGTTGGAAGAGGTGACATTGAAATGTCTATTTTGCTTCTTGAGGCTGGAGCCAATGTTGAGGCTACGCAAGACTACAACAACGAAACTCCACTCATGCATGCTTCACGAGTGCTTGATGTGGAAATGGTTAAGCTCTTACTTGAAAGAGGGGCCAATGTTCATGTGAGGTCTCAAAGTTTTGATGAGCATCAGACTCCGCTTGTGACAGCTTTCGAATATGCTGAGTACAAAAATGTTGAGAATTCAGCGGAAAAGGCAGTAGAGATTGGTGCGTTGCTCATCAATCATGGTAGTGATTCGGTAGTGAGAAGTGGAAGAGGTTGGGGGAAATTTGCCCAAGAAAGCCTTCTTGAAAGAAGTCTTAAGAGAGTCGCAGAGATGGAAAAGAAGAATCTAGAAGGTGTGATACCTGAAGTACAACCTTCAGAGAAAACAAAAAAACAAACAAAAATTTGAGAGGTTTGAATATGAGACAAGTTGACAAGTTATTTTTGATTGCTGCGGAAAATGGTTATTTACAAGAAATTAAGGAGCTACTTGGAGCAGGTGCAGACATCAACATTCAAGATACTGATGGCTGGACTGCTTTGCATCGTGCAAGCTGTTATGGTCATGATGAAGTGGTTGGTGCTTTGTTGAATCAAGGTGCAGACATCAACACTCAAGATACTGATGGCTGGACTGCTTTGCATTATGCAAGTAGATTTGGTAATAGGGAAATTGTTGGTACGTTGGTAGAGCATGGTGCAGACATCAACATTCAAAATGATGCTGGTTACACTGCTTTGCATTATGCAAGTAGATTTGGT
>Ga0157369_10000975_pt1 | contig 36287 bp, 32 predicted proteins | sample C25metaG_FD_113461 | JGI IMG/M metagenome (GOLD analysis project Ga0157369, IMG submission 113461) | Corn rhizosphere microbial communities from Kellogg Biological Station, Michigan, USA - C2-5 metaG | ecosystem: Host-associated > Plants > Roots > Rhizosphere > Soil | place: USA: Michigan... | reverse complement strand
CCCCAAGGGCGATCCCTTGGAGGTGGCGCGCATCGCGGGCATCGCCGCCGCCAAGCGCACGTCGGATCTGATCCCCATGTGCCATCCGTTGCTGCTGTCTCACGTGGACGTGACGGCGGAGATCACGTCCAGTAACGGCGCCCAAGGCGTCCGTATTACGTCGAAGGTGACCACCACCGGTCCAACCGGTGTCGAAATGGAGGCGCTCACGGCGGCCGCGGTCGCCGCCCTGACGGTATACGACATGACCAAGGCACTCGATAAAGGCATCGAGATCCGCGAGCTGTACCTTGTGGAGAAAACCGGCGGCAAGTCGGGAGACTACAAAAGGTGATTCGAGTCGCCATCCTCACCATCAGCGATTCAGCAGTGGCTGGTACTCGTGAGGACCGTTCGGGGCCGGCTGTGGCCGAAAAGCTACAGGCTCTCGGGTGGTCGATTGTGGCCCGGGAAGTGCTGAAAGATGAGAAGGAAGAGATCGCAGCCGCCATGACTCGCCTGATCGACCGGGACGTTGCCGATGTGGTTGTAACCACAGGTGGTACGGGCTTAGGCCCGCGTGATGTTACGCCCGAGGCCACTATAGCTATCGCGGATCGCGACATTCCGGGTTTTGGTGAAGTGATGCGGGCCGAGGGACGCAAGACTGCGCGGTTTGCCTCACTCTCACGAGGCGGCGGAGCGGCTCGTGGCAAGTCGCTGATCGTCAATTTACCGGGATCGCCTAAAGGTGCGGTAGATTCGTTAGTAGCAGTGGCGGATTTGATCCCCCATGCGGTCGATTTGTTACACGGCCGCACCGAACATAAAGCAACGGAGAAGCAAGGGGAGGCATCAAAGACACTATGAGCATCCGGAATCTTATCGCGGGCGTGCTGGCCGCCGGATTAGTCATGGCTCAGGGACCGGTGAAGCAACCCGGCCAAATCAGCCCGCCCCTCGGGCCATCAAACCCATCCGCCGGGCAACCCAAGGCTCCTCCTGGACAAGTAAGCGCTCCCGCCGCACAACCAAACCCTCCGGAAGGCCAGGTCGATCCCGGCGATCTCATTTTCCGCCAGGAAAACGTATTCGTCATGGCGCCGGTGATCGTTCATGATGCGCAGGGAAACATCGTCAACGGACTGTCGCCGCTCGACTTCGAGCTGTACGACAACGGGAAGCTACAGAAGATCACCGAGGACGCCACCTCGCATCCGATCTCGATGGTAGTGGCGGTCCAGTCCAGCGCGAATATGTTGAAGCTCTTGCCGGACATTCAGAAAATCGGAAGCCTTTTTAGCGGATTGGTGCTCGGTGATAACGGCGAGCTTGCGGTGCTGTCCTTCGATCACCGCATTCAAACCATGACGGAGTTCACTTCTGATCCGGACAAGATTTCAAACGCATTCAAAGCCATCAAAGTCGGCAGCACCCCGAACCACGTCAATGACGCTGCGATGAAGGGCGTCAATATGCTCAGGACGCGCGACAAGGCGCGCCGGCGGATTCTCCTGCTCATCAGCGAAACCCGCGACAGCGGAAGCCAGATGACGGTCCGCGATGTATTGACCGAAGCCGAATTCAAGGACATCACGGTCTACGCCGTCGAGGTTTCGCATCTGCTGACCTCGCTCACGTCGCAGCACGAGCCGCCGCGGCCCAACGCGATTCCTCCGGAAGCCCGGCACCTTGGCGGCGGTGTCATCGGCACCCAGACTACCGATGCACAGCAGAACATGGGCGATTATTCGCCCATCATCAAGGAGATTTTCACGGCGGTTAAAGCGATCTTCATTTCTAATCCGCAGGAAGTCTACACCAAGTACACGGGCGGACGCGAATATTCCTACATGACGCAAAAAGGGCTGCAAAAGGCTATCGCTGATATTGGCGACGAGATTCACAGCCAGTACTTGTTGACCTATTTGCCGAATAATCCGGAAGACGCCGGCTATCACGAGATCGAAGTGCGGGTTCTCAAGCCGGGACTCAAAGTGACCACGCGCCCAGGATATTGGTCGGCTGCGAAGCCGCAGTAGGCAGCATCGTTCGGACGTCTGAAACCGAGTCGGGTTAATGCCATTTGAAGGGCAAACACCACCTCCTTTGTTGCAAATCGTCCGGGAGAAACTAACGCCCGGAACCGAGCAAGACTACGGAAACATTGAGGAGGAGTTGGCTCGCGCCTGTGCCCGTCTAGGCGCTCCCAATCCGTATCTCGCGTTGGCCTCAATAACGCCGCCCGCCGAGGTGTGGTGGCTTAACATGTATGTTTCCGAATCCGCTGTCGATCGCATCAAAGAGGGCTATGAGCGCAATACCGCGCTGATGACTGCTCAGCGTGAATTATCCGCGAAGAAGGTTGGGCTGACGGACGTGCCGATCGACTTAATGACGAAGTTCAGAAATGATTTGAGCAGTTCCGATGCTTGGCGCATTGGCGAATTACGATACGCAGTCGTACAGGAGCTACAGGCACCAGCGAGTTCCGCAGGGGCCGTATTTGAATCGGCGGAAGGCCTCGCATTCGTTTTGCTTGCGGCTGCAGATCGACAGACTGCGGAGCAAAGAGCGTTACTGTTAGGCCCCGCAGCGAGGATCTTCGAAGTTCGGCCCCGGTGGAGCTTGCCGCACGATAGATGGGTGTCAATAAATCCGCAGCTATGGAGCCCTGAAGAGGTTCAGGGCCCGGACTAGCTAGCTTTTCCCGCGGGTTCGATCACCGCACTCATCGAACCTTTGGAAACCGGCATCCGCGGATCTGCGCCATACGCGTGGATCTGGTCGCGGCCGAATTCAGCTTGTTCCCGCTCACAGGTCAACACGATCGTGCGTCCGTCCGTATCTACCTCCACGGCATGCCGGAAGGCGGTTTCAGGCGAGTGGCAGAAAATCTTGATCAACATCTCGATGACGTAATCGTAGGTGTGCTCGTCGTCATCGAGCAGCACCACGTGGAATAAAGGTGTAAGCTGCTCCTCGCTTGCGGCGCTGGACTCTGGCGCGGCCGTGGTCTTTGTTGCCATTTAAGATCGGGTTGCCATTTAAGATCCTTTTAGGACCTCCGCGATCGCCGTCTCCGGAATCACGCCCTGCTTGATCACGCGCCAGTACGGCTCGGTGATATCGACGGTGGTGGCTCCCAGTCCCGTGGCTGGTCCGGCGTCGAGCACTAGGTCGACGCGGCCATCCATGACGCCAAACACCTCGATGCCGCTAGTGCAGGTGGGCTGGCCGGAAAGGTTCGCGCTGGTGGCGATCAGGGGTTGTGCCAGCCGCTCGAGCAACGCATTAGCGACTTTCGATTTCGATTGCCGCATCGCCAGGCGGCCGGTATTGCCGGTGACCTTCAAGGGTACTCGCGAGGAAGCCTGGACGATGATGGTCAACTCACCCGGCCAGAAGTGGCGAGCGAGAAGATAGAACCTCGCAGATATTTCTTTGGTAAGTTCTTCGGCCATCACCACGTCGCTGACGAGTAAGGGTAGAGCGCGGTCCTGCTCGCGGCCCTTGGCGGCGAAGATTCTTCCGACGGCGTGCAGATTGAGCGGATCGCACACCAGCGTATACAAAGCATCGGTTGGTATAGCGACCACCTGACCCCGACGGACCGCGGCTGCCGCGCGCTCGATGGCGCGTTCGGAAGGCCGCTCGCTGTCGATCTCAATCAGGTCGGTGGGCACGTTTTGAATCTCAGTCTACCGCTCAATCGCTTGTGCTACATCAATGGCCGTCTGATATTGCCCGAACGGCATACTCAACTGAACTCCAGCCACCAGAGGTCTCACCCGCTGGACCATTTCTCTGGCGATGGCCACCCCTTCGGCGCGGGCAGCTTCGGCGCTATCGGCGCGGCGCATGCGTTCCAAGTAGGGCTCGGGTATAGGGACGCGCAGCTCGTTGACCACATATTCGGCATCGCCGAAGCTGGCGAGGGGCCTGATACCGGCGATCACGGGAATCCCGCACTTACAGAAAACTTCCAGCAAGTCGAGGTCGAATATGGGATGAGTGACTGCGAAATCGGCGCCCGCTTTGATTCTGGATTCGAAGCGGCGCATCTCATCGTCCATATCATAAGCGCTGGGATTCACTTCTACTCCCAGCAGCAAACCGGTTTGCGATCCCATACTGTTGCCACCCAGATCCAGCCCTCGGTTTAGCGAGTCGCCGACAGCGACGATGCCGTCTCCTGTCACGCAGATCATATTGCGAATACCTATTTTGTAGGCACTCAGAAGATCGGTTTGAATGCTTTGGAAATTGCGGTCGCGTCCGTCAGCGTGAAGCGCCGCTTCGATTCCCGCCTCCTGCTGTATGAGCTGGCAGGCGATCTGCGGGCTGAGGCGGGCGCCGGAGCGAGGGGAATCGGGAACAACAATGCAATCGAAACCGGCCCGCTTGCAAAGTTTAGCCGCGGCCATTTCCTGGGAAGCATCCAGGCCGCGCGGCGGAAGAATTTGGACCAGTGAGACGAACGTTCCGCCAGCCAGCTTGGCTCCCAGGTCGCTCTTGGAGGCAACTGGCAGTCTCTCCATCGCCCGCGGTTGGGGCTCAGGTTCCCGAATGACCGTGGAACGGGGCACGGGCTGCGCATCCCGGAGAGCATCGCGGATTTGCCTGATGTGATCCGGAGTTGTTCCGCAGCAGCCGCCCACGACGCTGGCACCGGCCTGCACAAAGCGCGCAGCGTAGGAAGCCATGTACTCTGCCGAAAACAGATTCTTGCCGAGTCCGGCGTTGGGCAGAGCGCTCAGGGGCTTGTTGGTATACGCGCCCAATATCTTAAAGGTCTGGAAGAGAGCGTAAGGGCCGGAGGAACAGTTGAGCCCGATCACATCGACCGGCATGGCGTCCAGCGCCCGCGTGAAATCCTCAACGGACGTTCCGTCCTGAAGAAGGCCATCGTTTTCGATGCTCAGGTGCGCCATCACCACCATTTCGGGCCCGGCGGCGTCGCGTGCCGCTTCCACAGCAGCACGAACCTCATTCAGGTCGCGAAACGTTTCAAGCATCAGGCAGTCGACGCCCGCTTCCATCAGCGCGTCGATCTGTTCGCGGAAGACGGACCGGGCTTCGTCGATGGTCGTCGAACCGAGTGGTTCCAGGCGAACACCCAAGGGTCCGATGGAGGCTGCGACGAAAGCTTGATCCCGAGCGGCCTCGCGGGCGATTCGTACACCGGCTCGGTTGATGAGCCGGACCTTATCCGCGAATCCAAAGGATGCCAGGCGCTTGCGATTCGCTCCAAAGGTGTTGGATTCGATGATCTGGGCTCCGGCGCGTACGTATTCCTGGTGGACGTCGCGCACCAGGGCGGGGAGCGAGAGATTCAATTCGTCCAAGCAGCGGTTGATGAAGGCGCCCTTGGAATAGAGCATGGTGCCCATGGCGCCATCGGCGACCCAGACGCGCTGGGCAAGGGCCTCCCGGAACTCGGCTGCCCGGGTCGGTGTCGCGGTCACTGGCATGTTGATTCTTTGTTCAAAATTTCACGGGCGCCAGTCCGGGAACGGATTGGATAGTCCCGAACAGCACTGCTCGATGAGGTCGGGCACTCGCGCGCGTCGCCTCATCAGGCGTTCCAGCAGTCGCTCCAACTCGTCTTCGTCGCCCTCCAGCCAAGCCGGAGGAATACGTTTGACCGCCTGATCCACAATTTCTTCCGGAAAATTCCGGATGCGGCCGAGCCAAGGCTCGAATTCGGCGAGGCCACGCACGGTCCGGTAGACCAGCGGGCGAAAATACAAGCCCTGAATTGCCGACTCCCCCAAACGCCAGTGGGGTCCTTCGAATACATATCCATTGTCCACCATCTGAGCCACGAAACCCAAACGGCGCGGTTCGGAGGCCAGCGGTTCGAGTACCTGCGCGCGGAAGAAGATGGCCTGCCGCGAGTCGGCATTGCCCATCCATTTATCGAATGCCAGGACGGCACGAAAATCTGGCAAATTCTCGACTTTGTCGAGCAGTGTATCGGGCAGGTAGTCGTAAACCACGGTGCGCGCGGGATCACCCGGGAAGCGGGAGCCGAAGTGCCATCCGGGACTTACCTTACGGCGAGAACTTCCCAGTTGGATGTGGACCTCTGGATCGCTGGCCAGAAACGATTCGGTAATTTGGACCATTGCGACTTCGGGGGCCGCGATACCCAGGTAGTGCAGAAAGGTTGAGGCGATCCATTCATTGACCAGAATCCGCCGGTGCTGAGGGTTGTTGTGGAACTTGACGACGTAGGAATGGCCGTCGGTCGCTTCCATCAGGTGGGCCTGCGCTCCTCCACGCATCTTGCGGATGAGGCGGCGAGCAATAACCGGCATTCGTCGGAAGGTTGGTGGACCGCCAGCCGGTAGAATCTCTGTCGAATCAGGTACCTTAGAGATTATATGCCTGATGAAAAGGAAACACCTCGCCCTGGTTCGAGCAAGGAAGAGATCGCGCTGGAGCTGATGAAGTTTGTCGCCAACACCACCGGTATTGGCAAAACGTCGACAGGAGCCGGATTCGGAGGGAAGACGCCCAAGGGCCCGGATGACCAGGTGGATGCACTGCTGCAGCTCTACGAGCGCTGCCGTGGAGCCGTCGAGAAGTAGACCGATCTCTCAATGATGGACGCCGGCGGCATGGGTCAAGTGTTTCGGGCCGGGACACCCGCCTCGGCCGATTGGTGGCTATAAAGGTCCAGCGCCCATGACCCCGTCACCGATCCAGAACGCAAGCGGCATTTCCTGCAAGAGGCTCGCGCGGCATCCGCGCTGAATCACCGCAATATCGTTAGGCTTCACGATATCGCCAACGATTCCGGTGTCGATTTTCAGCCTCACTTCGAAAGGATTGCCGTTGACTGAGGTACTGGATGCGGTGCAGATCGCAAGCGCCTTGGCGGCAGCGCACGCGGCGGACATTGTGCATCGCGACATCAGCGCAGAAGTCAGGTCTCCGGAGCAGGCCAGCGCCAGCCTCTGGATCACGGGACCGACATTTCTCGCTGGGTATTGGTGTTGTACGAAATAATCGCGGGGAAGCGGCCTTTACTGATGTCCTGGAGTCGTCTACCTGGACAGGGACCGCCAGTATCATGTATATGACGTGGCCAGCGGTAAGTCCCGGCAGATTACGCAGGAGAAGGGCGTAGAAGGAATGGCCGCAGCGGGTTCCGGGATCCGTTCAAGATTGGAAACAGGCAGAACCCGTCACGGTGACAGAGTTTTCAGAACCTGCCGGGCTGTTTCTGGAAGATCCTCAGATCTCGCGCGACGGGAAGCAGCTCTTTTACTCGCGCGGCAAAATCACCGGCGATATCCGGCCACTGAGCCGAGGCAAATAGGCAGCCCTACTTCTTTTTCTTGGCGGCCTTCTTAGCCTTCTTGCCGGCGTTCTTGGCCTTCTTGGCGTTCCTCGGAGGCGCTGCTTTCTTGGCGGCCTTTTTAGGAGCGGCCTTCTTGGCAGCCGCTTTTTTGGCTGCTGCTTTTTTAGGAGCAGCTTTCTTGGCAGCCGCTTTCTTTGCAGGGGCCGCTTTCTTTACGGGGGCGGCTTTCTTAGGTGGAGTGGCTTTCTTCGCGGGAGCGGCGGCAGCTTTCTTAGCTGGCTTCTTGGCAGGCGGCGGTTCGGACGCGGGAATATCGATTACCGGCATGGGAGACGGGAAGGTCGACGAGACCACAGTCTCGGTCACTACGATCGTTTCTTCGTCATCGTCCTCATCGTAGTCGCCGATGTCATCATCCATGTTGATGTTGGATTCCTGCTCGAAGTCGTCGTCTTCGTCTTCCATCGAAAACCGGTACTCTAACATTCAGACTGCCTCCTGATTTGAGCGTCGTCGGGTAAAACGTGACAAGAATTAGAATATCGTGTTTTGTTCAGAAGGCAAGGGGGAAATCTCCGAATGCGCCGTCGCGTGCAAACTAAGCGCCGGAGGCGCGTTTCGCAGTGGTCCGGGTGGCTTTCCCGGTTGCGCTGGCCGTCTTCTTCGCGGGAGCCTTCTTCGAGGAGGCGACGGTGGATTTCCGGGACGAGCCTTTAGACTTCCCCTTGACAACCGGAGTCCGATCGCCAGGATACGATACCGGTACAGCCGCGAACATCCCCGCCTCGGGGAGCTGATCGTGGTTAGCCGAACTTAACACCTCGGGCGTGGTCCCGTAGCGTTTTGCGACGGCAGCGAACGTATCGCCCGGTTCTACCCGGTGTACGCGCCAGGAATCGCGCCTATCGGCAGGGATCACCTTGAGGGCGGCTTCCAACTGGGGCAACTGTCCCTTGGGGACGCGTAACGTGAATCCCGCGGGCGTTACCGACCTGATCAGCGAAGGGTTCAGCTCCTTAAGCTCGCTCACGGAACGGTCCAGGGCGGCTGCCACCAGGGCGATATGCGTAGGCGTTTGCAATTCCAGGCTGTCATAGGTGACAGCGGGTTCAAAGTCGATGTCGCCGATCCCATATTCCGCCGCGTTCTTGGACATGATCACCATGGCCAGAATCGCCGGGACGTAATTGGCGGTCTGGAGCGGAAGCGCATTTCTGCGGCGAAGCTCCCAGAAATCGGCATACCCTGTGCGCATCACCGCGGCATCGACGCAACCGGGCCCGCAGTTGTAAGCGGCCATCGCCAGATACCAGTCGCCGAAGTGCTCATAGAGATCATGCAAGTGGCGGGCGGCGGCGCGGGTGGCCTTTTCCGGATCCATGCGATCGTCGGTGGCCGGAGTCTGGTTCAATCCGTATTCGCGGCCGCGGAATTGGGCGAACTGCCAGATGCCCACGCACAACTTATTAGATACGGCATGGGGCTGGAAGCCCGATTCGGCCTGGGCGAGGAAGATCAGTTCTTCGGGAAGGCCCTCTTCGGCCAGAACCCGTTCGATCATGGCCTTGTAGCGTCCAGACCGCTGCATCCCGCCGAGCAGAATGCGCCGGCCCTTGGTACTTGAAAAGAAATTAATGAAGCTGACCACCGCATCGCGCTCTTCCAAGGGGAGCTGGGAAACGGTCATGCGGACCTGTTCCCGGACCTTGCCGCGGAGGCTGGGATCGGTGGGGAAGGTCATGTCCAGGATGTCGTCGAGGGGCGCCTTCTCATAGGACACCTGCTCTTCGGGTGCGCTGGATCCGAGTTGGTCCTGATCGATGCGGTAAATCGCGTCCACCAGTTCTTCCAGGCGACGTTCCAGGGCGGCCCGGCCGGTCAGGTTCTCGGGGGCATTGAACAACACCTCCACGGCGTGGTCGAATTCCTGGCGAGCTTCCTCGGGCCGGCCCTGCTGGAGGGCTCGTTTCCCGGCAGCAAAGCGTTCATTGGCGCGCTGGATCAGGAAATCGGCATCAGTGGGTCGGGGGATGGAAGAAGAAGGCTTGGCAGGCAGGGCGGGGGAGTCATTCGCGTAGAGACTCAGGCGCGGCGGATCGGCGAAGGCTTGCTGAACCGGTTCCGGCGGCTGGGCCTGCTGCGGTGGCAAGAAGAACTGCTTGTACCGCTGCGTCTGGGTGGCCGGGGTAGTGGCCGCGCAGCCGGTAAGGGCCATCGCTACCGCTGCCAGCGCCGCAGCCGAAGCTGCCACTGATAGACGGCGGTCTGTTAGGACGCCCATATCAATATCTCGGTCAAGTTTAACAGAACCATGACGGTGTCCGTCAACCTTCTTCGAGGTTATGTCCTGGCGGGAGAACACACTTGGTGTCAAAACGAACCGAGGAAGGTGTTGAAAACAAAGGGAGCCGATTTTTGGAGGGCTTCTCATGCGGTTTTTAGTGTCTCCTTTTAGTACTGCTTAGTACGGGCAGCCTGGTTCGGCAGGTTGCAGGCTTCAGCTCGGAGTTTACAGGTCGGGAAGAGTGAAGGAGCGGCGAGGAGGGGCGTAAGTGGTTAGAGGGATCGGGAAGACTGACTTTGAGAGATTGGGAATTGCAGTACGATTCGGATCTCTTGGGACCGGTCCCGGAGCGGATAACATAGCAGCGATATCCTTCAGTCAAGCTTCTGATCAAGCACGGCCAGGTAAGCGAGAACAAGTCGGTATGTGCGGAAATATTCGTCCTTACGTACAGCCGCGATACGATCTTTAGGGCTATGCAGAATGGGCAGCGTTGCCGAGGTCAACGAATGGATCGTGATCGCCGGGATTTTCTTTTCCCTGAAGGGCTCGGAATCGGTGGTGCCCACCTGGTCGACATTCATGCCGGAAACCGGGAGTTTTACCACTGCAGCTGTCAGCTCCATGAGCTGCACGAGTTTGGAATCGGCATGGTTCACCCATACTTCCGCTTCGGCCAACCCGAGCGTATCCATATTCACCATCGCAATCACCTGTTCGTGAGTATTGCCAAGTTCTCGGACATACGCTTTCGACCCAAGCTGTCCCTTTTCCTCACCGCTGAACGCGACGAAACGGAAAGTATGGCGTCGCTGCACGCCTTCGATCCCCTGGTAGAGGCTCGGCAGCAAGCTGGCCCCGCTCCAGTTGTCGATAACTCCGTCACCAGCCTCCACTAGATCAAAATGCGCGCCGACGACGATTACGACTTCTGTCGCGCCCGGCAAGGTGCAGATGAGGTTGGGTGCTTTTAGCCCTTTGACGCGTTGTTCGGTGAGCCTCTCTCCCGCACAGCCTGCATCCTCAAAAATCTGGCGGACGGCGGGTTCGCGCTGGTCGTTCTTCGATACATATGCCCCGAGGCGCTTTTCGACAATATCTTGAGAAACGGTGGCAAACTGTATGGTTGTTTGAGCGATGGCGGTAGATACCCACACTAACAAGAGAAAAAATCGAGTCACATCGCCCATTCTAGGCACTAAGAGTTGGTTTTGGAGGATCATCTTCCGCTGGGAATTCCAGTTAGCCGCCTCACGCGGACTCATACATATGTCGAAGCGGCCGATGGGCGCCGTCCGTTCCGAAACAGCGTCGCCATTGATCATTTCAGCCTTGCCTGCTTCAGCATAGAGTCTCTGCACATGTACACTTGGCCCGAAACGGTTCTGCCGGTCGAGATAGATTGCCTCAGCCGTGGCGAAAATTAACTTGGTCCGCGGCGGAGTGCGGGAATCGATCTGTCATACTGACGCAGGGAGTTTAAATGAACCGTACTATTCTTGCAGTCTGTTTCCTTTGCGCCGGATGCGCATTCAGTTACGCCCAAGGCCAAGCCGACGCGAAGAAGCTTGCTAGCGTGCTCAGAGGCGATAACGCCGGGGCGGCAGCCAACAACCGGCAGTGCAAAATGTTCACCAAGGCAGAGGCCGGTCAGTACATCGGCCAAACCGTCGATCACGCGGAAAACGCGGCGGTGGGTACGGGATGCCAGTGGACTACTTCTGGCCAGAACGGGTCCGTGCTGGTCCAGGTGGTTCCGGCTCGATACCATGAGAAGCCCTCTGGTGCGCGCGGTTACAAAAAATTGCCAGACATTGGAACGCAGGCGTTTGTTGTGCCGGAAATGGGCGGCTGGCACGCCGGTTCTCTTAACGGAACGAGTGCCGTCCACGTGATCATAAGCGGTAAGGGCGCGAGTGAAGCGAAGGCGGTGGAACTCCTGAAGGAATCGATGAAGCGCGACACTGCCTTGCCAAAGTAACAGCTGCAATCTTCGCAAGTTCGCGTATCGATATCAGTTGTCGGCAGGCTGCTGGTCGATATGGTCGATGACCAAGACGGATACCGGCCGTTTTTGCTCGACCAGCTTCAGCCCGAGTTGTTTCTCGACCGCCTCGAAAAGCGTCACACCACCGATAGGATCGGCTGCCGCGCCCGCGGCGCCCGTGGCGTCGGGCGGACGAGCCAGCGTGGCGAGCAGCGCGGGCGCGATCGGCGAGAACGTCAATGTGAAGTCGTAGCCGCCTTCTAGGCGCGTCGCGTCTATTACAGGGGTGTGTATATAAGTACCCGCGAGAAATTGAAGTTTCTCGGCTAACTGGGCCATGCTCATGTTTTGAAACTTGATGGTCGTGGACGGCGCGGAACTGCCGTTCAGGATAATTGGCACATTCGAATTGGTCCATTTTGTCCGCGTGGCCGGGTCCGCCTTCTTGAGCTTCGGTTTAGGAGCGGTGAGCGTGTAGGCGGTCATGGAGCGATCCTCGAAGTGCACGGCGAGCTTGAAGCGATCCGCTAACAGCGCCTGCAGCATCTTAAAAACGCTATCGATATCCATCGGGGTATTGGGCACGGATTGCGCCGCGTCTCCCGGCACTTTCGCGATGATTGAGTACCGGTCGGTATCCATCCACTTAGGTGCGTCGACAATGGAATCGTTTTGGATACCCCAAGCCTGCTGCATCAGTTGTTTCAGCGTGAGGCCGGAAATCTCTACGCGGCCGCCCGGCTGCATCCGGATTCCTATCGCTATGGGGCCCGCGGCAGCGCCAGGGGTGGGAGGGACGAACGGCTTGATCGTCGCGACTTCGAATTCCGTCGGGTAGACCGGAATTTTTTGCGCCACATCCGGCTCGTTCGGCGATGGCCGGCTGGCCTTTTCCACGACGAAGACGGGAAGCGTGAGAGTTTGCTGCTCCAGCTTCAGCCCGAGTTGTTTGTCCAGAGCATCCGGCAGCGTGATCGCGTCACCGCCGGCGGCGGTTCCGGGAAGGGTGTATTTGAAGGTGAACTCCCACTTTCCTTCGAGGCCGGTCTTGTCCTGCACGGGATTATTCCCAATGAACTGCGGAGCGAGGGCCATTCCGGTCATTCCTTGGGCGAACGCTGCCATGGTCATGTTGCGGCAGGCATAAGAAACGGTAAGAGCCTGCGGGACGGCTGGGGCGGCGTCTGAACGACGAGGTTGATCCAACGAAAGCCGGCACCCGGTATCGCCTGAGCCGTCGGCTTCCTTCAGCTTCTGCTTGCCCTTAGGGGCCGTCAGCGCATAGGCGGAGAGAGGTCTCTCTTCTTTGCGCATCACGAGTTGGAAACGATCGGCCAGGAGAGCCTGGAGCATGAGCTTGGCATCGGCGACTGAAGTTTTGGAAGGAATCCGGGCGCTTAGATCGAAGCGGTCATATTCCAGCCAATTTGGCCCCTCGAGAACCTTGTCCGCGGTAACATCGTAGGCCCTGACGATCAAATCGACAAGGGTGGCGTTTCGAAAGTCATAGCGACCCGCACCGCTCACAAATGGGCCGCGCGCGAACTGGATAGTGGAACGGCTAGGGTGGACATCGGCGGCCTCAAACCGGGGAGAGCGAGCGTCGGTTTGACCGAACGCAGCGCACGCAGCGAAGGTGGACACAGTGATGCGGAGAATAGTACGCACGGTTTCTAGCCTCCTTAAATCATCTTCTAACTGTTCCAGAACAAACTGAGCAATAGACGCACCCACTCGCCGACACTATCGATAAATGCGATCGATATAGAGTATATTCCTTGCATTCGACGCGCGCAAAGCTGTCCTGCCGCTGGCGGCTACGGGGCAACAGGTCTGACCGCCACAACAACGTCGGTGGATTTGCCGTGGTAAATCACTTTCAGTTTTTCCGCGTCGATGAACGGTTGGTGAAACGTCACTCCCATGACATAGACGGGTTTGCCGGGAGAAGGATGAACCTCGTCGGATATCAGGGAAAATTCGGGGAATGTTTCTCGGCCGGAAACGACCCGATAGAAATTCAGCGGGGCGTGATACAAATCGCTGACGGCCACGTCGGTCACGCCCGAGGTGTGGTTCAATCCGGCTAGAACCGCGTAGACATCCTTCACGTCTTGGTCCCACTGATATTCCTCGAAGTAACTTACTCGGAGGCACAGCAGGAAATAGGCGGCCACGCAGAACAATGAGGCAGTAGTGCTTACGCGGAGACACTGCGAGATCAGCGAGCGGGCGGGCGATGCGGCTATGGCCGCGGCAATCAGCGTGAAAATCGGCAGCAGGAAGATTCCCGTTCGCGCCTTGGGCAAGGGCAGGTTATCGAATCGGAATGCAAACCAGTGGAGCAGGATGGTCACGACTACGACCGCAGCGAGCGCAGCCGCGAATCCGGCAAGCCATCGCTGGTTGGACTGTTTAAGAAACGAGCCATCCAGCGCGGCTACGACCAGTTGGGCGATGCAGAGGATTCCAGCATAAGGCAGAAGGTGCGCCCTGAGGGGGTGGATGGCTTTGTACCATCCTGAATCGTGAAATCGGGGGTTGAGTTGATGTAGCGAAGGTTCGATCAAGCTGCGTTCCATTTCCTGAAGCGAATGTGCGCCGTACCACAGCTCGCCACCGGGCCAGTGGGTGAGCGGATAACCACAGATCAGAAGGGCGACAGAAAATCCGGGAAGAACACAGAAACCGATAATACGGAGATTGGAATCATTCCCACGGGTCCTCAGCGACCAGATTGCGATAGCCAAAAAGACTGCGGCATCCACGAACGCGAAGGAAAAATTCGCGGTGAACGACAGGCCCAACGCCAGCGATGCCAATGCGCAGGACTTCGAGAGTGAAGCGCCGGGCGTCTGGTGATGCCACAGAGGAATCGTAATCGCCGCGAGAAGGAAAGCGTTCGCGAGACCGTAGCCGCGGGCGGCTACCATGAAATCCAAAATGAACGGGTTATAGATGAGGCAAAGGAAAACGGGGAGCTGAAGACTGAACCGGCCGGTGAGGCTTTGGCACAGGAAATAGCAAATTGAGATGTACAGGATCGCGCCAAGCAAGGCTGGCAGACGTACCGCGAGGCTGGACACGCCGAAGGCGTGCGTCGAAAGCCACATCAGAAGGGAATTGAGGACGTGATTATTGGAGGAGGGAAAAAACGGGGAGTACGTCGATCCGGAGGCCCACCAAAAGTAAGTGGTCGCTTCGTCAAGGGTGATGGCTTGCGAGCAGGCTCGGAAAATCGCCAAGCCGAAAGCAAAAAGAGCCGCGGCCAGCAACATCGACCGTTGCCAGACGCGCCGCTCCAAAACTGTTGCCAAAAGGGCCTTCGAATCGTTATTTGGGCGTGATCTTCAGCAGCGAGTTAGTATCGGTCAGCACGTAGATCATGCCGTCCGGGCCGAAACGCACGTCACGGATGCGCGTACGGATGCCCGGCTCTAGCAGCAGAGGTTCCTCGCCAATCACCTTGTTCGTCTTGTAGTCCATGTGCAGCCGATCGAGCAACTGGCCGCCCAGGCCTCCCACGAATATACTATCCTTCCATGCGGGAAATTGATTGCCTTGGTAGAACGCCAACCCAGACGGCGCGATCACCGGATTCCAGTAGTAGCGCGGCTGTTCCATGCCTGCCTTCTCGACGATACCTTCTGTGATCGGTTGGTTGTTGTAGTCGATGCCATGGCTGATGACCGGCCATCCGTAGTTCTTGCCGGCTTCGATCTTGTTCAGCTCGTCTCCACCCTGCGGACCATGTTCCGTCTCCCACAGATCACCGTTGGCCGGATTGATCGCTAAGCCCTCCGGGCTGCGATGGCCCATGGAGTAGACCTCAGGAGCATAACCGGCCTTGCCCACAAACGGGTTCTTGGCCACGGGCTTGCCCTCCGGCGTCAGGTGTAGAACCTTGCCGATGGTCGTAGCGTTCTGCTGACCGTAATCGGTCGGCGGCGTAGGCGCACGGTCGCCGATGGCGATGAACAGGTTACCGTCGCGATCCACCGCAATACGGCCGCCCTGGTTGGCGCCAAAACGCTGATTGCTGAGAGCCGGCATCGAGCCGAAGAGCCGCTTCACGTCTGTGATTTCCGTCGCCGCCGGATTCAGCGTCGCACTGTCCAGCACGATATGGCTGTCGGTATCGTTCACGTTCTCGCTATAGGTGAAGAAGATGCGGCGATTCCGGGCGAAGTTCTTATCCAGCGCCAAATCGAGCAACCCCACCTGGCCCTGGAAGTGCACCTTGGGCACGCCCTTCAGCGGCTCCGACACGACGCCGTCCTGCGTTACGGTGCGCATGTTGCCCGGCTTCTCGGTCACCAACATCTTGCCATCCGGCAGGAACGCGATGCTCCAGGACTGTTGCAGCTTGTCGGTGATCAACTTCACGTTGTACGGAATCGAAGGCTCATAGGGCGCGCGCGTCTGACCTTCCCACAGCGAATGGTCGTCAGTCTTTGTTTCCGGGCGCGTGTCGATGGGCAGTCCCTTTTCCAGGCGGTACTGCGGAGCGGCGCGGCCCGGTCCTTTACCTTTGCCCGCACCTTTAAACGCGCCCCGAGGAGGTCCGCCCGCGGGCGTCTGGGCGACCAGCACTGTGGCAATCGCCACCGCGCAAGCGCTCCATAAATATGACCATCGAGGTTTCATATAAAACTCTCGCTAACACCTAATATTCTCTCACTGCTTCGGTGGACCGCCCTTGCCACCACCGCGAGCGGGGGCAGGAGGCAGCGTGCCGCCTTCGGCGAGAATCTTCATGTTTTCTACAAACGGCGTAAATTGTGCGGATCTTCGTTTTTTGTCTGCCTCGCGCGCGGCGTCGTCCGCCAGCGTCGAGTTGTCCCACATCAGAGTGTAGATGATCTTTGAGGTGGTGGCGGTTACGGGCCTCGCCTCCAGCGTACCGTGATAGAGAATGTACGGCTGGCCCTCCCTTACGGGCTGCGTATAAGTGTAGGAGAGTTCCGTCTTCCCAACCAAAATCTCGTTGCCAATCGACCGGACCGCGCCGACTTCACCGTCCTTGCCGGAGATGATCATACACGGGATCCGTGCCCACTCCCCGATATCGCAATACTTGCCGATACGCTTCCAAACTTCAGCGGCGGGACGGTTCACGGTGGCTTCCATGACAATGGAAACGTAGTTCGGATTAGGGATCGCCAGGGGAGCCGGCCCCCGACCCTGTGCACTGGCAGCCTGTGCCAGCCCAAGGATTGCGCATGCGCAGGCGGCAGCCGTCTTACTGAAATATTTGTTCATGAATTCCTCCAAGAGTAGGTTCGCCTGAGTGGCGCGACGCTGACGCATCATCTTGGCACATGCAGGCACGGGTAATCAACCTCGCCCGATAAGCGCCCTTCGCGGCGTGCGATGTATTATGGTGATTGCTTTACTTAAGCGCTTCCTTATTGGGACCGGCGCGCAAACTGAGGCCATTCCACATGTTCACTTGGTCCACGAAGGCGCTTTTCGCATTATCGGCGGTAGTTCTGTCCGCCCAGCAAATAAAGCTGCCCCGGACGGCTGACGGCAAACCGAATTTACAGGGCATCTGGCAAGTCCGCGGTAAGGCGGCTGCCGATCTGCAGGGCAAAGGCATCGTCGAAGGCGGCGAGATTCCGTACCAGCCCTGGGCGATCACGAAGAAGCGCGAGAACTTCACCAACCGGTTGGCGGCCGATCCGCTAGGAAAGTGCTATTTGCCAGGCGTTCCGCGGATCATGTACATGGAGTATCCGTTTCAAATTTTCCAAACTCCCGAGCATGTCGCGATTACGTTCGAGTGGTCCCAGGTTTACCGGCTGATCTATACCAACGGGAAGCCGGCGCCGCATGAGGGCATCGACTCATGGATGGGGGATTCGCGCGGCCGCTGGGAGGGCGACACGCTGGTGGTGGAGGTCAAGGCGCAGAACGATAAGACCTGGTTCGACATGGCGGGTGATTTTCACAGCGATGCGATGAACGTGACCGAGCGATATAGGATGGTCGACCCCGATACCATCCAGTACGAAGCCACCATCCAGGATCCCAAGGTATTCACGAAATCGTGGAAGATCAGCATCCCGATGACTCGGCAGAAGAACATGAGCCGGCTCCTTGAATATCAGTGCCAGGCGGAGGCAGAAGAGGCGAACGGCGCCTTCGAGCGCGATCCGCGCACCTGGTATCCGAAGCCAGGTTCGCCGCCATCGCCGTTAGGAAAACCCGCAGTAATGCCGCCGAGCGGGCCCCTTCCCGAGGTGAAGACGGGCACGAATCTTCGACGCACGGCGGATGGGAAACCGGACCTGACGGGTTACTACCAGTCGAATGCCGGAGGCGCGAACTACGGACTCGAACAGCGCCGGTCGGAATTACGCCTCACTCCCAGCACCCGGGGTGTGATTATCGATCCACCAGATCGGACGCTGCCCTACCAGCCCTGGGCCAGGGCGGAGCGCATCAACCGAGAGGAACCGTATCGTGGATACGACGATCCGACGGCGCACTGTTTCGTGGCGGGGGTTCCGCGGTCGATGTATGTGCCTTCTCCCGTGCAGATTCTCCAGCCGCCCGGGTATGTAGTGATGCTATTCGAGCGGATGTCCTGGCGCATTGTTCCTCTGGATGGACGCGCGCATATTCCGGACAACATCCGTTTGTGGCAGGGCGATTCGGTGGGGCACTGGGAAGGCGACACGCTGGTGGTGGATACGACCAATATGAACGGCAAGACCTGGCTGAACGAAGTCGGAGATGTGGTGAGCCACGCCGAACATATAGTCGAGCGATTCATTCCAACCGCTGATGGGAAGATCACGTATCGAGCCACGGTCACGGATCCGATTGCTTATACCAAGCCGTGGACCATCGAGATTCCGTTGAACCGGGCAAACGACGAGTTGCTGGAGGTCGCCTGTCATGAGGACAATGGGGACCTGCAACATCTCAAAGATGTGAGAGACGAATATCGGGCACAGCAGAAAAAGGAGAAATAGCGGATGAACATCACGAAGTTGAGTGGAGTCCTCGGCATGATTACGCTGATGGCGGGGACAGCATTGGCACACCACTCCTTCACAGCGGAGTTCGACGTAAACAAACCAGTTAAACTGACCGGCAAGGTCACGGAGATGAAGTTTTCCAACCCGCATTCGTGGATCTATTTGGATGTCGAGACCAACGGCAAGATCGTGAATTGGGCGCTGGAGACCGGAGCCGCGAATGCGTTGATCCGCCGCGGATGGAAGAAGACGGATCTTCCGGCCGGCACGGTGCTGCACGTCGACGGCTGGCAGGCGCGCAACGGCACGGCGACAGCGAATGTTTCGAGCGTCACATTCCCTGATGGGAAGCGGCTGTTTGCAGGCTCGTCGAACGAATCGGCGCCGCAGCAGTAGGCGGTCCCGGCTATTGGAAGGTGGCGCTCACAATATCGTCCAACAGCTTGGAAAAATCTTGCGCTCCCTCCGCGTTGCAGAGCAGCGCTACTCCGACGCCGGATTCCGGAAGTAGAGCAAAGAGGTGGTTGTGGATGGCGTCGCTCCATTCATTCCGACTACTAGTTGCCTTCCGCGTTGGGCTACGCCCGCCGATGCCAAACACTCCGCTCTTTCCCGGCCCCCTTACCTTGCTTTCGAGTGTCTGCTAGTTCCCGGATGGCCGCTCTGCTTGGTCGATAACCAATACTTCCAATGGAAGCTTGTGGGATTCCAGCCGGAGACCCAGTTGTTCCTGGAGGGCTGTGAACAAGGATGGCGCGTCTGCTCTTGCGTCAGGTACGCCATCGTCGGCAGCCCATTCCAGGGCCACATCGAAGTTCCCTTCGATGCCCGTCATGTCCACCACGGGGCGCCCCGCGTAGCTGCTCAGGATCAGAGCCAGGCGTGTCATCGTGATCTTAGGGGACACGGCTTTCTTGGTTGGCGCCTGCGCCGCCGGGAGGGTGGTCTTTGAGACAGCATCGGGCGCACTTGGTTTCAACTTCGGGCCGTTTTTCGCGGATATCAAGGCATATGCCGGAACATCCCGAGTATCGTGATGCAGCTTCAATTGGAATCGATCCGCCAGCAAGGATTGAATTGCCGGCCGCACTTCTTGGTAGGTGACACTTCGATCCCCCGCTATCTTTGCCTCGATGTTGTAGTACTCGGAACGCGCCCAGCCGGGGTCATCCAAAATCTGGTAATTCTTCACGCTGTAGGCTTCCTGAATCAAGTTGTTCAGGGTCACTTTCAAGGCCACAACTCGGCCGCCTGGAAGTGTCTGGACCCCTACTCGCACGGGATCTGAAGAGACGTTGCGCCGGATCGAAGCCACCTCAAATTCAGGTACGGACGCAGGCGGAGGCGCTTGCGCATTCAGAAAGGAAGCGCCCATCGCGGCAAACAGGAGTCCTCGGGTGAAATTCATAAAGTCCCTTCTTGCTCAGTCGTGGCGCAAGGCCACAACCGGATCCACCTGCATGGCACGGCGTGCAGGAATTAGACAACCGAGTATGGCCGCCACAATCAGCGTGGCGGAAACAACGGCAAGAGTAATGGGGTCCGAAGGGGAAACCTGGACTAGCTCAGCTTTCAGAAGGCGGTTGATAGCAAGCGACGCGGCCAAGCCAATTCCCAAGCCAACTCCCACGTAAAGCATCCCCTGTTTGAACACTAGGTCGAGAATATCGCTTGCCGTGGCGCCGATCGCCATGCGGACTCCAATCTCCTGAGTACGCTGGCTGACCGAGTATGCGCTGATGGTATACAGACCGACTGACGCGAAAGTGAGCCCAATAGCAGCAAAAATCAGGAGCAGGATTGCGTGGTTGCGAATGCTCCCATAGGGTCCGGCGACCGACAACCGAGTGCTCAGATCGTAGGGCCCGAGCCAAATTACGACATCGGGATCCACTGCGCCGACCTCCTGCTTGAATGCGCTGGCGAGTCCGCCAACTGAAATAGGAGTACGCACCAAGACCCACATATCCTCTGGGTTCGGTGCTTGCGCGTAGGATAAGTAAACCACCGGCGTGATCTCTTGACGCGCGCGATCATACACGATGTTCGATCCAACGCCGACGACGGTCAGCCATTCTTGTGGAGTGTCTCTGTTGAACAACCGAAGACGTTGGCCGAGAGCATTCTGGCCCGGCCACTGCTGGCTTGCGAAACGCTCATTAACGATTACTGCCGGAAATCCCGAATCTCCATCGAAAGCGTTGAAATCCCGCCCGGAGAGCACCTTCGCACCCAATGTCCTAAAGTAGTCCGGGCCGATCGTCACCACCGCAATCCTAGGGCGACTTTGCTGGTCGACATGTCCCTCACCAGCGAGTTCGTACGGGATGCGAGCGGGTAAGCCACCCGCGACACCCGCGGGTGGGAGGCCTATAGATGCGGATTCCACACCTGGGATCGCTTCCAATCGAGTCGTGAGGCGATTGAAAAAGGAGGTTTTTGCCTCTCGATGCGCATACTTGTTTTCTGGCAAATGTAAGAGCATCTCTACTGTATTTGCCAGCCGCACGCCCACATCCGCCGTGGCCATTTTGAGAAAGCTGCGAACCATTACTCCCGCGCCAGCGAGTAGCACAATGGCAAGAGCCATTTCACTCACCACCAAGAAGCTGGATAAACGCTTTCCACGTCCTCCGCGAGTTGCGCCATGCCCCCCATCCTTCAACACGGCATTAAGGTCCAGTCTGAAGAAACGGAAAGATGGTGCAAGTCCGAAGAATAGTGCAGCGCCTATCGCGATCGCCATGAAGTAGGCGAGGACGCGGTAGTCCATTGTGTAGTTCAGCAGATCGTGATTCCACTCTGAAGCCGGTGGATTAACAGCCAGCTCGTAAGCCCGTACACTCCATTTGGCGATGAGCCATCCACATGCGCCGCCTACGCTGGTGAGTATCAGGCTCTCTATGAGGGCTTGCCGTATGATTCGCCAACGCCCAGCCCCTAGCGCGATGCGGACCGAAATCTCTCGAGATCTGCCAATCGCGCGAGCCAGCATCAGATTCGCCAGATTGGAACAGGCAATCAATAGTACAAAGCCAACCGCTCCCCAAATGGCGCCGTAGATGAGCGTCGCATTTGCGCCAATGAAGAACTCGGAAAAGCTCTCTAGTTGCGGAATCTGGCCCTGATTCGTTCGCGGGTAGGCCCTCGCCAACCGGCTCCCGATCGTTTCTAGTTCCGCACGGGCATTCTCCTTCGTTACCCCATCGGCCATACGGCCGAAAGCGAACCATAACTGTCGTGCATTCCGCGGCTGGAGATCTGCGGTCTGCGTCAGGGGTATCCACAAATCCTGGTTTTGCGGGAAGGAAAATCCGTCGGGCATGACTCCGATCACTGTGGTCGGCGGCGCACCATTAATGTGTAACGTCTGGCCGATGATGGTCGAATCCTTCCCATACCGGCGCTCCCAAAAACTGTAGTTCAGGATCGCGACTGGTGGAGTTCCTAGCGTCGCATCCGATTCCACGAAGTCCCGGCCAAGGATTGGTCGCTGCCCCAGTAATCGAAAAGCATTGGTAGTGATCCGAGTGGCGGTGTAACGCTCGGGAAAGCCACCTTCACCGTTAAGGGTTATCCTCAGATCGGCAACGGCGCCCAGTCCTTCGAACGATTTCGCCTCCGTCCGCCAGTCCTGGAAATCTGAATAGGAAACGCCCGAATACTGACCGTTCTGCTGGCTGTGGATGTAGAGGATGCGATCATTCCGATCGATCAATCGGAACCCTCTGAGGAGCACAGCGTTCGTCACGGTGAAGACCGCGGTATTAACACCGATGCCGATGGCAAGCGTTGCGATGGCGGTGAGTGCAAATCCCGGGCTGCGCCGCAGACCGCGAATGGAATGGCGCACGTCCTGGACGATCCCCTCAAGCCACGGCAATCCGCGCGAGTCCCGGTGCAGTTCCTTCGTTGGATCGATTCCGCCCAGTTTGATTCGTGCCAGACGGTGCGCCTCGCGCGGGCTCATTCCTTCCCGGATGTGATCTTCCGTTGCCAGCTCGATGTGTGCTGCAAGTTCTTCATCGAGTTCCCGATCAAGCTCTTGCTTACGAAAGAACGAACGCACGCGTGCCCATACTTCCCGGAGCATGGTCACTCATTCCCTCCTACTCGCACGGGATCTGAAGAGACGTTGCGCCGGATCGAAGCCACCTCAAATTCTGGGCCGGGCGCAGGTGGCGGCGTTTGGGCCTGCAAAAACAAAGCCCCCATTACGAACAACAGACCTCGTGTGAAATTCATCATGTTCCTTCTGACTCAGTCATGCCGTAGCGCCACCACCGGGTCCACTCGCATGGCACGGCGCGCTGGAATCTGGCAGGCGAGGAGTGCGACTAAGATCAAGACGACTGGCGCGCATGCCATCGTAATTGGATCGTCGGGCGGCACTCCGACCAACTGCGATTGTAAAATGCGATTCACGCCGAGCGATGCGGCCAAGCCAAGGATCACACCAATCGCTACCGGCAACATGCCAGCCCGGAGGACCATCCTGCGGATATCCTCAGCAGCCGCTCCAATCGCCATGCGAACGCCGATTTCTTTCGTGCGCTGGCTTACCGAATGCGCGATCACGGCATAGAGACCGACAGCCGCCAGGAGCAGCGCCATCACCGCAAAGATGGGGGCCACCGCCGCGTACTTCCCCATCTCGCTATGCCCGCGATCCATGCGGCCGGGATCAAACCCGAAGGAGACTTTCAGGGTCGTGAACTTTTTCAGGACCACGTCAGGATCGAGTTTCTGTATTTCGGCTCGAACAGCTTGTGCCACTTGCCCGGGAGGCACGCCCGTTCGCAGCAGAAAATTCGCACCAAGCACCCTGGGTGCTTGCCGGAAAGGCAAATAGACCAGAGGTTTGAACTGCCGCCGCGTCGCATCTCCCTGCATGATATTCGGGACGACTCCCACCACGGTCAGCCATTCGGCTGGCTGCTTGAGATCGATGTAACGAAGCCGCTTGCCCAGGGGTTGTTCCCGAGGCCAGTACCTGGCGGCAAAACTCTGATTCACAATTGCAACCGGTAATGTCGCCGTGCGATCTCCGTCATTGAAATCGCGGCCCGATATCGCGGGCGCTTCCACCACTCGGAAGTAGTCCGGTCCGACGCGCAGGAACTGGACCGCCTCTCCGCCCTCCGGCGGGTTCGGCCTTCCCTCTATCTCAAACGCCCGCTGAGTTCCGAAATTCACGGGAATGTTGCTCGCCACGGACTCATCTACAATCCCGGGGATGGTTCTCACTTTAGCTTCGAACCGGTCGACATACCCAAGAGCGGCTGCCGGACTCGGGAATTTTCCGGACGGCCAACTTAAAAATCCCACCAGTACGTGTTCGGGATCGCCAACGCCGGTATCGGCGCTTACAACGTTCATGAGACTCCGAACCAGGACGCCTGCGCCCGATAGCAGCACAATGGCGAGCGCCATCTGGCCTGCAACCAGTACCGCCGCCAGGCGTTTTCCACGCACACCCGGCGTGACGCCCGGGGCCTCGCTTTTCAGAGCGCCGTTTACACCAATCTGCAAAACTTTGCCCATCGGAGCCAGGGAAAACAAAATCGCCGCAGCAAGGGAGATTGCAACTAAATAGGCCAGCGTGCCGGAGTCCAACGTATAGTCGAGTATCTGGTAAATGGAGGCGGTTTCGACAGCCCAGGTGCGCACGCCCCATTTCGTGATCCACCACCCGAGCACTCCGGCCACGCTTGTAAGCGTCAGGCTTTCGACGAAAATCTGGCGCATCATCCGTCCCCGGCCCGCGCCGAGGGCGATCCTGATCGAAAAATCCCTCCACCGCCCAACGGTTCGCGCCACCGTGAGATTGGCCAGGTTGGCGCAGGCGATCAGTAACACGAACCACGCCGCCACCCAAAGTGAGCCGTAGATGACAGACGCATCCGGACCGATGAAGGATTGCGAATAGGTAGCCAAGCTGGGGACAACACCTCGATTCGTCGCCGGATAAGCTGCTTCCAGACGATGATTGATAGTTTCAAGCTCCGCACGAGCCTCTTGCAGGTTTGCGCCGTCCCGAAGTCGCCCAACGGCCAGGAAGGCTTCCGGGATCCTCTGGTTCACCTCAGGACCGCGCATGTATGGGATCCAGACGTCGAACTGTGTCGGAAAGTCAAAACCTTCGGGCATCACGCCGATGACGGTTGCAGGAACCTTGTTAATGAGAACGGATGTGCCAATAACCTCCTGGCGCCCTCCAAACTGGCTCTCCCAGAAGCGGTGATTGAGGATTACGACCGGGGCTGCTCCCGCGGCATCATCCGCTGGCACAAAATCCCGTCCGAGCGTCGGCTTAACTCTGAGCAACCCGAATACGTTCGTGCTCACGGTGAAGGCACTCGCGTCGAGCGAACGTCCCTCCCCATAGCTGAGACTAATATTCTTTTCCCCGACGAACGCCATTCCCTCGAAAGAGTGCGCCTGAGCGCGCCAATCCTCGAAATCGAGGTAAGTGATATTGCCCGTCCCTGATGGATACTGCTCCTGGATGTAAACCAGCCGTTCGTTCCTCTGAACGAGCGGGAAGCCACGAAACAGCATCGTGTTCATGACGGCAAACACGGTGACGTTCAACCCAATAGCGAGCGCGAGCGTCACGATTGCCGTCAGAGCAAACGCCCGGTCGTGCCGCAGTCGCCGCAGCGCAAATCGCAGATCGTAGAGGAGCCCCTCAATCCTCGGCAGTCCTCTTGAATCGCGATGAGCGTCCTTTGAGGATTCGATGGAGCCAAACCGTACCCGCGCCATTCGTTGCGCCTCGACCAGTGGCATGCCCCGCTGCACATAGTCTTCAGTGGCAAGGGCGATATGCGAATCCGCCTCGTCATCGAATTCCCGATCAAGGTCGCGCTTTTTAAAGAGCGAAAGAAACCGAATCCATATCTGCCTCATAGCGCTCCCAGCTAGCTACCTTCACCTGATGCGGCCAGCACCCTGGTGATTACAGCCACCAGCCGCTCCCACTGCGTCTGGTCTTCTTTCATCTGGCGTTTACCAGCCTTCGTGATCGAATAGAACTTCGCCTTGCGATTGTTGTCGGAGACACCCCACTCGGCCGCAATCCAACAGCGCTGTTGTAATCGCACCAGAGAGGCATAGATGGTGCCCTGGTTTAACAGGACCTCGTTTCCGCTCAGTTGCTCAATGCGGCGAGCAATGCCGTAGCCGTGGAGAGGTCCGAGGACATCAAGGGTTTGGAGAACCATGAGGTCTAAGGTGCCCTGTAGTAGATCGAGCTTGGAATCAGGCATTGGACGGTCTCTGTTGTATCACCACATGAGTATCCCACGGCTCTATGTGGCATGTCCACAGGTGTCGCGCCCAACAAATCTATGGTTAAAGGTACTTTATCGGCCGGAGTGAAATACTAACGACCCGAACAAGCGATATGAGATTGTTCTCCTTTGGTAAAATAACAGGCACCGCGCCCTTTCGAGAAAACAGCCGTTCTACGGCCAGTTGAGTTCAGCAAAATTCCATGTGTTACCGCTCGCTCCGCATTCTCCGCGCCCTGGCGCTGTTTTTAGTGCCGCTCGCCACCGTCATGGCACAACGGGACCGCATCGCAGGGCCCGTAGATCGTCTTCAGAGGGTTGCGCTAAAGGGCAACGTTCATCCTCGGGCCAATCCGCAGTTTGACGCCGGTCCGGTCGATCCGGCCCTGCGCCTAAACCACGTGATGGTCATGCTAAAGCGCTCGGCGGCGCAGCAGACGGAACTGGATCAGTTGCTCGCGGAGCAGCAGGATCGGTCCTCGCGCAACTATCATTCCTGGCTGACACCAGAAGAGTTTGGGGACCGCTTCGGCGCGAGTCCCAACGATGCGGCCCAGGTTGTGAAATGGTTGCAGTCGGAAGGTCTGGCGGTGGATGAGGTTTCGCGCGCCCGGAGCTGGATCTGGTTCAGCGGCACTGCGGCCCAAGTGCAGGCGGCCCTGCGAACCGAAATACGCCACTACCAAATCAACGGCGAATCGCATTTTGCCAACTCGACCGAACCATCCGTACCGGCGGCGATTGAGCCTTTAATAATTGGGATCCAGGGGCTGGATGATTTTCATCCCCAGCGCGGGCAGTCGCGGCATGTTCTCTTGTCCGGTAAGGGCTCAGCGAACACGGTCGCCCCATTGTTCACCACTTCGGGAGGTAATCACCTTCTGGCGCCGGACGATTTCGCCACCATTTACAACCTTTGGCCTCTTTACAATTCCGGTTACGACGGTTCCGGCCAACGAATTGTGGTAGCCGGGCGGTCTGCAGTGGATTTGGGGGATATTCGGGCATTTCGTAACCTCTACAGCCTGCCTCAGAATGATCCGCAGATGGTGCTCGTCCCAGGCACTCTCGATCCCGGCAAGACCTCCTCCATGGACGAGGCAGATCTGGACATCGAATGGACCGGCGCGGTGGCCCGCAAGGCGAATATCATTTACGTCTACTCAGCGGACGTGTCCCGGATCTCCGTTCCCTATGCGATTAATCAGAACCTTGCACCTATCATCACTTTTAGCTTCGGCCTGTGCGAACAACTGAACTCGCAGACCACGTTGAACAGTACGCGAGCCCTGGCCCAACAGGCTAATGCTCAAGGCATCACGTGGATAGCATCGTCGGGCGATTCCGGCTCGGCGGGGTGCGACGCGCCGTTTCAATCTTCGCTAGCGTCCGGCGGATTGGCCGTTTCGTTTCCAGCCAGTCTTCCGGAAGTGACGGCGGTCGGAGGCACCCGGTTTGATGAAGGAGATGGCGCTTTCTGGTCCAGCGCCAATTCAGACACGTTTGCCTCCGCTCGTTCGTATATTCCGGAGACGGGCTGGAACGAATCGGGCACGGGCGGCTTGGCGTCAAGCGGCGGCGGCTTGAGCGTCGCATTTACCAGGCCATCGTGGCAGTCCGGTCCAGGGGTTCCCGATGCGAATTTCCGGGCTGTGCCGGATGTCTCTCTTTCCGCGGCGTCTCACGATGGGTATCGGGTCATCAGTGGAAGCCAGTCTTTCATAGACAGCGGAACGTCAGCCTCGGCTCCCACGTTTGCCGGAATTTTGGCGCTTGTGAATCAGTATCAGGAGTTGAACGGAGCCCAAACGCAGTCTGGCCAAGGAAATATCAATCCTAATCTCTACAGCCTCGCTCAAAATACCGCGGGTGTATTTCACGACGTTTCGGCTGGGGATAACATGGTACCGTGTTCGACCCTTCGAGCCGGGTGCGCCACCGGGTCCATCGGTTACTCGGCTGGGCCTGGATACGATCTCGTGACCGGCCTGGGATCGGTGGATGCATTCAATCTCGCGAGCGGACTCGCCACGCAGTGGAGCGCACCCGCTATATCCCATCTGAGTCCTGAATCCGTGATTGCCGGAGGCTCGGACTTCACACTTGCGGTGAACGGATCCGGCTTCGATTCCGGCAGTGTGGTCCTGTGGATGGGAACGATGCTGCCGACTACGTTTGTGAATCGGACGCAGTTGCTGGCTTCCGTAGGTTCCGCGTTGGTGGCAAGCCCTGGCACTGCCGAAATTACAGTTCGAACCAGCGGAGGAATTTCGGCGCCGGTGACGCTCACGACATTCGCTTCTCCGGGCGCCACGTTCAGCGTCCAAAGGGTCACTACGAATGCGCCGCCACCCGCCGTTTGCACGCTGCCTCCTGCAATAAGCTCCTTCGCTAGTACCGACACGGTATACCTCTATTTCGTAGCCAGCGTCACTTCGAGGGATCTACTGACCCGCGAATGGATCGCACCCAATGGTGCGGCCGTTTCCACTGGCAGTTATCTGCAGCAATCCGGGAACAATATTTGCTTTACGAGCGCGAATCTGAATATTCGCCTTACGCAAATCAATCCCGTAGGGGTTTGGCAAGTTCGTGTCTATGACCATGGCAGTCTGCTCTTTTCCGTTCCGTTCACCGTCGGTGTCGCGGGGAACCAAACCATCCCTCTGGCCCATGCGGCCGACGGGAATGCATTTAAGACTACGGTGCTTCTTACCAATGCGGGTTCCACTCCGGCGCCCTACACATTGCGCTTCAACGACGACAACGGAGAAATACCTTCGACCAGATTCGAATTGGAAACGGGTTCGCTGACCGGGCTCATCCCGGCGGGTGGATCGGCGACCATTCGCACCGCTGGACTGGGGCCCCTGACAGTGAATGGCTGGGCGGAATTGACAGCTCCTCCAGCGGTGGGGGGCAGCGTCATTTATAGTCAGAAGAATCCCAACTTGCCATCGGTACAAGAAGGAACAGCGACCATAGGAACCCCTCCAAGCCAGCACTTCTTCCTACCTTTCGACAATACGGATAAAGCCTCCACTGGCGTTGCGTTTACCAATCCAGGCGCGACCCCCGCCAACAACATTCACATCACCTTCCATTACGACGGCGGCGCTACTGAGGAAAGTACGCTGCCCCCGCTTGCTAGCCGCAGCCATCGGGCATTTGCATTCTCCGTCCCAGGCAAAAAAGGCGTCGCCGAAGTGAACTCCGATGCTGCACTTCTTTCAGTCGTCTTTCGTGCGAATTCAACAGGCGCATTTACGGCCCTGGATGCCGTAGCTGCGGGCGCAGGCACTGGCGATCCGAGCCGGACCCTGGCTCATGTAGCGGATGGGAATGCGTTCAAGACCACAGTTCTTCTGACCAACACAGACACGAAACCAGCGGCCTACACACTGCGCTTCAACGACGACCAAGGCAACATACCTTCCACGGGATTCGAATTGGAAGCGGGATCAGCGCCACTCACAGGTAGCATTCCCGCGGGCGGCTCGGTGACCATTCGTACCGCGGGACTTGGCAATCTGACCGTAGGCGGGTGGGCGGAATTGACCGCTCCCGCCTCGGTGGGAGGAAGCGTCATCTATAGCCAACAGGTCCCCAATTTACCATCGTTGCAAGAGGGGACGGCGACCATTATCGGGTCGGGAAGCGAACACTTCTTCCTCCCGTTCGACAATACGGCAGGAGGGGCTACGGGCGTCGCTATTACCAATCCTGACGCCACTCAGACCAGTAACATCAGCATCACGTTTCGGTTTAGCGACGGTACCAGTACAGTGACTTCCTTAGATCCATTGCCGAGCCGCAATCACACGGCGTTCGCGCTGTCCACTGCCGGCAAACAAGGCGTGGCCGAAGTTACCTCGAACGTACCGCTTTTTACGGTAGTCTTTCGCGCTAACTCGACGGGTGCGCTTACCTCGTTGGGAGTCGTGGCCGCTCCTGTTCCTTGAGGCTTCGGAAACGTCCCTACTGAACAAACGTCGTCTTCAAGTCCCGATCCCACACATTCGCTTGTGATCCGGAGCGGCTGCTCTTGCGGGCTCGCTTCTGCTGATACATTAGCCGGTCGGCTTCCGCCAGGAGCCTTTCCGCATCGGTGCCATCGGTGGGGAAATGCGCCACTCCAACGCTGGCCGAGAGAGGATTGTCGAAGGACTGGACACCAATGCGCGCTACTACTTGGCGAAATTCCTCCACGCGATTTTGCGCATCTGCCTGTTTAACTCCCGATATGAGAACCACGAACTCATCGCCGCCCATACGCGCCACATAATCATACTCGCGGCAACTGGCCTTGAGCCCGGCGGCGACTTCACGCAATAGCCGGTTGCCTTCCAAATGTCCAAAACGGTCGTTTATCTGCTTAAGATCATCGAGATCCAGCACCACCACGGTAAGCGGCTGATTGCTGCGGCGAGCCCGCGATACCTCCGCGTCCAACTGCAGGAACAAGGAACGCGCGTTGGGCAGCGACGTAAGGAAATCCGTGGTGGCGGACGATTCCGCCTGCTGGAACCGGAGTGCGTTCTCGATGGACATGCCGATTTTCGGGCCAACCGCCATCAGGAGCCGCAAATGGTCCTTTGTAAATGCATCGCGCTCCATGTGATACAGCGTGAGAACGCCGATCGTTCCACTGGCGCCCTCGAGCGGCAGTGCCACCGCGGATCGGAGTGAGGACGTCATCGTCTTGTCATTGAGGTAGGAGGGTTCCACCGAAGGATTGCCGTTTACGATGGGCTTACCGTTTTCCGCCACCCATCCAGAGAGTCCCTGGCCCATGGGAATTTGCAGGGAAGAGAATAGCCGGCAGTCTTCGCCGTTCACATATTCCGGAATCAGCTCACCGTCGTGTACCATCCACACCGCCAAAGAATGATGCGGAATGATGCGGCGGAGCCGAACGTCGAGGACGGATAGAGTCTCATCCAGGCTCAGCGAATTCCCGAGGTCCTGTGAGATTTCGAACAACGCCTGGACTTCCTGGCGGGCGCCGGCAATCAGGTTCAGGAAGTTCACGGGTTCGGCGTCGGCTAAAGCCGGCGATCCGTTGGAGGCTTCGAAGCCCACTGCGGGAGCGTGGCCACGTTCGATTTTCACGTCTGTCGAAAGAGTCGACGATTTAACGGGAGATTGGGCTTTACGCTCCCACTGCACGTAGCCTTGTTCCAGCGCATCCACCACACGCGGATCGAAAGCCTTGCCGGCTTCCGACCGAACCACTTTCATGGCATCTTCGAGAGGCATTGCGCGCCGGTACTGGCGGTCCGAAGCCAACGCGTCCAGACAATCCACCGCCGCCAGAATCCGCGCCCCGATCGGAATCGCTTCTCCTCGAAGACCGCTCGGATACCCTGTGCCGTCCCACTTTTCGTGATGAGCTCGAACAATCGGGGCTACGGCATAAGGGAAGCGCACCCGTTCCAGGATTTCGGCTCCCACCACGGGATGAATCTTCATCTTTTCGAATTCTTCCGGTGTTAACTTCCCAGGCTTCGAGATGATGTGCTCCGGCACCGCCAGTTTTCCGATATCGTGCAGCAGAGCGGCCGCTTGCAGAGCCTGCAGCTCCTCATCGGTAAGATCCAAGGAGGCAGCCAATTCGCGCGCGTACACCTGGACGCGCTGCAGATGGTCGTGGGTCGTGTGGTCTTTTGCTTCGATCGCCAGGGCCAGTGCCTCAATTGTTCTGAGGTGCAGCGAAGCTACTTCCTCGGCATGTTTGGTTTCCGCTTCCAGGCGATTCAAATATAGGCGGTACGAACGGTAAATCAGATAGACCACCGGACCCGTAAGCAGCAGGGTCGGCCATCCGATATAACCAGCGGCATTACTGAGCGCCAGAGCGATACCGGCTCCGGCCATATAATGCGGCCAGGACCAGAAGGATGTACCTAGCCAAACGGCTGCGAAGCGCTTATGCTCCGCCAAGGCGATCCATTTAGCAATCGGGGCGGTATTCAGCAGGAATAGCGCCAGTGTGGCTGCCACCAGGCGATAGGGTGTTTCAATATTTGAGAACTCGAACCATGCGGAATGGTAGACCCGCTCCGCTGCACCGGCCGCCACGATCATTAGCGCTACCTGGAATACGGCGAAGGTGATGGTAGGTCTGTGCGGCCGATTCCAGAAGCACTGGACCAAGGCTACTCCGCAAGCCAGCAGGATGGTTTCCGACGGAGTGAGTTCGACCAATCCGAGCAGCACGAAGAAGAACGAGAGCGACAGTGGGCCGGTAACCCCGGGAACTCGCACCCGGGCTCCCGCGGTCATGAGAGAAATCGCGAAGAAAGCCGCGAACTTGATTACGTCAGGGGAATGCCAGAATATCGCTGCGTTCCCTAGTACTGCGGCCGCTACGGTAATGAACAGGCCGAGCAAGAACCATCGTCTGAAGGTCAGGGGACCGTGAGCCTTGGCGGTATCGCGAAACTGGGCAGTAGCCTGAGGAATTAACTGGTCCTCAAGCGTGGCATGCGGTGCTATCGACAAGTCCGGCACTTTCCGTACTACGTGCAAGATCGTGCCCATTGCCTTCTCCTTAGCTTCCTTAAAGATGGGCGGGGCAGGCATCCATTCTCGTGACAGGATGGCACTTTCTGGCTCATAGTTTTGCGACAAACTGGCCTAAGCTTCCGGGCCAATTACGCGAATAGGTAAGGTGTTCCACGGAGGGCCAATCCGCATCCGATTCGGCAAGATAGAAGAGACACAAGCCCCAATGATTCCGGAAGCGACAGGATTGCGCAAAGTCCGATTGCCCTCGGCCGAAGCCCAGTCAGAGGTGTTCCTCGGGATGACCGCGATCATCGCGAGTGAACCCATGCTGCGGCTTATGGAAGTGGTCCGGCGCGTGGCTCGATCCAGCGCCACCACGCTAGTCACGGGGGAAAGCGGTGTAGGCAAGGAACTGGTGGCGCGCGCGGTCCACTATTATTCCGGCCGTGCCGGCAAGCCTTGGGTCGATTTCAACTGCGCTGCGCTGCCCGAACAGCTTCTGGAAAGCGAATTATTCGGTCACGAGCGGGGCGCCTTCAGCGGAGCCGATTCCGCCAAACCTGGTCTGTTCGAGCTGGCCCATCAGGGCACCATTTTCCTGGATGAAGTGGGAGAACTGGACGGGCGGCTTCAGGTGAAGCTGTTGCGCGTGCTGGATGGCGCGCCCTACTACCGGCTGGGCGGCGTCCGCAAAGTTTCTGTCGATGTGCGCGTGGTGGCCGCCACCAATCGGGACTTGGAGCGAGCCGTGGCCCAAGGCCGTTTTCGCAGCGATCTGTTTCACCGGCTCAGCCAATTTACTCTGCAGGTTCCTCCGCTGCGTTCCCGCCCGGCCGATATCGAGCCGTTGGCGCGGCACTTCCTCGCCGAGCACTTCCCGGACTTGGAACTAGGCAGCTCGGCGGTAGGCGCGCTGCGCGCGTATTCCTGGCCGGGCAACATCCGCGAACTGCGCAACGCCGTGATTCAAGCGGGTGTGATGAGCCAGGGCGGACAGATTACCGCACAGGACTTCCGCCTGCGTCCGTTGCCTTCCGCCATGAACGACGCCAGCGATTATGACGACGATCCCGACGGCCCCGATGAGGATTCGGGTGGCCTCGAAGCTCCGCGCAGCCTGGAAAGAATGGAGCGGCGGATGATCGAGGAAGCGCTGACAGCCACGGGCGGGCATCAGCAAAGGGCGGCGGCGCGTCTGGGAATCTCGCGGCGGACGTTGAGCCGTAAGCTCAAGCTGTATGAGTCCGAGCAGCCGGTGACTCTATGAACGTAGCGATTCATGAAAAGCGCCGGGAAATCCGCGAGCCAGCCGAAGGGCCGGTTTTGGTGAACTTCTCCAATCCTCAACCCATGGAGATCCTGGGCCAGCTGGTGGACGTGAGCCCTGGCGGCTTCCGCATGGCCCATGCCAATCAGTCACTGCAGTCGGGCCAACTGGTTGGATTCTCGCATGGCCTGGCCATCGGTACGGCGCGCGTGATGTGGAATCGCATTGTGGACCATCGCGTCGAGACCGGTTTCCGCGTAGTCACCACAAGGTAGCTTTACTCAGTGCCTGGTCCATTCCTGATCCGCTAAAATTAGTGGGTGCCAAATCTCGAAGTGAAATGTTCGAAGGACTTGGAGCGCTTTTTTCTTGAGAACGACGGAGAACTTCTCAGAAAACTGCACGCCCTGCTGCAAGGTCATCAATCGCTCGACCCCGTATCGGAAGAGCCGAAGAATACGATGCTGCGCAACCGCGTCGCAACCACACTCACGCCCTGGACATTCTGCATCGTCGGCGACGAGCCCGGGCCCAGCAAACGCGTTTCAGTCAACTTTGCGCTGGGTGACAAGCCCGATCGAAAAGGACCACTCGGTGACCGGCTCCGCAAAGATTTAGGGTTGGATCTGGAGGACATCATCGTCAGCCATTTATCCGAGAAATATCAAATGGAAGAGGGCGGGGAATACACCATGGTCTCGGAGACGCGCGAGGTTAACCGGCATCACTATAACGACAAGCCTCGCAAAAAGGCGCTGGTTCGCGCGAAGAATATCGAGCCCAATCCGAACCCCGATAAGCCTGCCTTCGAAATGCCACCGGGTGCGATCAACACCCATTGCCATGTGAACAGTAACGGGATGACACCCTTTCGCTGGTCCGACGACAGGAAATATGATCCCGCATTCGCGCCCTGGAGAAAGCTCGAAGAACTGGATACATTTCTAGGTTTCTCTGGAGAGGTAATTGTAGCTGCCACCTGTCATGGCACCGACAACAGTTATATGCTAAACGCGCTGAAGAAGTCGAAGGGCAGGGCGTTAGGTGTTGCGTTCGTCGATAAAAATATATCGGATCAGGAACTGATGGAGCTGGATGCGGCCGGTGTTCGCGGAGTGCGCTACAGCTATGTAAAGCGACTGACGAATCCTCCGCCGCCCGAGGAAATGGTCGCCATGGGGAAGCGGCTATGCGATCTGTGGGATGCGGGACGCCTGAAGAACGAATGGCATATCGATCTCTACTGTGAGGCGGGCGATCTCCAGGATCTGGAGCAGCACATCAAGGCAATTCCGATCCCCGTCGTCTTCGACCATATGGCTGTGCCTGCGATCGAAAAGGGCGTAGGCGCCCCCGAGTTTCAACGCTATCTGCAGCTCTTTCGCGACAAGAAAGACTGCTTCGCCAAGGTTACCTGTCCAGAGCGTCTGACGGGATCGAGCAAGCCGGAGGAGTGGAGCAAGGTCCTGCCGTTCGCGCGCGCGCTGGCCGACGAATACCCCACTCGGGTCATCACCGGCACGGATTGGCCTCATCCCAACATGAAAGAGGGCCAGATGCCCAACGACGGCGAATTGCTAAATCGCTGGATCTGGGAGGTCGCGGGCAGGAGCAGAGATACGTTGCGCCGCATCCTGGTCGACAATCCGCGGACCCTTTTCAATTTTCCCGGATAACTCCGTGCCGCCAAAGCGCGAAGGATTAGATGGCTCTGGCGGGATCTCATCGTATGCCGACCGGCGAAATCCGGGAAGGATGTCCAATTCGGAGCGGGAAAGTAAGAATTAACGAGCTTGCCGGGTATTTCTTCCCGAGGTTAGTAAGACCTGCCAGGCCGGCATTTATACAGCCTGGGCGGGATAGACGCTATTTCTATGATTCGAGTAGGTCGGCGATTTTGGTTAACTGCGTGCCTTGCCCGTGGAGTCTGGCTTTGGTCCATTTCGCAAAAAAGGAAACATAGAAAAATGACTAAATCGATACTCAAGACAGCGTTTGGAGGTTTGATCGCGGCGGGCCTGATGGCCTATGGGCAGCAGCCGCAAGATAATCCGCAACCGGCACAGCAGCAGGAAAAGCAAACACAGCCTCAGACTCCCGCCGGAGCGCCGCAACAGCCGCAGTCAGCTGAGCAAGTATTCGCGGCGCTGGATACCAACAAAGACGGAAAACTCAGTCCAGAGGAGTTCGGAAAACTGTTCCGCGATGCGAAAGTATCCGACGTTCAGGCGGAGTTCGCCAAATGGGACAAAAACGGCGACAAGAGCATTACGATGGATGAGTTTAAGGCGGGCTTTCCGCAACAATAAGAGAGGCGCGAGGATGGGGCAGGCCGGAGGGCCTGCCCTTAAAAACTGACTACCAGCGGGGCTCGCGCCGGCGACCACCGCCACCACCAAACCCACCACCGCCGCCACGATTGCCGCCGCCGCCACCGAAACCTCCACGCTCCGGGCGAGGACGAGCTTCGTTCACGTTCAACGCACGGCCGTTCAGTTCCTGACCGTTCAGGGCCTCGATGGCTTTCATCGCTTCGGCTTGATTGGTCATTTCGACAAAAGCGAAGCCGCGCGGCTGGCCGGTGTCGCGATCGCGGACTACGCTGGTTTTCTCAACGGCGCCGTACGCGGCAAAAGCAGCCTCGAGCTCGGTCTCCGTGGTCTG
>Ga0157369_10000974_pt1 | contig 36342 bp, 25 predicted proteins | sample C25metaG_FD_113461 | JGI IMG/M metagenome (GOLD analysis project Ga0157369, IMG submission 113461) | Corn rhizosphere microbial communities from Kellogg Biological Station, Michigan, USA - C2-5 metaG | ecosystem: Host-associated > Plants > Roots > Rhizosphere > Soil | place: USA: Michigan... | reverse complement strand
GACGAAGAGCGTGTAACTGACGTTCTGGCCGGCCAGGAACGGACCGGAGGACGTCAGCGTCTTCACGATCGAAACGTCGACCGCGGGTGAGCTCGTCCCGCCGTTGCCGGTGCTGTCGGTGTTGTTGCCCGGAACGGGATCGGGCTCGGTCGCGGAAACGGTCGCGCTGTTGTCGAAGCTGCCGGCGACGGTGATCGTGGCGGTGACGGTGATGGTGGCATTCGCGCCGACGCCGAGCGTGGCGATGGTGCACGGAAGTGCGGCGCAGCCGCCGCCGCTGACGTTGGTGATGGTGAGACCGGTCGGCGTGTCGGTGACCTGGACGTTAGTCGCGATGGACGGACCAGCATTGGCCACAACGAGCGTGTAGGTGATGCTCTGACCGATCGAGAGCGGCCCGGAAGTGGTCAGCGTCTTGACGACGGAGACGTCCGCGGATGCGCCCGCGATGCCGCCATTGCCGGTGCTGTCGGTGTTGTTGCCCGGAACGGGATCGGGCTCGGTCGCGGAGACCGTGGCGCTGTTGTCGAACGCTCCGGCGGCGGTGATCGTGGCGGTGACGGTGATGGTCGCATTCGCGCCGACACCGAGGGTGGCGATGGTGCACGGAAGCGCCGCGCAACCGCCGCCGCTAACGTTGGTGATGTTCAGATTCGTCGGCGTGTCGGTGACCTGCACGTTTGTGGCGATGGACGGACCGGCGTTGGCGACGAAGAGCGTGTAGGTGATGCTCTGACCGATCGAGAACGGTCCGGAAGTCGTCAACGTCTTGACCACCGAGACGTCGGCGGATGCCGCGGCCGTGCCGCCGTTGCCGGTGCTGTCGGTATTGTTGCCGGGAATCGGATCGGGCTCGGTCGCGGAGACGGTGGCGCTGTTGTCGAAGGCGCCCGCGGCGGTGATCGTGGCGGTGACGGTGATGGTCGCATTCGCGCCGACGCCGAGGCTGGCGATCGTGCACGGGAGCGCCGCGCAACCGCCGCCGCTGACGTTGGTGATGTTGAGATTCGTCGGCGTGTCGGTGACCTGCACCGAGGTGGCGACGGACGGGCCGGCGTTGGCTACGAACAGCGTGTAGGTGATGCTCTGGCCGATCGAGAACGGCCCGGAAGTGGTCAATGTCTTGACCACGGAGACGTCGGCGGACGCCGCGGCTGTGCCGCCGTTGCCGGTGTTGTCGGTGTTGTTGCCCGGGACGGGATCGGGCTCGGTCGCGGAGACGGTGGCGCTGTTGTCAAAGGCGCCGGCGGCCGTGATCGTGGCGGTGACGGTGATGGTCGTATTCGCGCCGGAAGCGAGGCTGGAGATCGTGCACGGCAGCGCGGCGCATCCGCCGCCACTGACGTTGGTGATGCTCAGGTTCGTCGGCGTGTCGGTGACCTGGATGTTCGTGGCCGTTGACGGTCCGGCGTTGGCGATGAAGAGCGTGTAGGTGATGCTCTGGGCGATCGAGTACGGCCCGGCGGTAGTCAACGTCTTGACCACCGAAACGTCGGCCGATGCCGCGGCGGTGCCGCCGTTGCCGGTGCTGTCCGTGTTGTTGGTGACGTTCGGATCGGGCTCGTTCGCGGAGACGTTCGCCGTGTTGTCGAACGCGCCGTCCGAGGTGATCGTGGCCGTGACGGTGATGGTCACGTTCGCGTTGACGCCGAGGCTGGCGATCGTGCACGGCAGCGCCGCGCAACCGCCGCCGCTGACGTTGGTGATGCTGAGGTTCGACGGCGTATCGGTGACCTGAATGTTCGTGGCGACCGAGGGGCCGGCGTTGGCGACGACGAGCGTGTAGGTGATGCTCTGATTGATCGTGAAGGGGCCGCTGGTGGTCAGCGTCTTCACCACGGAGACGTCGGCCGATGCCGAGGCCAGACCGCCGTTGCCGGTGTTGTCGGTGTTGTTGGACGGATCGGGATCGGTCTCGGTCGCGGAAACGGTCGCAGTGTTGTCGAACGAGCCGGCCGCGTTGATGGTGGCGGTGACGTTGATGGTGACGTTCGCGCCGGAGGCGAGGCTGGCGATGGTGCACGGCAGCGCCGCGCAGCCGCCGCCGCTGACGTTGTTGATGCTCAGATTCGACGGCGTGTCGGTGACCTGCACGTTCGTCGCCGTAGACGGCCCGGCGTTCGCGACGAACAAGGTGTAGCTGATGATCTGGCCGATCGTGTACGGCCCGGCGGTGGTCAGCGTCTTCACCACCGAGACGTCGGCCGAAGCGCCGGTCACGCCGTTGTTGCCGCTGTTGTCGGTGTTGTTGCCCGGGTTCGGATCAGGCTCCGTCGCGGAAACGGTAGCGCTGTTGTCGAAGGCGCCGGGGGCGGTGATCGTGGCCGTGACGGTGATGGTCGCGTTCGCGCCGGAGGCGATGCTCGGAATCGTGCACGGAAGCGCCGCGCAGCCGCCGCCGGTGACATTGGTGATGGTCAGGTTGGTCGGCGTGTCGGTGACCTGGACGTTCGTGGCCGTGGCCGGACCGGCGTTGGCGACGAAGAGTGTGTAGGTGATGCTCTGGCCGGAGATGAACGGACCGGCGGCGGTCAACGTCTTGACGATCGAGACGTCGGCCGCGCTGGCCAGGAACACGGTCGTGCTGTCGCTGTTCGAGTTCACGCCCTGGACCGTGGCCGTGGCGGTGTTGGTTACGAACGCGCTGGCCACGTCGCCGGCCGTGATCGTGTAGGTCGCGCTGCAGGTGATCGACTCGCCCGGATCGAGGAAGTTGTCGAGATCGCCGACCGTCGAGACGGCCGGGCAGGTCACGGTGGCCTTATTGTCGGCGACGGTGACCGGTCCCTGCAGCGTGGCGAATCCGCTGTTGGTGACGAGGTAGTTGTAGTGGATCAGATTCCCCGCCGCGAGGTACGTCGACTCGACGGAGGTCTTGTCGAGCGTGAGCCCGGTCGTGGCGTAGGTGGCGGAGTCGTTCGGGGAGTTGTGCGGCACGCCCGCGAACGTGCCGGTGGCGTGCGCGGTGTTCGTGTGCGAGCCGGGCGTGACGGCCACCGGTCCGACGACGCAGGTGACGATGTGGTTGTCATTCCCGGCCACGGCCACCGGCAAGGTGATCGATGCGAACGTGGCGTTGCAGCCGGAGACGTCGAGCGTGTCGTCGGTGATGCTGATCGGGTTGAGCGGTACGTCGCCCGTGTTTTCCACGGTGAAGCGGTAGAAGACCGGACCGGTGGTGACCGGAATGAAGGTCGACCACGGACCGCTGGCGCTGAGGCTGATTTGCTTGCCGAGCGAGATGGCCGGACTGGGCGGGTTGACGATGAGCGAGCCGGAAGCGGTGTTGCCGTTGACCGGCGTCCCATTGACGATGTGCGAGACGTTGCCGCTGGTGTTGTTGTAGGTGCCCACCACCGGCGCGGTGACGTTGACGGTGACGATGCAGGTGCCTCCGCCGGCGATCGTGCCGCCGGTGAAGGAGATCGAGCCTGCGCCGGCGACCGGATTGAACGCGGCCGCACCGCAGCCGGAGAGCGAGGCCGCCGGTGTGCCGGCTACCGTCATCGCACCGGGCGACGTCGGGAAGGTGTCGGCGAAGGCGACGCCGCTGATGGCGTTGTTCTGATTCGGATTGGTGATGGTGAACGTCAGCGTGCTGACGCCGCCCGCCAGAATCGGCGACGGATCGAACTGCTTGGCGATGCTCGGCGGCAGCACGGCGGTGAGGTTGGCGGTGCCGATGCTGTTGGCGTTCGTGCCGGTTTCCGTCGTCGAGAGCGTGCCGCTGACGTTGCCGTGCGGGCCGGCCGTGGTGGCCTGGACGTTCACGCTGACGGTGCACGATCCGTTCGCCGGAATCGTCCCGCCGCTGAAGGTCAGTGACGTGGCCGCGGCCACGGGCGCCCATGTACCGCCGCAGGTGCTGCTCGCGGCCGGCGTCGCCGCGACCTGAATACCGGCGGGAAGTGAATCGGTGAAGGCGGCGCCGGTGAGCGGCGCCAGATTCGTGTTGGTCAGCGTGAAGGTCAGCGTCGAGATCCCGTTGACGGCGACGGGGCTCGGCGCAAAGGCCTTGGCGATCGTCGGCTTGACCGCCGTCGAGCAGCCGGTGAACGACATGTCGTCGTAGTTCAGCGAGGCGCCGGTGGCGTCGTTGTTGGCGCCCGTTGCGGTGAGCCTGAAAATCGTATTGCCGGAGACATTGGTCAGGCCGGTGGCGTCAATGGTGTAGTGCGTGAACGCGATCGGCGGAACGGCCAAAACGATCGGCGCTCCGAAACCGGCGCCGTTGTTGATGGTCAGGTTGTACGCGGTCGGACCGTTGGACGGGCTCGGATTCGACACCCAGAAACTCATCTGGACCGCGGTGTAGTTGGTCGTATCGATCGTGAACTGAACGAACTGGCCGGCGTTCTTGTAGCCGTTCGTCCGCCACGACGTTGCGTCTCCATGTCCGCCGGTGGCGATGATGGCCGTGCTCCCCGGTACGTTCGCGGCGAGCGTGGCCGTGGCCACATTCGCGGCCTTCGTGGTCGGCAATCCGCCGGCGAGATCGGGGGGATTGGCCACCGTGCCGTCGGGGACGGTCCACGATGCCATCGTCAGTCCGCAAAGCGGCGGCGGAGGCGGCGGCGCGTTGTTGACCGTCAGCGTGGCGGTGGCGTTGTGGCCGGTATCGACCGCATCGATGAAGAGATGGTTGGTGGTGTTGACCAGCGATCCGGTCGCCGTCGGCGTGACGTTGACGTTGATCACGCAGTTGCTGTTCGCGGCCAGCGTTCCGTTCGAGAACGAGATCGAGCCCGATCCCGCCGGCGCGGTCAGCGTCGGCGCGCCGCAGCCGCTGGTCGTGGCATTTGGAGTCGCCGCCACGACCAAATTCGCCGGCAGGTTGTCGACGAAGTTGTAGCCGCTGACGGTCCCGGTATTCGGATTGTGGAGCGTGATCGTCAGCACCGAGACGCCGTTCAGTGAGGCCGGATTCGGGCTAAAGCTCTTGGCGATCGTGCTGGTGGTCGGATCGATGACGTTGGCTACGCGCGCGCCGGCCGAGAAGTCGGAGTTGTAGTGGTAGCTGCTGCCGGAGAAATCGTACAGCAGCGTGTTCAGCGACTGGCTGGTTCCGCCGCCGCCGATGATTTTGATCGTGTAGGTGGTGACGACGTTGCTGCCGCCGGCTTTGAAATCGCCGCCGACACACGAGCGATAGTTCGGACTGTTCGGATCGTTCTCCCACAAACAGGCGTCGGCGTAGAGCTTGTCGTTCGGATTCGGAACGAACGGCGAGTTGTCGGCGGAGTACGACGTGGTCACGCCGAGAACCTGGAAGATCGTGTTCGGAAAGTTGATGAACGCCTCGAACTGGTTGTAGCCCTGCGTGGCCGTGCCGCCGAGGAGCTGGATGACGTAGGTGTTGCCGACGATCAGGTTCATCGAGCCGCCGTCGGGGACGGAGACGAGGTTGCCGAGGTTGGTGCCGTACTTCACGTCGGTGATGGAGTTGCGGTTCTGCGAGATCAGATGCTCGACGTAGACCTCGCGCGGCGTGACCGTGGAAGCGGTACCGGAGACGTCCGTCGCGGTGATGTGGTAGCGGCGCGTGGTGTCGAACGCCGACGCTGTGCGGACGATGGAGACCTCGAAATAGGCGTCGGCGCACTGCCCCGCGCCGATGGCCGGAAGGATGACTGTGCCGAGCGAGCCGGCGCGCAGATCGACGAAGGGATTCGCCGTATCCCAGACGAACGTGACGTTGACGTTTGTCGTTGCCACGCTGCTGCACACGCGCGCGCCGATCGGAAAGTTCGCCGGACCGGTTGAGGGGTCGTTGCTGTCAAGCCCGATGACGTTCCAGGTGATCGGTGTAACCGTCAACGTCGTCGCAGCGTGCGCGGCGACCGGCAGAAGGAGGAGCAGGAAAAGAGCAGCGAAACGAACGCCTGTTGAGCGCATCAGGATGACCTCGCAATCGGCTTCAGGTGGACGGGTTGACTACACGGATACCCACAAAGTCGTACGACGATGTGAATGGGAGCCCGAATTGGACCGGGGCGCACTCTACTGCGAATCCGTCAGGTTCGCGTCAGACCGAAGTGAGGACGGCGTGAATAATTGCAGAGCTCCGTTCGATTACTCTCGCAAAGACACCGGGTGCGAGGCACGACGCCTTGCAGGAACCGCGAACGGTCGGGCCGCCGTTCGATCACAGGTGTTCGCATGACCATCTCGGGCCTGCTCCTGGCGCTTCTGGCAATCTTCGCCGCCGCAAAACTCTTCGGCGAGCTCGCCGAACGCATCGGCCAGCCCGCCGTCCTTGGCGAGATGTTCGGCGGCATCGTCATCGGCATCTCCGGCCTTCGTTTGATCGATCCGCACAACGCAATCCTGCATCTCCTCTCGCAGCTCGGCGTGGTCCTGCTCCTGTTCCTGATCGGACTCGAGACCGACATGAAGCGCCTCATCTCCGTCGGAGGCGCCTCGGTGTCAGTAGCCGTAGCCGGCGTGGCCCTCCCCTTCGCTGCCGGCACCGGTGTCGGCCTCCTCCTCGGATATCCATCGAACGTGGCGTTCTTCCTCGGCGCCGCGCTGACCGCAACCTCCGTCGGCATCACCGCGCGCGTTCTCTCCGACCTCGGCCACCTGAAGTCCGACGAATCGCAGGTAATCCTCGGCGCCGCCGTCGTCGACGACATCCTCGGGCTCGTGCTGCTCGCGGTCGTCAGCGCCGCCGCCGCGGGCGAGAAACTGACGACGCTCGCCATCGCGAAGATGTTCGGGCTGGCCGTCGGTTTCGTCGTGCTGGCGATCGTGATCGGCTCGATCCTCGCGCCGCATCTCATCCGCTGGATCGCGCGGCTGCGCGTCGCGAAAGCGCTGTTCTTCACGTCACTGATGTTCGCCTTCACGCTGGCGTGGCTGGCCGACCTGGCCGGCTCCGCACTGATCATCGGCGCGTTCGCGGCGGGCCTGGTTCTGGCGCGGACGGAGCGCGGCGGCGACATCGAGCACGAAGTCCACGACGTCGCGCACTTTTTCGTCCCGATCTTTTTTGTCCTCGTCGGCGCCGCGGTCGACCTGCGATCGCTGAATCCGATGAACGCCGCCACGCGTCCCTTCTTCATCGTCGGTCTGCTGCTCACCATCGTCGCCATCGCCGGCAAACTCCTGGCGGGCTACGCCGCCTTCGGCCGCCCGCTGCGCAAGATCATCATCGGCATCGGCATGATCCCGCGCGGCGAAGTCGGCCTGATCTTCGCGCAGGTCGGCCTCACCGCCGGAGTCCTGACCAGTGGCCTCTACGGCTCCGTCGCGCTGATGGTGATGACCACGACGTTCGTCGCCCCGCCCGCGCTGCGCATCCTTCTCACCAAATCGCGACGCGAACGCGACGATCGCGAAAGTGCGCTCTGCGGTGTGGTCACCGAGGCCATGTCGGATCGTGATCGGCCGGATTGACGCGCCCCCGATTCGCCCCGCACGGGCCACACCATTGCCACATTTCGAACCGACCATGCCGTCATGGGAAAACACATCGCGGTCATCATCTTCATCTTTCTCTCGACCACCTTCGCCTGGATGATTCTCGGCGCCTCGATCGTCGCCCGCAGCAGTTCTGCCGATTCAGGGCTCACCCGCGGCGTCGAATCCAACTGGGGATCCGCGCAGCAGCAGTCGCCGCCGACCGCGGTTGCGACGCACATCGAGCAACACACGCAACTCGAGAGCCTCAATGGCGTGATCACGAAGAAAGTGGTGAGCGCGTCGATCGACACGCCGCTGCAGGTCGAACAGAGCCGCATTCGCGTTGCGCTCGATCTCGAACAGCGGCAGAAGGGACTGCTTTGGTTCGCCACGTATCGCGTGAACTTTCACGGCGACTACATTTTGCGAAACAGCACGCCGTCCGATCAGGTCACGGTGAAGCTCGTCTTTCCCGCGCCGGACGCGATCTACGACGACCTGATCGTGCGCGCCGACGGCCAGCCGCTCGCGCTGACGGCCGCAAACGGCGCCGTCTCCGGCGTCATCCGACGTCCGCCCGGCGCGCCGATTCGCCTCGAGGTCGGCTATCGCTCACAAGGCCTCGGCACGTGGGATTACAAGCTCGGCGAAAACGTGTCGCAGGTTCACGACTTCGTCCTGGAGATGACCACGAACTTCGACGCCATCGATTTTCCGCAGGGCGGACTCTCGCCGACGATGAAAACGAAATCGGACCGCGGCTGGCTGCTGACCTGGAAGTACTCGAACCTCGTCACCGGCTATCGCATCGGCATGGTCATGCCCGAGAAACTGCAGCCCGGACCGCTGGCGGGCCGCATCAGTTTCTTCGCACCGGTCTCGCTGCTGTTTTTCTTCTTCCTCATCTTCATCATCACCACGCTGCGCGGCATCGATCTCCACCCGATGCACTACTTCTTCCTGGCCACCTCGTTCTTCGCCTTCCACCTGCTGCTGGCCTATCTCGTCGATCACATCTCGATCCACGCGGCGTTCGCGATCTGTTCCACGGTCTCGATTTTTCTCGTGGTCAGCTACCTGCGCATCGCCATCGGTCCGCGCTTCGCGTTCGTCGAAGCGGCGCTCACGCAGTTCATCTACCTGGTCCTCTTCTCCTACGCCTTCTTCTTCAACGGCTTCACCGGCCTGGCCATCACCATCGGCGCGATCATCACGCTCTTCGTAGTGATGCAACTGACCGCACGCATCGACTGGCGGCGCCCGGCGGCCGAGGAGGCGGCGTGAGCGCGCTACTTGATCGGAATGCCTTTGCGAAGGGTGATCTTGCCGGGAAGGTGAATCGGCTTGACGTCGTGCTTCCAGAGCGAACTGCCGCCCAGACCGAGTTCGGCGCTCCCCTCGCAGGTGCCCGCTTCGATGCCGCGAATCTCTGCCGATTCGACCCGCACCGTGATCCCTTTGAGCTTCAACGAAAGCGTGACCTCGAATTCGATGCGCCGGAGCACTTGCGGTCCGACCTGAATCTCGACGAAAGGATGCAGTTTCGTTTTGACCGGATGCTCCGCCAGCGGAACGAGCTCGGTTGCACCCGACTTGCTCTTGTCCGCCGCGTCCGACAGCAAGTGATACTTCTCCCACGCGCCTGCAAACAACGTGACCGCATCGATGCCGTCCAGCACCTCGGCGAGCTTGCTGCTGATCGCCCCTTCGATCGCCGACGGCGTCATCCCCGGCAACGCGCCCGCGATTTTCGACTTGAACGCCTCGACCTCTTTCTCATCCATCCCCGCGCGCAACACCTCGGCGGGAAATCCGCCGTCGGGCATCCCGAGCAGATCCTTCAGCGAAAGATTTTCCTCAGACATCGCCATCTCCCTCGACGCGGATTCCTCCGCGCAACCCAACCTCCGGCATCCGCCGAATCAACTCCGGATGTTCGATCTCATACTCGATGGAGCGCATCCCGCCGTTGAACACCGGCGGCGTATTCGCCTGCACCTGCGGCTCCTTCCGATTGAGCGCGCGAAGAACGCGCGCCAGCAGAAAGGTGACGACGAGCAGAAGAACGACCGCCGCCGCGCCGATCCAGACGAGCAGATTCGATGACGGGTTCGGCGTCGGAACCGTTCCGGTCGTGATCGTTTCCGGCGCCGTCGTCGTTGCCGGTTCGGTCGTGGTAGTCACTGTCGCCGTCGTAGTCGTAACCGAGGAGGTCGTCGACTCCGTCGTGGTAGTCGGTTCGGTTGCGGTCGAGCCTTCCGTAGCAACGGTGGCCGTCGTACCCGAGGTCGTAGCGTCAGTCGTCGACGGCGTCGTATCGGTCGGCGGCGGCGGAGTAAGGACATCGACCGGAACTCTGCTTCCGATCTTGTAACGTCCGTCGATGACTCCAACGACAGCGACGACGCGCTGACCCGCATCCGCGAAGCGATGCGTGATTACCGCACTCGCAGTCGGCTCGCTGCGACTTCCATCGCCCCACACGAAGTAATACCCGACCTTCACCGACGACGGCAGCGGCGGCACAAACGCCGCCGTAAACGTCAACTCACTTCCCGCATACGCCGGCGCCGCAGGACCGTTCAAAACCAGCCGCGGCATCTCCCCCAGAATCACCGTGACCGTGCTCCCCCACCGCAGCGACGCTCCCGCCTCCGGCTTCTGGTCGATCGCGACCCCATTCTCGATCCCCGAGAACGACGGCTTCAGCCGCAACGGCTCCAGCACCCGCGCCACCTCGACGCGATTCATCCCGAACAGCGAGGGAACCGTCGAAGTCCGCGGAACGAGGATGCCGATCTGCGGCTGGTTAACGCCTATCGTCTGAGTGACCGGCAGCTTTTTCTTCGTGGCATTCGGCGGGTTTTGCGCGAGCAGCAATGACGCCGCGCCCGAGCACAGCACGATCACCATCAACCGCCCCGCGGCCGCCACGATCTTTGATCCGTTCACGATGAACGAATTATGCGCTTTCGTATCCGCGGCTATACTGCGGAAAATTAAGGAGCGGAATCCATGCTCGCACTCCGGCGCTTCGTAGTCCTCACCATCTTCGTCGTCGCGTGCGCATCGCCGCTTCTTGGGCAGGCGTTGCCGCTCACGATGTCGAAGTCATTCAGCCCTTCGACCGTACCGGTCGGCGGGAACTCGACGACGACGATGACCGTGACGATCACCAATCCGAATGCGTCGACGGTCACCGGTATCGCGTTCAGCGACACCTATCCGGCGGGCCTCGTTCCGGACGTGGTCGGCGCCTACACGTGCAGCGCGGGAACCGCACTTTTCACCGGAAGCGGCTGGTCGCTCGGCAACGTCACGCTGAGCGCAGGCGCATCGTGCAGCGTTCCCATGCTCATGCACGCCACGATCGTCGGCCCGATCGTGAATACGACCTCGCAGGTCACCGGAACCGGCGTTCCGCCCGGCGGCCCCGCTGCCGCCACTCTCAACGCCACCGGCATCCCAACGCTCTCGGGATGGATGCTGATCGTCCTCGGGATGACGATCGCCATCTTCGCTGTACTTCGAATCAGAGGATGATCCGTCTGGAGCGAGCGACGGGATTCGAACCCGCGACCAAGAGCTTGGGAAGCTCCTACTCTACCAACTGAGCTACGCTCGCACGGCGGTGGGAGGCGGATTGTAACTCACTGCTCCGTGAAGTATTCGGTGAAGAGGCGGACGAACGGGCCGGACGGGCCCTTCATGTAGGCGGCGGCGCGGATCGTTACCGGTTCCTGGGCGGCGAGGGTGCCGCCGCGGGCGTTGCCCCAGAGCGAGAGCGGGATCGTTTTCTCCTGGCTTGGGCCGACGTCGATGTTGATCGGCGTCGAGGTCGGGCGGATGCTGTAGGCGCCGGAGCTGACGGTGCGGATCTCGATGCGCGTCAGCGTCACCGGCTCGCTGGTCCGGTTGGCGATCGAAAGGGCGAAGCGGACGTTCACGAGGCCGCCGTAGAGATAGGCGTTCGGCGCGGATTCGTACTGCGCGATATGGAGCACCACGTTCGGCGCATTCGGGTCGTCTTGCGTCGACGACGCGCAGGCGGTAAGGAGGAGCAAAAGCAGAACGGCGTGTCTCATTCGAGGTCAACGAGCAGGCTGAAAGAGCTCGATCGGGTTGCCCGATGGATCATCCAACAGAATCTCCGATCCTCCAGGGCCGGTTGCGATTTCGTTCCGGAAGTGGACGTCGGCCTTTCGCAGTCTCGCAACCTCGGCGGCGAGGTCGTCAACGTTGATGATGATCCGGTTCCATCCGCCCGGTTCCGCGCGACGCCCGTCGAGCATCGGCTTGGCCGCTCCTCCGGGACCAAACGGTGTACTCAATACCAGGTCCAGTGGTCCTCGAGAGAGCATCGCGAAGTTGGGTTTCGCTTGCTGCTTGACTTGGAAGCCGAGGTACTTCGTGTAGAAGGCCACCGCCGGATCGAGGTCGTTGACCATGTAACGCACTCTGAGCGTGTCCATATCCGTTCCCTTGTCTCCTCAAAATCCTTGCACGGCTGAAGCCATTCGCAGCTCCTTCCGTCAGGGACGAGAGGTGAGGCAGGGACGAGAGATGAGATCGACGAGGAAGGCGAGCAGGCCTTAATCCCTAATCCCTCATCCCTGCCTCATCCCCTGCTTCATGAAGCGATGGCCGGCAGCCCTGTCACCTGCTCCAGTTCCGCTTCCTCGGCGATCCATTCGCCGGTGCGGAAGGCGCCTTCCCAGCGCGCGACGACCACCGTGGCCAGGCAGTTGCCGATGACGTTGACGCAGGTGCGGGCCATGTCCATCAACTCGTCCACACCGAGGATCACGATCACGCCCTCGGCGGGAAGATTGAACGACGCCAGCGTGCCGAGGAGGATCACCAGCGACGCGCGCGGAACGCCGGCCACGCCTTTCGACGTCAGCATCAGCGTCAGGAGCATGACGATCTGTTGTGACCACGTCAGATGAATGCCGGCGGCCTGGGCGACGAAGATCGACGCTAGCGCGAGGTAGAGCGTCGTGCCGTCGAGGTTGAAGCTGTAGCCGGTGGGGAGAACGAATCCGACGATGCGGCGCGGGACGCCGAGGCGTTCCATGTTCTCCATCGCCTTCGGCAGCGCGGATTCCGACGACGTCGTAGCGAACGCGATCGTGGCGGGCACTTTCACGGCGCGGAAGAAGTCACGCAGCGGAACGCGGAACAGCAGCGCGACCGGCAGCAGCACGAACAGGAGAAAGACGACGAGCGCGCCGTACAGCGTCAGCACGAGCATGCCGAGGTTGCGCAGAACGCCGAGGCCGGAATGTCCGACCGTGTTGGCCATCGCGGCGCCCACTCCGACCGGCGCGAACTTCATCACGAACTCGGTGAAGCGGAACATGATGTCGGCCAGCGACTCGCACCACTGAACGACAGGCCGCGCTTTTTCGCCGATCGACGTGACGGCCAGCGCAAAGAGCACGCTGAAGACGACGATCTGCAGGACGTCGCCGTCGGCCATCGCTTTCAGGATCGAAGCAGGCGCGAGGTGCGCGAGGATGTCGCCGAATTTCTGCGGCTTCGCGGGAGGATCGGGCGCGGTCAGTCCCTTAGCGACGGCATCAGCGGCCTGCGATGCTTTCGCGGCCGCGGTGGCGCTGTCGCCGCGCGCGGCGGCGTCGGACGATTCCTTCGACAACTTCGACGCGCGGTCCGCCAGGACCGCTTTGTTTTCCTCGGTGTGCACGCCGGCGAGCGAGACGCCGACGCCCGGCTTGGTCAGATTGACCGCGCCGAGGCCGATGAAGAGCGCGAAAGTGGTGACGATTTCAAAGTAGAGAAGCGCTTTGAACCCGATCCGCCCCACTTGCCGGATGTCGCCCGTGCCGGCGATTCCGATGACGAGCGTCGCAAAAATCAGCGGCGCGATGATCGACTTGATCAGATTCAGAAAGAGCATCGACAGCGGGCGGACCGCCGTGCCCCAACCCGGCCAGAGCCAGCCGACGAGCACACCGATCGCCAGACCGATGAAGATCTTCTGCGTGAGAGAGACTTTCGGAAGTGCCATGTGCGCGGAAGTGTAGGGGACGAATGAGCCGAGTACAATCGCCGCGTTCGCCACAGTCATGAAGCGTGGATGTCTGATCAGCCTCCTGCTGCTGGCCGCCTGTTTCGGCGGCTACTGGTACGTGCTGCACGGCCATGTCGAGCCGCCCGCGTTCTGGTGGGCGACCGGCGTGGCCAGCTTCTTCATGTGGATCTCGGTTTCGTCGCTGCAGGGAGCGATCACCAGCGCGCGCGATGCGATGCGGGTGTCGAGCGAGTCATCGTTCGGCGGCTTTGGCGGCGAGCAGTTCGCCGACGGCGAGACTGCGACGGTGGTCGGTCACATTCGCGCCATCGGATCGAGCCTGCGCGCGCCGTTCAGCGGAAAGGCGGCCGTCCTCTACAGCTACGACATCGAGCACGTCTCCTACAACAACAATGATTCGACCGATGTGAAGGACTACTCCGGTTTCGCGCTCGCGCCGTGCGCGATCGATTCGCCGCACGGCTCGGTGCGCATCTTCGGCTTTCCGCTGATGGAGAATTTTCCGAAGCGGGCGTACGACACGGAAGAGGGGCGCAGGAACGCCAGCGCGTATCTGGAATCGACGCCGCTGACCAGCATGCAGGGCTTTCATCCCGGCGCGATTTTTCACGAGATCAAGGAGCTGCTGACCGACGACGACGGCCAGGTCCGCAAGGACTGGAAGATGACCGAGGACCGCGATTTGTCCGACAAACATCTGAGTGAGCAGGTGGTGGCGCCGGGCGATCAGGTCTGCGCGATCGGGCGCTGGTCGGCGGCGAAACATGGCCTCATCCCGCCGGCCGGCGGCGTCATTCGCCTGATGCAGGGCGATCCGCAGAAGATCGTGAGCGGTCTTTGGCGCAAGACGATCGGCAACCTAATCGGAGCGCTGGTCGTCGGCGCGATCGTGAACGTCGCGGTCTACACGCTGCTGCAGATATCGGCGGGGAAGTCGAAGCTGTTCGCGGAAACGCAGGTGGCGAAGCACTCCATCCATGCCGACGAGATGGTCGACGCCGTGAGCAACGGCAACATGGCGGCGGCGCAGAAACTGTTCGAGAACGGCACCGGCGTCGACGTCCGCGACAGCGGCGGCCGCACGACGCTTGCCGTCGCGCAGGACGCGGCCATGGCGCGATGGCTGATCGCGCACGGCGCGGACGTGAACGCCGCCGACGGCGACGGTCAGTCGGTGCTGATGCAACAGGCCAGCGCCGGACGTACCGACGTTGTGCGCGCGCTGGTCGACGCGGGCGCGAAGCTCGACACCGTCAGCACGAAATGGCATTCGACGGCGCTGACGCAGGCGCTCGACGCCGAGAAGCTGGACATCGTGCGCATCCTTCGCGATGCCGGCGCGAAGGACGATACGGTCACGGAGTCGAAGGGCCAGCCGCTGCGCGAAAGCGATCCGCCGGTGCAGGTCTGCTTCGCCTGGCTCGACGCGATCCAGCGCCAGGACGTCGAAGCCATGAAAGCCGCCTCGGTATTCAAATCGTTCGACGACGTCGACTTCAAGCTGTGGAAGTCGATCCGCCCCGTTCATCCGCAGCTGGTGCAGGGCTACGCGACCTCGGATGCCGCGACGGTGGAAATCCGCGGCCAGATTGCAAGCGGCACGTACGGGACGTGGACCTATCAACTCATCCGCGACGGTGAGAACTGGCGCGTATCGAACGAACGGTGGGAGACGCGGCTCAATAGTCGCGAGCCTTGAGACCTATTTGCGAAACGTAATCGTGAAATAGAACGCAGCGCCGCTGGGACCGGCGCCGGTATTCAAGTCGGAAACCAGAATCTCATTCACCTTGCCCGGCTTGAACAACGCCGCCTCGCTCACGAAGAACGACGCGTTCCCGAACTCCGAGATCGCGTCCGGAGAAAAAAGAGAAGGCGAAATTGCCGTGCCGTTCAAAAAGACCCTGCCTGTGTCGTCGGCGTTCGCCATTCCCGTAAGGCGGGCACTGGAAAACCCTTCCGGTGCGATAAATGTCAATCGAAAATAGCCACTGCGGCCGTCACCGGGAGGAAAATTCAAGACCTGCGTGCCTCGGGGAGCGCCGGGCGGGACCGGCGTAAACGTGTAAAACCTCCCAACCATGGCTGGCCGGAAGGAAAGCGCATTCGCTGGAGGCTTATCAAGCGCCCAAACAATTTCCTTCGTCGCTTCGCCGGGCGTTCCCATGACGACGGCGCAGGTGGCAGCATCGCTCTTGAGCGTGATCGTGTATATGCCATTGCGCATTGCAGGAGGTGTTGCGGCGGGAGTCTGGCAACGTACGTAAGTCGTGGCCGCTGCCGGCGTTGGACACGGTTGCGATCGGGTGATTCCCACAGGAAGGATCGTTGAGCAGTCAATGAATGCGTCGTTGATCTGCGATTGTGTGAGGTTCTGTGCGAATTCCAGATTCGCGCCGCGCAACGATGCGCCAAACAACACGGCATTAGCGAGGTTTGCGTTGGATAAGATCGCACCATCGAGCTGAGCAAAGGTCAGGTCCGCATCTTGAAGGTCAGCGTCAGCGAGGATCGCTCCGGAGAGTTGCGCGCTGCGAAGATCCGCGCGCCGCATCTGCGCCTCGCCGAAATACGCGTCCTGCATGTGCGCAGCCTTCATGTCCGCTCGTTCCAGGTGAGCTTTTGACAGGTACGCCATCCTGAGATCAGCATCCTCGAGATCCGCTTGTTGAAGGTAAACGAAGGAGAGATCGGCGCCGCGAAGGTTTGCTCTGCTCAAGTCGGCGAGAGCCAGGAACGCGCCCCTTGCGATCGCGTACCGCAGATCTTTGCCATGCAGGTCGGCGCCGATGACGCCGCGAAGCCCATCGTCCTTGGTCGCTTCACTCGTTAACGAAAGGTCGCCATGCGGCGACGTGATCAGCGGAGCAGGACCAAAAGAGAGATTGCTGGGCCGGCTCGACACGATGGCATCTTTCAGATCCGCAAACGAACGCCCGCCCAGCTTGGACAGGATCTTCGGGACGTCGGTTTTCAAAGATGTAAGAACAGGTCCGTTCTCGGGCTTGACTGGCGCACGGCTATCCTCCGCCCATTCATTGATTCCATTGACGGAGCCATAGGACACCGTCAAGACACCAATGCAGACAATTGCGCCAGTAGCCACCGCGGCAGCGAAGGCCCAGCGTCGACGCTCATGAGAAAGAAACTCCAGCGCTCGCTGCTGCGACCACACGCCGAGGAAACTTGCCAATCCAAGCAATCCTGCCTGAATGGATGACCCGAGCAAATCGTGCCTGGGAAGATATCGCAGCCAGAAAACGGCCAGCGTAATTGGTGCGAGCCACCACGGAAGCAATTGTGAAATGACAGCGGCCAGAAAACGAGGAGAGCGGTCATTATGACGGATGGGGGCGAAACTTCTCACCAGCACAGCGAGAAGCCATGGATGAATTTTCTGGCTGATCGACTTGCCGTCCGGAAAAACAGCGGGGAGATTGGCTACCTCATGCCATAGATCGAGCAATTGCAAATGCAGGTACAAATACAGAACCAGGAGAATTACCGGCACGATCAGATAAAACAGATAGAGCGGGATCGCCGCCTGAATGACAGGGAGCGGCGTAGAAACAAAACTCGTCAGTAATCGAGCGTCAGTGGTTGTGGCAATGGTCAACCAGCAATAAAAGCACGCAACGATGAGGAAGACGAACGTCCTCGCGGTATTCTTCGAAAGCTCACCGACGTGATCCAGTCCCTCAGAGATCGCGACGCTCTCGGACACTTTGGCGCCGGAGAGGTCGGCGCCCGCGATTTGCTCCGAGCGGACTCCCGTCGCCTCCGTAAGGTCCGCTCCCTGAAGATCGGCTTCAATGAGAGAGGCCCCGAGAAGGTCCGTTCCACTGAGGTTCGCTCCGGCGAGGTTCGCCTTGCGCAGGTTGGCGTTACGAAGGATCGCGTTTCGGAGGTCCGCCCCCGGGAGCTCTGCTCTCGTGCCGCGATTTCCGTTGGTGGTGAGCCACGTCTCATGCTCCCCGAGGAGTTCCTGCAGTTCAGCTGATTCCAAAGGCATGCTTTCTCACTCACACCGCGATCGCGGTTGCATCCCCGTTCGTCGCCAGCGTTACTTCTCCCGAAGCGACTGCGTCGCCGAGCGACTGGCGGATTCGCGGGATGAGCGTTTCCGGATCCCGGCCGGCAGCGGAGAGGACGCCGACCGTTCGATTGCGGCCGGCGTGTTTGGCGGCGTAGAGGCAGGTGTCGGCGACGTCGAGCACTTCCTGCCAGCCGAAGCGCGTGCGGTCGAGCGGGAGGAAAGGGAACGGCGCGAATCCGATCGAGCAGGTCAGGCGGAGCGACGTTGTGCGCCGTCCGACGTTGAACGGATGGCCGGCGATTGCGAGGCGAATGCGCTCGGCGATGGCGGCGGCTTCGTGACGCGACGAGTTGCGCGCCACGAGCAGGAACTCCTCGCCGCCCCAGCGCACGAGCGTGTCGGAGTCGCGCATGGTGGTTTTCAACAGCTCGTGAATGTCGACGAGCACGCGGTCGCCGGCGGCGTGGCCGAAGCGGTCGTTGATCTCCTTGAAGCGATCGAGATCGAGCAGGAAGAAAAGGACATCCGCGTTTTCGCGCGTCGGATCGATGCCGGTCCGCGACAGTGACTCATGCCGCCGCAACGCGTCGGCCATGTACTCGGGCATGCAGAGGTCGAGGTAGCGCCGGTTCTTCATGCCGGTGAGCGCATCGGTCACGCTCAGGTTCATCAAGCGCGTGTTGACGTCGGCCAATTCGTGCGTTCGTTGCGCGATGAGCGCTTCGAGCTCGCGGTTGCGGCGGCGCAGGAGCGCCACGCGCGCGCGATGCGCGAGGACGATCAGCGCGAGCAGCGCCAGGATCGCCAGCGCGCGCGCCCAATTCGTCTGCCACCATGCCGGCGCGATCGTGAACGGCACCGAAACGGGCGCGCTCCACGCGCCGGGACGCAGCCGCGCGCGAACTTCGAAACGGTACTGTCCCGGCGCGAGCAAGGCGTAGCGCACGTCGCGCGAAACGGCGGGGCGCCATTCGTCTTCCAGTCCGGCCAGGCGAACCTGGTACTCGATCAAGTCCTGTTTGAGATACGTCAGCGCCGCGAACGAGGCGGAGAAGTCGTGCTTCGCGCCGACGGCTGCCGAGGTGATGCGCACCGGCGGCGGCTCGACGCGCGGCGCATCCGCACGCGGCACGTAGTGGCTGAATCCGGAACTGGTGCCGACGAAGACCTCGCCGTCCGGTTGCGCGAGAAAAGCCATGGCGTCGACGTCGTCGCCGGCGAGTCCGTCGGCCATGCCGAGATGCTCGATGAGCGGACCGTTCACCAGATCGACGCCGACGCCGGTGCCGATCCAAAGCCGCCGAAGCGCGTCCTCGCCGACCAGAAAAATCTTGCTGGCCGAGAGTCCGCGGCTGGCATCGAGGTGATCGATGACATGCATCGCCGCGCCGCGGTCGATCGAGAAGCGCACCATGCCCAGCGGCTCGAAGTACGTCGCCAGAAAATCGCCGGACGCGGTTTGGGCGATGTACGCGGCGTGGTTGTGCGCGAGGCCGTCGCGCGTCGTGTAGCGCCGCCAGATTCCGCGATCGAGACAGGCGATGCCGTGCTCGCCGGCGGCCCACAGCAGTCCTTGCGAATCGATCATCGCCCCGCGGAAGGTTTCGTCCGCGGTGCCGTTCGGAACGGCGACGCGAACGAAGCGATCCTCATTCGCCGCCTTGCGCAACAATCCGCCGCCGCGGGTGGCGGCCCACAGCGCGCCGTCGTTGTCGCGAACGAGTTTCAGTACGGTGCGACCAGCCACGGGATAGGCGCGGACGTTTCCGCCACTGCCGGCGCGCAACACTTCGGCCGGGCTTCCCGCCATCCAAAGCGTTCCGTCGTTTTCCTCGACGACGGATCGAATCTGATGTCCGGCGGTGCCCGGGACCGTTTCCCATCCGGTCGGCGTCGAACGGGCGAGCCCGAGGTCGGTGCCGACGAGCAGGCGACCGTCGCGATCCCAGAGGAAACACCAGATCACGGCGTTCGGAAGTCCGGAACGGCGGTCGTACGTGGTCAACTCCCCGCGGCCGAGCATGCGATGGACGCCGAGGCTGGCGATCCAGATGGAGCCTTCGCGATCCTCCAGAACGTCGCGCGCCCACTCGATCGGCAACCCCTCGGCCGCGCCGATGACGCTCCATCCGGCGTCATCGTGCGTGGCCACGCCGCGATCGGTCGGAACCCAGAGATTGCCGCGACGATCGACGGCGAGATAGCCGCTGGTGCTCGTCGCCGGCAGCGCGCGGCTCTCGTCATGAAACGCCGATTCGTTCTCTGCTTTCGCCCAGAGATGCGCGGCCGAGCGAGCCCAGATGGTGTGCTGGCGATCGACGACGATAGCGTCGATCCGCTCGTTGCCGGGATTCGGCCAGAAGGTCCAGGCGCCGTTGGCGAAACGTCCGATGCGATTGGCCGAGACAGCGAGGATGGCGTGCGCGGATCGATCGGCCCAGACCGCGGTGGCCTCTTCGTTCGGCCATCCTGCGATGGCCGCGAACGACTGCTTCGCATTACCGCGAAGGATGCCGCGGGCGGTGGCAATCCAGACGTTGTTCGCGTCGTCGATCGACATCGCATTCGGCTGCGGCGAGGCGATGGCGTTGAATCGCCGCCCATCGAAGCGCGCCAGACCGCCGTAGGTGTTCATCCAAACCGATCCATCCGGCGCGGCCTGCACGTTCGCAACGTAGCTCGACGGCAGCCCTTCGCCGAGTCCGAAACGGGCGAAGCGATTGCCGTCGTAGCGATAGACGCCATCCTGCGTGGCCACCCACAGAAATCCGGCCGAGTCCTGCGCCAGCCGCATCGCCGCGAGATTCCCCAGCCCCGCCTCGGTACCGTACGTCCGAAACGGACGAATCCCCGGCGGCAGCACCCGCGCCGCCACCGGCACGGCAGCTAGCAACACCAACAGCGCAGCGCGGCGAACGGACATGGCGTGGGAAGATGGTAGCGCCGAATGCGTGTCTTGCAGTCCATTCTCGAAGGACTTAACCTCATCTTCAAGACATGACCACGCAGCCGTACATCGCAACGGAACTCGATCACGAACTGATCGCGGCGTTCTGCCGGAAATGGCGAATCAAAGAGCTCGCGCTGTTCGGATCTGTTCTTACAGACGATTTTCGCGACGACAGCGACATCGATTTTCTCGTCATCTTCGAAGAGCCGCCGCCCGACTGGGGGCCGTGGGGAAGCCGGTGGTCGGAGATGCAGGAAGAGCTGGCGTCGATCGTCGGCAGAAAAGTCGATCTCGTTGAGAAAAGACTCGTCGAGGCGAGTGAGAACTACATCCGCCGCCGCCACATACTGGCCAACCAGCAGACGATTTATGTGGCGGGATGACGCGTATCTACTCGACATGCTGATCGCAGCGCGAAAGGCCATCCGCCTGTCAGAAGGTCTGGCGTTCGACGAGTTCGCGAAGAGCGATCTGCATCAGAACGCGCTCGTTTATATATTGCAGACCATCGGTGAGGCGGCGACAAAAGTGTCGAAGGAGTTCCGCGAAGAACACGCCGAGATCGATTGGCCGAACATCATCGGAATGCGAAACCGTCTGGTCCACGACTATCGCAACATCAACGTCAAGAAGGTGTGGGAAGCTCTTGATTTGAGCGTCCCGGAGCTGATCGAACACCTCGAATGCCTCGTTCCACCTGAATAGCCTTCCGGCTCACGATGCCGTGGCGGAGCGATACGATCCGTGCCATGCGCAGATTCGTCATCGCGATCGCCATCCTCCTCTTCACCGCCGCCCTGCACGCACAATGCGCCGACGTCGCGGACATCGTCGGGCAGCTCGATGCGGCGCGGATGAAGCAGACCGTCGACAAACTCGTGTCGTTCGGAACGCGGCACACGCTGTCCGATACGACGTCTGAGACGCGCGGCATCGGCGCGGCGCGGAAATGGATCTTTGACGAGATGTCGAAAGTTGCCGCCGCCAGCAACGGGCGGATGACGGTGGCGTATCAATCGTCGATGCAGCAGGGGCCGCGGACGAAGAACGTGCCGGTGGAGATGATCAACGTCGTGGCCACGATTCGCGGGACCACTGATCCCGATCGCACCTACATCGCCACCGGCCACTACGACTCGATCAACTCCGACGTGATGAACGCGACGATCGATGCACCCGGCGCAGACGACGATGCGTCCGGCGTCGCGGTGATCATGGAAGTGGCGCGCGTGCTCTCGCAGCATCCGCTCGACGCCACGGTGATGCTCGTCGCTGTCCAGGGCGAAGAACAAGGACTCCTCGGCTCGCGCGGGCTGGCCGAGGAGGCGGTGGCGAAGAAGTGGGATGTGGAGGGGATGATCACGAACGACATCGTCGGCGGCACGGTGGGCGGCGAAGGCGACGTCGACAACCGCACCATCCGCATTTTCTCCGCGAATCCCAAAGGCGCCGGCGAAGGTTCAGCGCGGCATTGGGCGCGCTTCGTCCGCGACGGCGTCCGCCTCTACCTGCCGAACGTGAAGCCGCGCCTGATCTATCGCCTCGATCGCTTCGGCCGCGGCGGCGATCACGTGCCGTTTTTCGAGAAAGGCTTCCCCGCCATCCGCTTCAGCGAAGCGAACGAGGACTACAAGCACGAGCACCAGACCGTGCGCGTGGAGAACGGCGTGCAGTACGGCGATCTGCCGCAATTCGTCTCCGGCGATTACATGCGCCTCGTGGCCTCGGTGAATGCGGTCGCACTCATCACGGGCGCCTGTGCGCCCGCCGCGCCGAAGAACGTGAAAGCCGGCGGCGCGGTCACGAACGACACGACGCTGAGCTGGGAGATGGGCACGGACGCCGACCTGGCCGGGTACGAAATCGTCGTCCGCGAAACGACGTCCGACGATTGGGACCGGATCATCCCGGTCGGCAAGGTGGCAAAGTACACGCTCAAAGACTTCACCATCGACAACGTCTTCATGGGCGTGCGGGCGGTGGACAAGGACGGGAACCGCTCGCCGGTCAGGACGCCCGAGGAAAGGCTGCCGTGAAGCAGTGGATTAGTAGATTAGTGGATTAGTAGATCAGGCGATCGAATGCCGAATTGTCCTAATCTACTAATCTACTAATCACTAATCTACTAATCACTAATCTACTAACGTCAAACCTTTTTGATCGACAGCCTGGCCGCGTTCGGCTCCACCAGAATGCGCGCCGGATCGGCGACCGTGTTGCCGCGGCGTTTCTGGATCGGGAGGCGCGTGTAGACCTGTGTCGAGAGGATCGAGGCGTGCCCGAGGATTTCCTGGACGTCGCGGATGTCGGCGCCGGAGGAGACCAGCATCGCCGCCATCGTGTGGCGCAGAGAATGCGGCGTGATGTGGCGTTTGATCTCGGCCAGGCGCACGTGCTTCTTGAAAATGTTCTCGATCGAATAGATCGTCAGGCGCGTTCCGGAGCGGCCGACGAAGAGGGCGTCGGTGGTCAGGCTGCGGTCGGCGCGCATGTCGAGGTAGCTCATCAGCGCTTCGATGACCACGTGCGACGTGATCGTCACCGTGCGGCCGCGCGTGGCGCGTCCGGTGATGTAGATCTGATTGTTCTCCACGCCGACGTCGGAAACGTTCAGCGCCACCAGCTCGCCGATGCGGATGCCGGTCGAGAAGAGCAGCTCGAGGATGACGTTGTCGCGGACGGCGCAGAAGTAACGGTTACGGCCGCCGGCGGAATGATCGCGCGTTCCGGAGAGCGCGCCGATCTGGTCCTTCGGAGCGGCCAGCAGCGCGCGCACTTCGCGCGACGACAGCACGGTCGGAACGCGGTTCTCGACCGGCTTGCGGATCTTCAGCTTGCGAGCGGGCGATTCATTGAAGATGCCCTTCTCCTCCAGGTAGCGGAAGAAAACTTTCAGCGCGGCCACTTTGCGGCGGATCGACGTATCGCGATACGGTCCCGTCCCCAGCTTGTCGAGGTACTGCTCGAGATGGTCGGGCGTGATGTCGACCATGTTCGCGCCGTCCACGTGGATGTGAAACTGGCTCAGGTCCGACTGGTACGCGCGGATCGTGCGATCGGAAAGATTCCGCACTGCCTGCCCATGCTGCAGAAAATCGGCGATCGCTTCTTGCACGTTCATCATCACGCTCTTCGAAAAATAGTTTTATTGCTGGTTTGGGGGACAACCGGCAGTGTAGTTGGCGGCATTCGATTGTCAAGAATTATTTGTCCGACCGCGATATGCTGTAAAAGCATGACAGCAACCCAGTTGGAGTCCGGCAGACTCCCGGCCGTAAACGCCCGTTGACATCATCGTGAAAGGCCAGAATCTCTTCGTACGCCCGATCGAAGCCTCCGATTTCGATGCGGTCCGCGCCTTCGCCGCGCAGCACGGCGGGTCGGCGGACGTCCGCTCCGGACTCCTCGGCAAACTCGTCGGAGAACTGGTTTCGGTGCTGGCCATGGAGGTCGAAGCCGATGCCGTCCGCGTCGTCGATCTCGTCGTTGCCGAAGAGTTGCGGCGCAAACGCGTCGGACGCGTCATGCTGAACGAGCTCGCAACACTGGCGGCAAAACTGGAGCGGAATTGGTTGATTGCGGACGTCCAACATGCCGAGTTTCTGCGGCGCGTCGGGTTCACGGAAGATCACGGTGTGATGAAGCGGAGGGTGGGATGAACGAAGTGGGAAGGGTGAAGAGTGAAGTTGGAAGTAGAAAACGATCGCTCTTCATTCTTGGCCTGATCGCTTTCGCCGGCTGCACGCAGTCCACCCCAACCACCGCCCCGCTCCCGCCTGCGCCCGCGCCGGTTCCTGCGCCGGTCGCCGTCGTCGAACCGGTCAAGCTGCCGACGCTCGATGAAGTGCGCTCGCTGAAGACGAACAATCAACTCGATCGGTACGAAGCCGGCTTGAAGACGTTGTCGCAATCGCCCGACGCGCAGACGAAAGGGCGCGCGTTGACGCTTCTTGCCCTTTTCTACGTCGATCAAAAGCGGACCGCCGAGGCATTGCCGCTGCTCGGCCAAGCGGCGAATGCCGATCCGCTCGTCGCTCCGTGGCTTCGTCTGCGTGCGCTCGACATCGAAGGCGCCGACAAACGATGGGCGGACGCGCTGCTCACCACCATCCGCATCATCACCGACACGCCGGCCAGTTCCGCCGCCACCATCGCCCGGCTGCGCCTTCCCGCGCTCTACGCGGCCGCGGGCGACGCCTCGAACACCGACGACGCGATGAAGTCCGCGAACCTCGTCGCCATCGATGCGCTCACCGAGGAGGATTTCGTCTGGCTGGCGAAATCGCTGGCCAAGGCGGGGCGGATGGATCTCGCCAATCCGCTGCGGATGCGCCTTCTCACCGAATTCACGCAGGGACGTTTCACCGAGGACACCTACGATCACGTTTCGCAATACACACCGTCGCCGCTCGACGCGCTCTCGTTCGATGATGAGCTGGCCATCGCGCAGAAGCTCGGGCGCAACGATCGCTACGGCCGAGCGTTCGATCTCCTCGAACGCATCGCCACGCGTTTTCCGAAAGAGTCGGCGACGTCGAGTGCGTTTCGAGCGGTGCGGCTTCGCGCGCTCTTCAACTCGCGGCGCTACTCCGACCTTCTCGCCGAAACCGATCGCGTCAAACTCAAGGATCCCGCGCTGATCATGACGCGAGCCCGCGCCGCGTGGCGCGCCGGTCAGCCGAAGCTCTTCCTGGCGGGATTGGGGCAGGTGGAGAAGCAATATCCGTCCAGCAGTGAAGCCACCGAGGCGAAGATCCTGCGCGCCAAGTACTACGTGACGGACGAGGTGAAGTACGACCTGGCCATCGCCGATCTCGAAGCCGCCATCGCCAAAGGCGCCTTCGGCAACGAGGGCGAAAATCTCTGGACCCTCGGCTGGACCTACTTCCTCGCCGGCCGCCCCGACGACGCGCTCAAAACATTCGCGAGCTACGCGAAGCAGTTCCCCGACGGCGATTACCTTTCGAACTCGCTCTTCTGGACCGCGAAGATCGACGCACGCCGCGGCGACGTCGCCGGACGCGATGCCGCGCTGCACGAGCTCGAGAGGCTCTATCCCTACAGCTACTTCAGCTACCGCGCGCGCGCCATCATTGGCGAGCCGATGCTCGCGCCGAACGAGATCGCGAACGGCAACGTCTTTCCCGACGTCGACGCGCAACTCAGCACAGCGAACGAGCCGCGCCTCGATGCCGTTCGCGAGCTGGCCTGGCTCGGCCTCTACCGCGAAGCGACGCGCGAGATGAAGTCGGTCGCCGCCGCCAACCCCACCAACCTCGGCATGCAGTTCATGCTCGCCGATCTCTACGTGCAGGGCGGCGAGCCCTTCTCCGCGAACAACGTGCTGCAGCGCAAGTTCCGCCAGTTCGTCCGCCACGGCGGCACCGGCATCCCGCACCGCTTCTGGGAAATTCTCTTTCCGCTCAATTACTGGGAGACGATCAAAAGCGAGTCCGAGCAGCGCCAGATCGATCCCTATCTCATCGCGTCGATCATCCGCCAGGAGACCGGCTTCGAGCCGACCACCGTCTCCAACGCCGACGCCATCGGCATCATGCAGATCATGCCCGCCGAGGCCGCGTCGATCGCGACGCAGGCCGGCCTGACACCGCCGACGCGCGAACAGCTTTTCGATCCGAAGGTGAACATCGCCATCGGCGTCGCCGAGTTCTCGCAGAAACTGGCCACCGAGCACGGCAATACGATGCTCGCCATCGCTGCCTACAACGCCGGAGAAGATGCCGTTGGCAAATGGATTGCTCAAACGCCGCTCGATGATGAGGACTTATTTGTCGAATCGATTCCGTTTGCCGAGACCCGGCTTTATGTGAAGACAGTCAGCCGGAACCGATTTGAATATCGGCGGATTTATGAGGTACCGAAGCAGCCGTAACACGCATCTCCCCCTCGCAATCGCTCTCACCCTCCTACTCGCCACCACGGCAATCGCGGCTCCCGATCAGGTCATCCTCGGACGCGACACCACGCCGCCCGCCGACATCAAAGGCCCGATCGATCTCACCATCGTCCCCGACTTCGATGACGCGCGCGTCACCGTCACGGTCGATGGCCAGAAGATCGTCGACGGTCTTCGTTCGCCATGGCACGTGCCGGTCGATTTCGGTCCGCAGCCGGTCGAGCACAAGATCGTCGTCACCGCCACCGGCGCCGACCACAAACGCATTCAGTGGCAGACCACGATCAACAAAGGCCACCAGACGCTGGACGTGAAAATCGTTCCGGTCGATGCCGCAAACCGCATCTTCGAAGCGAACGTCACTTCGCCTGACGAGGATCCGATCGTCAGCGTCTCCGCGTGGGACGACGGCAAACCGATCGCCACCGTCGAGCAGGCGCCGTTCCGTTTCACCATCCCCGCCGAGCATTTCGCGCAGAAGAGCGTGCAGGTCACGGCGCGCACGAAGTCGGGCGCCGAGGCGGCCGACTTCTGGTCCGCCGCGGGCGACGTCAAAGCCGAAGCCATCGAAGTGCGCACCGTCCCGCTTTTCGTCTCCGTCATCGACAGCAACGGAACAGCGCACGATGACGTCGATCAGAACCTCTTCAAAGTCGTCGACAACGGTTTCGAGGGACAGATCCTGCAGATCGGGAAGGCGTTCAATCAGCCGATCTCGATCGCGCTCTTGCTCGACGCCTCGACGAGCATGACCTACGAGATGCCGAAAGCGACGCGCGCCGCCGTCAACTTCGTCGCGAGCACACTCAAGGCCGGCGACCGCTGCGCGGTCTATTCGGTCCGCAGCACTCCGCGGCGCGAGATGGAGCTGACGGCCGACCGCGCTGCGATCGAGAACGTCGTGAAGTCGATCCAGGCCGAGGGGCGCACCGCGCTCTACGACGCCATCGCCAGCGCCGAGCGCGAGCTGCGCGATGAGAAAAACCGCCGCGCCATCGTGATCCTCACCGACGGCGGCGATACGTCATCGATCGCATCGTTCGACGAAATCGACCGCATCACGAAGGAGTCCGGCATCCCGATCTACGTGATCGCCTACGACAGCGGCGTGAATGACGACCAGCCGCAGGACATGAACCGCCTCCAGTACCTCGCCACCGAAACCGGCGGCTTCCTCGTCACCGCCTCGGCGAAAAACCTCCAGGCCCGCTACGCCGACATCGAAAAAGACCTGCGCGCGCAATACGCGATCACCTACCAGATCACCGACCTGGCCCGCCACAATCAATGGCGCAAAGTGCACGTGATGCTGAAGTCGCCGCAACTGACCGCGAGGACGATACGAGGGTATTTCGCGCCGTAACACCGCGGAGCGGCATCAGAGGGTAGCCAGGGGTGAGAGCGAAGCGAACACCCCTGGAAAATGATCGCCCCAGAATTCGTGCCGCGTCAGCGGCACTGGAAAATGTGACACTCCATCCAGTGCCGCTGACGCGGCACACTTCATTTTCGACTCTCGTTTTCGAGGGGTGCTCGCGATGAAGCTGCTCGCACCCCTCGCTACCCTCTTAAAGCCGCTAACGCGGCGATTAGAGATCCATCTTTTCAATCACGAGCACGGTCCCCGCGTCGCTCGTCGCAAATCGCCCGATCAGAGACGCGCTCGCGTCGGCGACATCGCGCAGCACCACCCGCTCGTCATACGCGTTCGCATGCACCCATGACGGTACTTGCATGCGATGCGGAAGATCGCGATGAACGCGTCCAACACGCATCCGCGCGAGACGCCACAATCCGCCGCCGGGCGGCTCCAACTTCAATTGCAGGACGGCCACGCCACCCGGACTTAGAAGACGTACAAGCGCGCGAATGAGTAGGTAACCCTCAGCCGGACGAATGTGCTGAAACACGAGAAGCGAACAGATGAAATCAAACTGCCATCTCAGTTCGTACGTCTCGACAAACGTCACATTGCTCAGCCCCGCATCGAGCGCATTCTTTCGCGCATGTTCGAGAACCGAACGCGCAATGTCGGCACCAACCACGTCCACCGCGCGTCGCGCCAGCGGAATCGTAAGCCGGCCGGCGCCGCATCCGAAGTCGAGCACCGAGGTGAGCGGAACGTCGCGCCCGAGGATTACGGCGATCGCCGGAAGGAGCAGCGCGACATCCGCCTCCCCCGTCTCGAGAAACGCGCCGTCACGAACGCCTTGATCCGTGAGAACAGGAAAGTACGGCTCTCGCCGCGCGAGATCTTCCCAGTCCGACGGCGTACGATGGGTCACGCTCGCAGGATACTCGCGGCCTAATTCCCTGCTGCCTCCCGCTCCCCTTCCCGCAGCAGCGCGTCCAAAGCAGCGCGACGAAGCAATTTCCCGTTCGCGATCACCGCGTCGATCTTCGACGCATTGTGGATATCCGCCAGCGGATCGGCATGCAACAGCACGAGGTCTGCGAATTTACCTGCGTCCACAGAACCGAGTTCGTTTGATCGATTCGTCACCGTCGCGGAGTTGATCGTCGCCGCCTGCAGTGCCTGCATCGGCGTCAGGCCGGCGTCGACCAGCAGCGCCAGCTCCTCCTGCAGCGTGAATCCGGGAATCCGTTCCGCGGCGATGTCGCTGCCGGTGATGATCACCACGCCGGCGCGGTTCGCCATCCGCACCACTTCGCGGTACTCGTTGTAGATCGCCTTCTGCTCGGCCAGATCGGCCGGCGTCACCACCGGTTTTTCCCGCGCTGCAGCGGCCTTGATCATCGACGCCGCGACGTAACGCATGCGCGGATCGGGCTTCGTGGCCGGATCGTAGTACTGCACGATTCCCCAGTACGCCGTCAGCGTCGGATCGAAGACCGTGTGATTTTTCACGAACGTCGCGAACAACTCTTCCGCACCGTGCGCACGAAACGCGCGCATCGCCTCGGAGAGATGGTCCGGATGCTGCGCCGAAAACGTCCCCTCGAACAGCGTGGCCACGTGCTCAATCGTCTGCTGCCCCGCGTTCGACGCCTCCTCGGGCGTCACGGTCATCGGAATGTGTCCGACGACGGGAACACCGAGCTTCTTCGCCTCATCGATCAGCGCAAAATACGAATCGCGCTCCATCCGCCGATGGACCTTGAAGGCGTCGACACCGACCTCTTTCAGCGCTCGCGCAACGCCGCGCGTCTCATCGGGATTGCCGGGAACGAGCTGATACTGATTGAAACTCTTGCCGTTGAGGATCGGCCCGACGCGCAAAATGCGCGGCCCCGTCAGAACTCCGGCCGCGATCAGGCTCCGCCAGTTCTCGATCTCCGTGAAGTGGCTGCCGAGGTCGCGGACGCTGGTCACGCCATTGGCGATGAGGACGGGAAGCGCGCTGCCGGTGGTCCAGCTCAGGTGAACGTGCATGTCCCACAAGCCTGGGATCAGGAACTTGCCGCGGCCGTCGACGATCGTGGCACCGGCCGGCGCAGCATCGTGCCCGACGCTGATGATCTTTCCGTCGCGAATGGCGACGGTCACGTCGCGTAACGGAACGCCGTTGACGACGTCGATCACGGTGACATGCGTAATCGCGATCGATTTCGGCAAGGTCGCGGCATGCGCCGTGGCTGCAATAGTGAGAATGAGGAGAAAGGATCGCATCAGAAAAAGTTATTACGAATTTTGCGCGGCGTAGTTTCGACCGACCCGCATTCGAATCCCGCCCTTCGGCCGCAGCGTGATCGACGCCTGCGGTGTTACGTCGCGCGAAACGAGATCCAGCTTCCACCGCTGGGCGATCGTGGCCACGATCAGCACCGCCTCCATCCATGCGAATCCTTCGCCGATGCAGATGCGCGGTCCGGCTCCGAATGGAAAGTAGGAGAGTTTGGGCCGCGATGCTTTCGCCTCCGGCGTAAACCGCAACGGATCAAACCGCGAAGGATCAGGAAACCAGCGCGCATCGCGATGCGTCACCGCCTGCGCCGCGACGACGACGGCCCCGCGCGGCACCAGCCACTCGCCGATCGTCGCGTCTTCGATCGCCAGCCGGCTCACCGCCCACGCCGGCGGAAACATCCGCATCGACTCGGCCACGACCATCTCCGTGTACGGCAGCCGCGCGTAATCGGCAGGCGTCGGAAGGCGATTGCCGAGGACAGTGGCAAGCTCGCGATGCATCGCGTTCGCGGCTTCGGGATTCAACGAAAGGAGGTACCACGTCCACGCCAGCGCGTTCGCTGTCGTCTCGTGGCCGGCCAGGAAGAGCGTCATCGCCTCGTCGCGAAGCTGCTGGTCGGTCATCCCGCCGCCGTCGCCTTCCTCATCGACCGCCATCAGCAGCATCGACAGCAGATCGCCGCGATCCTCTCCCGACTTCCGGCGCTTGTCGATGATGGCGTAGACCGTCTTGTCCAATCGCTCGAGCGATCTCCGAAAGCGCATCGTCTGCGGCAACGGCAGCTTCCGCAGCAGGTTCGCGATCGGATTCATCAGCGTCGGAAAGAGATCGACCAGCGACGTCAACGCCGCTCCGATCTCGTCCGCCTCCTGATCCACCTCGGCATCGAACAACGTCTTGGCGACGACCGACAACGTCAGCCGCATCATCTCGTGATGCACGTCGAGCACTTCCCCATCGCGCCACGCCAGCCGCGCCGCCCGCTCGATCATCACCTCCGCATACCGCGCGATCCGCTCCCGATGAAACGCCGGCTGCACCAGCCGCCGCTGCCGCCGATGCACCTCCTCCTCCGACGTCAGCAACCCCTCCCCAAAAATGACCTTCGACCGCTGCAACACGCGGCTCTTATGAAACGACCGATGCTGCGTAACGAGCAGCTCGCGAATCAGATCGGGATGATTGAAAAAGAAGATCTGCTGCGGCCCGACATGAAACTGCGACGCATCGCCGTAGTCGCTCGCCAGCTTCGTGAAGAACGGGATGGGATCTCGCTGCAGTGTGCGGAGGTAGCGGAAGGGGATGCGGCTTCTCGGTCCGGGTGGAGTTGACATGTGGTGCGGATGGTAAAGGGAGACGGTTCACGCGGAGACGCGGAGGCGCGGAGAAAAGCGCTTCTCCTCCGCGGCTCCGTGTCTCCGCGTGAACCAGGTTCCCCCTTAGAATCCGCACAAACATGAACGCCCTGCCGCTCATCCTCTTCTTCCTCGCGGTGACCGCGATCGGCTACCGCTATTACTCCGCCTTCCTCGCCGCGAAGGTCATGGCGCTGGACGACAGCCGCGTCACGCCCGCGCACAGGTTCAACGACGGACAGAACTACGTGCCGACGAACAAGTGGGTTCTCTTCGGGCATCACTTCGCCGCCATCTCCGGCGCGGGGCCGTTGATCGGACCGGTGTTGGCCGCGCAGTTCGGCTATCTGCCGGGATTGCTGTGGCTCGCCTTCGGCGTCGTGCTCGGCGGCGCGGTGCACGACTTCGTCACGCTAGCCGCCTCGGTGCGCAGGAACGGGAAGTCGCTGGCGGAGATCGCACGGACCGAGATCTCGCCGCTGGCGGGGATCACCGCGATGATCGCCATCCTCTTCATCATCGTCATCGCACTGGCCGGACTCGGCATCGCCGTCGTCAACGCGCTGGCGGATTCGCCGTGGGGCACGTTCACGATCTTTCTGACCATTCCGATCGCGCTGCTGGTCGGGCAATACCTGCATCGATCGAAAGCACCGTATGCGATCCGAAACGGATCGATCGCCGGCGCGCTGATGGTGCTGGCCGCGGTCGTGGCCGGACGCTTCGTCCCAGGCACCGCACTCGGGATGCTGTTTACCCTATCCAAACCGCAGATCACCTTCGCCATCGCCATCTACGGCTTCATCGCCTCGGTGCTCCCGGTCTGGATGCTGCTCTGCCCGCGCGACTACCTCTCGTCGTACATGAAGCTCGGCACGATCGCCGCGCTGGTGTTCGGAACCGTGATCGTCGCCCCGCACATCTACGCGCCGGCCGTTTCGCAGTTCGCGGCCGGAGGCGGCCCGATCATCCCCGGCAAGCTCTTTCCGTTCGTCTTCATCACGATTGCGTGCGGCGCCATCTCCGGATTTCACGCCCTGATCGGATCGGGAACGACGCCGAAGATGATCGACAAGGAATCGGACACGCGGATGATCGGCTACGGGGCGATGCTCTGCGAAGGGCTGGTGGGATGCGTGGCCCTCATCGCCGTCTGCGCGCTCCATCCCGGCGACTACTACGCCATCAACGTTCCTCCGGCGATCTTCGCCAAGCTCGGACTATCGACGGTCAACCTCCAGCACTTCTCGACGCTGGTCGGCGAAACGCTGGTCGGCCGCACCGGCGGCGCGGTCTCGCTGGCCGTCGGCTTCGCACAGATCTTCTCCGGCATCCCGCTCCTCGGCGGACTGATGTCCTACTGGTACCACTTCGCCATCATGTTCGAGGCGCTCTTCATCCTCACCACCATCGACACCGGCACGCGCGTGGCCCGTTTCATGGTGCAGGAGTTCCTCGGCCGCGCCTGGAAGCCGTTCGAGAACACGTCGTGGATTCCCGGCACCATCGTCTCGACGGCGCTGGTCGTTTTCGGCTGGACGTGGTTCATCCTCAACGGATCGATCTCGCAGATCTGGCCGATGTTCGGTATCGCCAACCAGCTCCTGGCCGCCGTCGCGCTCTGCGTCGGAACGACGGTCATCCTCAACGCCGGCAAAGCAAAGTACGCATGGACGACGATGTTCCCGCTGGCCTTCGTGACGTCCACCACGCTCTACGCCGGCTACCGCTCCATCTTCGACAACTTCCTCGGCCCGAGGATGATGGCCAAAGACCCATTCACCGGCTACCTCGACGCAGCGCTGACGACGATCCTGATGCTCTGCGTGATCGTGATCCTGGCTGCCTCGGCGCGCGCGTGGCTGCGAGCCATCCGCGGCGAATCGATCGCCTTCGTTCCCGCCACCGCCGGACCCGATCACACGCACTTGCCCGGCAGCGGGTGTTGTTGATCGCAGAAATGCAGCGCAAACATAGCGCGTTCACCACGTACGCCGATGGCGTATAGTTTGATTCGACGTGCTTCGGTTTGTTGAAACACCGATTTTCACGGAGGAGATCGTTCAGATTCTGAGCGATTCCGATTACGCCAAGCTTCAGGCGGCGCTCATTCTGCAGCCGGATCTCGGCGAGTTGATTCCGGGAACCGGCGGTCTCCGAAAGATGCGATGGGGAATCCCGAGTCACGGTCGCGGCAAGAGAGGCGGCATTCGCGTCATCTACTACTTGTACACGTCACAGTCTTTGATTTACCTGCTCATGGTTTATCCCAAGAGCAAGCGCACGGACCTATCGGCTCAACAGAAACAAATGCTCCGCAAGATCGGAGAGGGATTCAAATGAAGAAGGAAGACTTCGAAAAGCTGGCAGAAAGCCTGGAACAAGCAGTTCAGATCCATCGCGGCGAAGCGAAACCTTCTCGCCAATTCGTGTTCAAGTCAGAGGATGTCCGAAGGATCAGGGCAAAGCTGCACAAATCTCAGGCCGAATTCGCGCGCATGATCGGCGTAAGCGTCAACACGTTGCAGAACTGGGAGCAGGGTCGACGTCAACCGCTTGGCCCCGCGCGTGCCCTGCTTCTCGTGGCAGCGCGCGCGCCACGCGCAGTTGAAAAGGCATTAACAAACCCACCTTTGAGACGTAGGGCTTGACGGATTCGCCCCTTTCATCAAATCGGAGGCTTACATGCTGGGAAACACACCGATCATCGGCTTCATCCCCACTCTCGACTTCGACAAAGCACGCGCGTTCTATGTCGACGTCCTCGGACTTCGTTTCGTCGACAACGACGGCTTCGCCATGGTCCTCGACGCGAACGGCACGATGATCCGCGTGGCCAAAGTGCAGCCCGATTTCAAGCCCGCGCAGTTCACGATCCTCGGCTGGCAAGTCTCCGAAATCGAGAAGGTCGTTTCCGCCCTCACCGAAAAAGGCGTCGTCTTCGAACGCTACGGTTTCTTTGAACAGGACCCCCTCGGCATCTGGGCCGCCCCCGGCGGCGCGAAGGTGGCGTGGTTCAAGGATCCCGACGGCAACGTGCTCTCGGTCTCACAGCACGTCGAGTAAACCTCATCCGCAGAGTTCCGGCTGAGTCCGGCGAATCCTTTTCTGCCGTCCCTCTAACCTTACATGTGGCGCAATTGTGCGCCTCAACAACGCCGAGGAACGCAAATGGGAAAGGACGACGAAGGCTGTATCGATCACTGTGAGGAATTCGAATATTCGCTGAAAGGGCCGCAGGTCGAACCGAGCGCCGGCCTGTGGCAGTACTGTGCGCGGCTGCGCATCGTCGGCATCGACGACATGCGCGCGCTCACCGACAAGAAGAACGATCCGCATTACTTTCCGCCGTATCCGACCGATGCGAAGACGCTGAAACGCGAGATCGACGAACTGCTGGACCTGCAAGAGCATCGCGACGATCCGTGCTACCTCTCGAATCCGAAGCCATGCCCACGGGAGCTGAAAGTCTGCGAATTCGAACGAGGACTGCCGGCTGCGTACGGCTGCCGCAAGCCGATCAGCAAGCTGTGGAACCTATGCCCGTATCCGCTCGGCGGCGTCCTCGTGAACCGTTTTCCTGGCGATGACGTCATCCGCACCGGGCGCGGTCTTGCCCGCGCTGTCGAGAGCGAGACGCCCGGCCTCTACCACCGGCATATCGCCTCGTTTCTCATGAAGACGCGCAACTGGTCGCCGCCGCGGCAGGCGCTCGTCTGGGCCGCGCTCGACATCGCCATCGCCAGCGCGCTGCAGGCCGCGTGGTACTACAAGTGGGTCGCCGAAGGACGCAACAAAGGCGAGTGCACCGCCTATCGTGAACGGCCCATCGAGTATTCAATCCGCAACCACAGCGGCCTGAATGTGCTCTTCGATCGTCCCGACGAGTTGAACCCGATGTACATCCGCTGTCCCGACGCGCTCGATCCGAACACGGTCAGTCCCGGCACTCCGCGGCATCCCGCGTATCCCTCCGGTCACAGCACGTATTCAGCCGCCGCATCCGAAATCCTCAAGTTCTTCTTTGGCGAAGAAGACACGCCGCCGTTCCTCGGCGCCGGCACGAAACTGAAGACGGAGTTCGATTACCTCGCCGACAACATCGGTCTCGGACGCATGTGGGCCGGCGTGCACTGGCGCAGCGATCACGAGGCCGGCCAGAAGCTCGGCCGCACCATCGCCTGTCTCGTGCTGCGCCAACTGGCCAGCATGCGCACCGCTGATGCCGACTTCAAGAAAGTCGTTACATTCAATCTTTGTACGGTCGATCCGACGATGCCCTGCAACTGCGATCCGAAGGACAAAGTGAAGCCGTGCAATAACGACAAGCCGCCAAAACGGCCGGCGCTCTGCAAGCTCGGCCACGAAATCCACGACGTCTGTCCGCAATGTGCGGAGAAGGACGATACCGAGCCAGGAAAGCCATGCCCGGCACCGCCAGCACCGCCAAAGTGCCCGGATGATTACGCGAAGGGGTGGTCATCACGGGTCGATGCCTACCGCGGACCGCAACAGGGAGGCGGCACTTAGCTGCTTGAGTATCACGAGCATCGTGCGGTGCAATACTCCGCGCCGCACGATGCTCACCGGCCGTTTCGCTCCATCCCCTACCGGTCCGCTGCACCTCGGCAGTCTGGTCGCTGCGGTCGGATCGTGGCTGTACGCGCGCCGTGCCGGCGGGCAGTGGCTGGTGCGGATGGAGGATCTCGATACGCCGCGCGTCGTGGCTGGATCGGCGGACGAAATCCTTCGCGCGCTCGAACGATACGGACTGACTTGGGATGGCGAAGTCGTCTATCAGTCGCAGCGCATCGCGTTGTATGACGACGCGCTGAGCTCATTGCGCGCGAAGAATCTCGTCTACGACTGCGGCTGTTCGCGCGCCGATCTTGCGCGCACCGCCTCGGCGCCGCTCGGGCACGAGCCGGTCTATCCCGGTACGTGCCGCGACGGACTTCCGGCGGGACGCGTCGCG
>Ga0157369_10000972_pt1 | contig 36347 bp, 35 predicted proteins | sample C25metaG_FD_113461 | JGI IMG/M metagenome (GOLD analysis project Ga0157369, IMG submission 113461) | Corn rhizosphere microbial communities from Kellogg Biological Station, Michigan, USA - C2-5 metaG | ecosystem: Host-associated > Plants > Roots > Rhizosphere > Soil | place: USA: Michigan... | reverse complement strand
GTCGAGCGCGATACCCTCGACGTAGCCGTTCATGATGGCTTCCATCTTGATGAGCTGCGAGTTCATGTAGTTCGCGCCGGCCTTGGCCATGGCCGGGAGCGTGTTGGGCGCCATGCGGTTCCAGGAGGAGACGCAGACGTCCACGCCCTGCTCGGCGTCGCTGCCGAGGTATTTGCCCCACGCGTAGTTGGCAATGTAGACCTCGGTGGGTGAATTGAACGGGTTGACGCCTATCTGTCCGTAGCCGCGCAGGATGATGGGACGGATGTAGCACGGCCAGGTCTTGTTGACGGCGATGAGCTCGAGCATGCCGTTGACCAGGTCGTCGCGGGAGAAATCCACGTCGATGCGATAGATCTTGGCCGAATCGAGCAGGCGCTGCATGTGGTCGACAGCGCGGAAGATCGCGGGTCCGGAAGGCAGGTTGTAGCAGCGAATGCCTTCGAACACCGACGAACCATAATTGACCACGTGTGCCATGACGTGCACGGTGGCATCGTCCCAGGCAATCAGTTTTCCGTTGTGCCAGATCTTCTCGGGATGGTTCAACATGCGGGCTCCTAATTGAGGTCGAACGGTACCGGGTTCAGCGGCCAGTTCGTCGTCCGCGAAAACGGATTTTGCTGCACTGCGTGGCTGGTCAGAACCCGGAATTATACCTGCATAAGAATTGCTTACAATGCAGGATTTCCGACGTGCGCTCCGGCATCCTCCAATGTGATGACGCTCACGCCAATTGGGATACGACGAAATTCCGCCTGACAGGCAAAGCCGAGTCGCGTGAGCGGGTTCGGACGCCTTGACCTATGGCGTAGCCGTGGCCGGCGAGGACGCCGGCCCTCCAGCCACCGCGGGCTTGGGCGCGCCGGGAAGCTCGTCGCCGCGGAAGAATCGTCCCGGCTGGCCGCGCATGACTGGCATAGCGGCCATCGGCTTGGTGTAGTCGTTGCGGGCATTCCAGAAGAGAAATCCGACGCCGCCGTGAGCGCGCGAAGCCGCGACCTGGATCTGGATGTACTCCGGGCTGTAGGTCTTGGTCCGCCAGGCGAAGGCCTGAAGCCACGGACGGAGGACGACGGGATGCGGCGCGGCCTTGGAATCGGCTACCGTTCGCGCCGATTCGCTCTTTTCGTTCTTGGGCGCAGTCGCGGCCGGCGGGGACGCCGGCCCTCCAAGTTCCGGTGCGCCGCTGCTGGGCACGTTGGCTGTGATCTTCTGGAATCGCGCCATCGACTCGGAGATGAAGTGTTCGGGCGCGTCGCCCGGCTGCGCGTAACCGTCCATCCCGAAGAAGTGCGACGGGTAGATCATCGGCGAAAGCACATCGCACCAGCGCACCATGCGCACGATGTCCTGCCCGGTGTGGCTGAGGTCGACGGGCCGCTGCCAGGCCATCACACCGAAAACGTCGAGCGAGACGAGCACGCCCATCGGATGCAACTCGCTGTAAGCCTTCTGGAGGAATCCGGCGATGACGTCGGCGCGCGTGGTTTTCGGGTCCTTCTGAAACGCGAACTGCGCGTCGGCCTGGTCGCCTTCGGCGGGGAAGCGCACGTAATCGAACTGCACCTCGTCGACGCCCGCAGCCGCCGCGGTCTTCGCCAGCGCGATGTCGTAGTTCTGGACTTCAGGATTCGATGGGTCCGTCCAGACGAGCTTGCCGTTCTCCAGCCACGGCTGGCCGCTGCGGCGCGAACGCACCGCCAGTTCGGAGTGGTGTTGCGCAATGTTCTCGTCGCGGAAGAGCGCGATGCGCGCGATCACGTGCAATCCAAGGCTGTGCGCCCAGCGCACATATTTTGGAAGATTCGGAATCGCCGGCGAACGATGTGGGGCAAGCGGATGCTGGAACGGGATATTTACCGAACCGTCACTATCCTTCACGTCGAAGACGATGGCGTTGCCGCCGAGTTGCCGCCAGTGCTGCACGATCCGGAGCCCGCTGACGCTCCCGGCCATGGTCCCAGTCAGATAAACGGCACGAACCTCGAAGTCCGGCTGGACCTTGTCCGGCTTGACCGCAGGCGGTTCCGGCTCGTACCCGGGGATCACGATCTGCTGGCCGGCCTTCAGATATCCGGATTTCGCGAGCGTGTTGGCCTGGCGAAGAGCCGTTTCCATCTCCGCCTTGGTCATAAATTGTGTCTGCGGCCAAAACTTGCGCACGACGGTCGCCAGCGGCTGCGCGCTGGGGACGGTATAGACGAAGCCGGACGGACCGGAAACCAACCCGCTGGATGCGCCGTCATGGCCGGCTAAATTCGCGGAAACGGGCTTCAGGACAGGCTTTTCGGCCTGCTGGGCCGCGGAATTCGGAGCGCCAAGGCGCATCCCGGAGGGCAGACCAATCCAGGCCAGCGTGGTTACAACCAGCAGGGAAACAGCGGCGAGCAAAAGAAAGCGGTTACGGCCCATCATTCATCCAGAGTAGCTGCGGAAGTTGATCGTAACACGACTCTGACAGGCTCCCAGCCTGACGAAAGTACATCCAGCAGCTCTGAATAGTAAGAATCTGGCCGCCGGAAGGGAGTTTTCCACAGGTCCATGGGGCGGGGGTGTTCTTTGGTGCGACGGGGAAGCGATTCTTTGCCCCGGATTTGCATCTAATCCGGCAGCAAGAGCTCACGTAGGGGATTGACAACTAAGGCACTGCAACTCTTGCGATGGGTATTCCATCCCACCATCAGCACGGCTGGATGGAAAGTCGGTCCGATCGCCCTGAGGGGCACGACACATATATGAGAACCGGTCTTAATACCGCACTCGATCCGACCCGGCGCAGCAATGACGCGCAGGATTTTGATACCTCGCTCCGCCGGCGCATCGTCGGGCAGGACCAGGCGATCGAGAAAGTCGTCGAGATCTACCAGATGTTCCTGGCAGGGCTGAATCCGCCGGGACGCCCGATCGGCAACCTGCTCTTCCTCGGTCCCACGGGATCGGGCAAGACGCGCGTTGTGGAATCGGTAGCCGAAGCTCTGTTCGGCGACCCGCGCGCCTGCATCAAGATCGACTGCGCCGAGTTCCAACACAGCCACGAGATCGCGAAACTCATCGGTTCGCCTCCCGGATACCTGGGACATCGCGAGACGCATCCGCTGCTGACGCAGGAAGCGCTGAACCAGTGGCACACCGACAAGCTCAAACTGTCGATCCTGCTGTTCGACGAAATCGAGAAGGCGAGCGACGCGCTCTGGCAATTGCTGCTCGGCATTCTCGATAAGGCGAACCTCACGCTCGGTGACAATCGCCGCGTCGATCTCTCGCAGTGCCTGATCGTGATGACGTCGAACCTCGGCGCCGGCGAGATGTCGGAACTGATCAATGGCGGACTGGGTTTCGGCCAAAAGCCCGACAGCGTGGACAACTCGCTCGACGAGAAGGTGACGCGCACCGCACAGGAAGCCGCGCGGCGCAAATTCTCGCCCGAGTTCATGAATCGCATCGACAAGGTCGTGGTGTTCAAGACGCTGCGTCCCGAGCACCTGGAGCAGATCCTTGAGATCGAACTCGGCATGGTGCAGCAGCGCATCCTGCAGGCGACCGGCAACAGCCAGTTTGTCTTCAGCTGCACCGCGCCAGTGAAGAAGTTCCTGCTGCAGGAAGGCACCGATCCGAAGTACGGCGCGCGTCACCTGAAGCGCGCGATCGAGCGCTTCGTGGTGTTCCCGCTGGCGAACCTGGTCGCGACCGGGCAGGTCAAGCTGGGCGACTTCGTGCGCATCGACCTGAATGCCGAGGGCAAGCAGGTGTTCGTCAAGGAAGCGGAGGGCGCGCTGGTGCCGGTGTTGCTGGAAAAATACGGCCCCGACTTCGCCGTCTCCGCCGCCGGAGCCCGCGCGGGTGGACGAGCCGCCGCCGGCGGACGCCGCGACTACACCAGCGGCAACGAACACAAATAAGAGATCCTCAAAACGCCAGCCAAAGAAGCGCCGAATCGACCCGGCGCTTTTTTGTTGCTGGGCACAGAATCCGAGTGCCTGCGGCATCTAACTAATCGTCGGTAACGTTCTATGATTAGGGCTCGCGCCGCAGGGCGCGGGTAGGAGGCGGCATGATTCGGGCAAAGGCTTCATGGCGAGCGCGCCTTGCGGCGATGCTGTGTGTGCTGGCGATTTCCCAGCCAATGTGGCTGTGGGCGGCGACGCGCGGCCCCGAACTCCCCAACCCCGGCACGACGTCGCTCACCCGCGAACAGCAGATCCAGCTCGGGCAAAAGGCAAAGGGTGAGGTCTATCAGCAGATGCCGGTGCTGCCCGACTCCAGCGCCGAAACGCAGTACATCCGGCAGCTCGCGAGCCGGCTGGTCGCGGTCATCCCGCAGCAGTACAGCTGGCCTTATGAATTCCACGTGGTGCAGCAGAAGGAAGTGAACGCGTTCGCGGTTCCGGGCGGGCCGTTGTTCGTCAACATCGGCACGATCCTCGCGGCTGATAACGAAGCCCAACTGGCCGGGGTGATGGCGCACGAGATGGCGCACGTTTACATGCAGCACACGGCGAAGCAGATGAGGCAGAACGTCGGGCCGAGCATCATCGCCGGCATCGGGCAAATTCTCGGATCGATGGTCGGAGGTGTCGGCGGGGCGCTGGCGAATATGGGCGGACAGGTGATCGGCGGAATGTGGAGCATGAAGTACTCCCGCAGCGACGAAGCCCAGGCCGACGCGGTGGGCGCGATCATCATGTACAAGGCGGGCTACGATCCCCGGCAACTCGCCGTCTTCTTCCAGAAGCTGGAGAAGGAAGGCAGCGCCGGGCCGCAAATGCTCTCGGACCACCCGAATCCGGGAAACCGCTACCAGGCGATTTCCGATCAGGTCGCGAGCTGGCCTTCGAAGTCTTTCAATTCCTCGACCGGCGGATTCCAGAATGCCAAGGCCGAGGCGACCCGCGTGAGAGCGTATACCGCGCAGCAGATCGCGCAGATGGCGAAGAGCGGCGAGATTCACAACTCGGTCGGCTCAAGCGGTCCGCAGACGGCGCAGGGTCCGCAGGGAAGTATCGGCGGCCTGCCGCAGTCCGACATCGAACCGAGCGGCCAGTTCCAGCAGCTCGACCATAGCGCCTTCACCATCGAGTATCCGTCGAACTGGCAGGTGTACGGCGACCAGAACTCGCAAGTGACGATTGCGCCGCGCACCGCCGTGTCGCAGGACGCGGTCGCGGTGGGCGCCATCATCAATGGCTATCAACCGCAGGCCGATAATCTCGATTCCGCATTCCAGCAACTCGTTAGCACGATCCGGCAGTCGAATCCCGACCTGCGCCAGATCGGCAGTCCGCAAACGATTCGCGTGAATGGCGTGCAGGGAAAGTCGGTGGATCTGTCCGGTCCCTCGCCCGTTCAGTCGGGAGGACGCGCGGCGACCGAGCGCGACTGGCTGGTCGCGGTGCCGAACAGCCAGGGTGTACTGGTCTACTCGATCTTCATTGCACCGGAACAGGAATTCAGCCAGCTGCGTCCAGCGTTCGAGAAGATGCTGAGAAGCTTCCACGTGAAGTAGTTTGCGGGGAGAGCGGTCGATCGGGAATTAGCCCTTGCGGAGTTCGACGAGCACCTGGCGCGCGACTTCTTTCAGCGTCTCAAAGACGCCGTTTCCCTGGAAGGCGACTGCCTCGAACACAGGCTCGCCGCGCTTCACCAGTTCCTTCTTCAGGTCGTCCACGGTCATGACGCCCGGCAGGTCGCGCTTGTTCAACTGGAGCACATACGGGATCTTGTTGAAGTCGTAGCCGTGTTCCTTCAGGTTATCCTGCAGGTTCTCGATCGCTTCGACGTTGGCGTCCATGCGCTCTTCCTGCGAGTCCGCTACGAACACCACGCCGTCGACGCCGCGCAGGATCAGCTTGCGGCTGGCGTCGTAAAAGACCTGCCCTGGGACGGTGTAGAGGTGGAAGCGGGTCTTGAAGCCGCGCACCGTGCCGAGATCGAGCGGCAAGAAGTCGAAGAACAGGGTACGGTCCGTCTCGGTGGCGAGCGAAATCATCTTGCTGCGCTGCTTGTCCGCAGTCTTATCGAAGATGTATTGCAGATTCGTGGTTTTGCCGCCCAGACCGGCACCGTAGTACACGATCTTGCAGTTAATCTCGCGGGCAGCAAAATTGATAAAACTCACGGCGATACCTTTTCCGAGACGCCTGGCGGCGCCTTGGGGGGAATAACAGGCTCCAGTGGTACTGCTCGTTTTTATATCACACCGGGGTGATATGGGAACGGTTTCGCCGGTCGGTGGCCTTCCGTTCGGGCTAAAGTTGGCCCAAAGTGCAGAAATCGGCCGGGTTACTACGCTAGGGCTGGCTGGGCGGTGCCGGGGGCGCCGGGGCCGGTGGTTTGGGCGGTAGTGCGTAGTAACCGGTCTTGGCGGTCACGGACAGGCCTGGGCGATGCACCCTGACCTCGACCTCATGATAGGTGTCGGCGACGGTAGCCCGCGCCTGGTAACCCAGCGTGTACTGGTTCCGGGCCTGGTAAGTGGCCGTCGTGTAGGCCTGTTCGATCGCCTTGTTATCGAACGCGGAAACCAGAGCCCCGCCGGTTGCCGAGGCGTATTTCGGCAGGATGTTCCCATATCCCTGGCCGGGTACGTGGATCCGCTCGATGCGTCCAACCACCGGCATGGCAGACGTTCCCGTAACCAATGCGTAAACCTGGACTTCGTTGGTCAGCAGGACCTTCAGGGCGTCGGCGTAGCTGGTTTTGCTGCCGCGCTCGGCGCCGTCCGAGATAATGAACAGGATGCGGCGTCGGCTGCGTTCCTGGCGCGCCAGATCCTGTGCGGCCATCAGGACAGCATCATTCAGGACGCGCGCTTCCGGCCGCGCAATCTGCTGCAAGGGCTGATTCGGGTCCACCGGCTTGCCGTTAATCACCGGCCCGGAGGTGTTGAACGGGCCACCGGCGAAGGGTACGCCGCCCTGCCGGCCGGTCCGGCGGTCGGTCTCGTTCTTCATCTTGATCCGCCGCATCGCAGCTTCGATCTGCTGTGGCGCCGAGGTGAAACCGGACACTCGCTGCACCGACTCGCTAAACAAGTAGCAAGCGATTTCGTCGAACTGGCTGAATGCGCCCGACAGAGCACTAAGCGTGTCCTGAACCTTTTCCAGCGCCGTGTCGGGCATGCCCACGTCGATTACGACCGCGGCTGACAGCGGGAACGGGTCGGACGTGAACAGCCGAAGCCTCTGCTTCTCGCCGTCTTCATAGATGGCGAAGTCCTGTTGCTGCAAGCCATCCACCAGGTGACCGTTCTGATCTTTGACGGTTACCGGAACAACCACGAAGTTGACGCTGCGGCTCAGGGTGAAGATTTCGTTGCGGCTGTCCTGGCTGTCGGCAGGCGTGCGCCCGGGTTGGGCCGTGGTGACCTGCGGAACGGGAGGAGCGGTTGACGTTTCAGGCTGAGGCTCGTTGGAACTGGATTCACCGCTGCGCGGCATCGTTTGCGAGGCCGGCAGCTTCGGCTGTGCTTGTGATGCCGGCTCGTCTGGCGTCGTCTGCGCCGGAGGATAGGGTGACACGCTTGGCAGGTTTTGCGGCTTCTGTTTCGTGGAAGGCGCGTCAGGAATGTTCTGGTCTTGTGGCTTGGTTGACTGCTGCGCCATGGCCACGAATCCGGCCAACAGCAAGCTCAGCAGCATCAAAATACCCGCAGCCCAACGCTTTTTCCCTGTCATGGCCTTCTCCCCAACCGAGGTCTGGACCGCTTACCGATACGGGAGCCGAGTACCCGCGTCCCTGTGACAAAGAATGTATAGTTGGCGCGGTGCTTGCATCTAAGATTATACGGCGGATCACTCACGCCTTACGTATGAAGCGACTTATGTGGCGTTCCGTTGCCGGACTGTCGGCCGCAGCGCTCCTTCTGACGGCAACCATTTGGGCGCAGGACACGCGTCCGGACAACAGTCAAAAAGACCAGAAGGACCAATCGGTCGAGACGTTTAAGGTCAACGTCAACGTCGTCAACCTGTTCTTCAACGTGAAGGACAACCGCGGGGCTCTGATCCCCGGTCTGAAAAAAGACGACTTCGACGTCCTCGAAGACGGCAAGCCCCAGACCATCAAGTACTTCACCGCCGAGACCGACCAACCCCTGACGCTCGGAATCTTGCTCGACACCAGCGCCAGCCAGGAGCGGGTCCTGCCGATGGAGAAGCAAGTTGGCGCCGAGTTTTTGCGCGAGGTGTTGCGTCCGAAAGATCTGGCGTTTCTCATCAGCTTTGATGTGAATGTTGACCTGCTGCACGACTTCACCAACCAGGCGCGCGAGATCGCGCGAGGCATGGACGACGCTCGCATCAACACCGGCGGAGCCGGCGGCGGCATCCCAGGCCTGGGCGGCGGCCCTGTGCCGATCTCCAGCCCGCGCGGCACGCTGCTCTACGACGCCATCTACCTCGCCTCCGACGAAAAGCTCGGCAAGGAAGTGGGCCGCAAGGCCATGATCATCCTGACCGACGGCGAGGACCAGGGCAGCAAGTTGAAGATCAAGGACGCAATCGAAGCAGCCCAGAAGGCCGACAGTATTTGCTATGTGCTGCTCATCGCCGACCGCGGCTTCTACGGAGGTGGCATGGGCTACTCCGGTGACAACCAGATGAAAAAGCTGGCGCAGGAAACCGGTGGCCGCGTGATCGACGTTGGCCGGAACGAGAAGAAGCTGAAAGAGGCCTTTGACCAGATCGCTCAGGAGCTGCGCACGCAGTACAGCATTGGCTACACGCCCTCCAACAACAAGAAAGACGGCAGCTTCCGAAAGGTCGAGATCAAGCCGCACAACAACCTGAAAGTGCAGGCTCGCACCGGCTACTACGCGCCGCTGCCGGGCAGTGACCGCGGGCAATAGAACAAAGTAAAAAGTGGAAAGTGAAATCGGGTAAGGTCCTGCGATTCGCGGACTTTACCCGATTTGCGCTGCAGGGCGTCGCGCCTTACTGCCGTGGCGCGTAGTAGCCCTTCTTGGCGCGGACGTGCAGGTTCTTGTTGCCGGCGCTGATGGCGATCTCGTGGAAGCGGCCGTCCGCCTGGAAGTCGGCAGGAGGCTTGTACGCCAGCAGGTATTGGCTGCGCAGCTCTTCCTGGATCTCGGTGAAGTAATTCGAGATGTCCTCGATCTTGAAGGGGAAGAACGCGCGTCCGCCGGTCGCCTCGGCCATGCGCTCCAGCACCTTGTCGCCGCGCAGCTTCATGCCGCTGACGTTGGTGCTGATGGCATAAATGATGACTTCCGAGCGCTGAGCCATTTCGATGGCTTCCTCGCGCGTCACGCGGCTCTGGTTGTCCTCGCCGTCGGTGATCAGGATGATGGCGCGCCGCACCGGCGTGACCGGGTTGAGCCTTCCCAGCTTGTCGCGGGCAGCGTAGTAAACGGCGTCATAGAGCGCGGTGCCCCCGCCCGGACGCAGCACGCGCACGCCGTTGGCGAGCTTTTCCGTGTTGTCGGTGAAATCCTGCGTGACCTCCGGCGTAGTGTCGAACCCGATGGTGAACGCCTGGTCGACGCGCGGCTTGATGATCTGGCTCAGGAACTCGCCCGCCGCCTCCTGCTCGAACTTGAAGCGGTCGCGGATGGAGTTGCTGACGTCGATCAACAGGCCCACGCGCAATGGCAGGTTCGTCTCGCTGGCGAAATTGATGATCGACTGCGGCGCCTGCCGGTCGTCGAGGACCGAGAAATCGTTCGCCTTCAGGTTCTTTACGAAGCGGCCGTGCTTGTCGGTCACGGTGAAGATCACGTTGACCTCGTTGACCTGCTTCTTCAGCGTGGTCACCGCGTCAGGCGCGCCGAGCGTTGCTCCGGGAGCCTGGGTCGAGGTCTGCGGTTGAGTCGTGTTCTGCTGCGCCGCGGGCTTTGGAGCCGTATCGGGATCGAGCGCCTTGGTGTCGATCGGTTCGGCCGCGGATGTCTTGGGAGCCGGCGGTTGCGCCGGCTGGGCGTTCTGCTGGCTCGGTTGCTGCGCGGGCGGCTGCGGTGCTGGTTCCACCGGCTTCGGCTTAGGCAGCGTGGACGACGGCGCGTCCGGTATCTCCTGCGGAGCGGCGGGCTTCTGGTCCTGCGCAAGAGCCGGCACGAACGCCAGCAGCGCACACACGATTAGAGCAATGCTTTTCATGCCGAGATAAGGTGAGCCAGGAACTCTAGTCATTATACCGATTCGCTGCCGCCCAGGAGGCGCAGGAATTCCTCGAGATCGCCCGGAATGGGGCGATGAAATTTTAATGGCGCGGAAGAAGTGGGCTGCTTTAGTTCGATGGCGGCCGCATGAAGGAAGTTTCTCGATAATGCCAGCGATTCCGCGCCGGACTCCCGTTCTCCACGTCCGCGGGTTGCCCTCAATTCGCGCGGCGCGCCGTAAAGCGCGTCGCCGACCACCGGGTGGCCGAGCGACGCCATATGCACGCGGATCTGGTGCGTGCGCCCGGTCTCGATCGTCACCTCGACCAGCGCGAACTTGCCGTACGGGGAATCGATCTTGCGCAGCACGCGATAGTGAGTGACCGCCGTGCGTCCTTCGCGCCGTCGAGTGGTCATGCGCGTCCGGCGGACGGTGTCACGGCTGATGACAGCATCGATGGTGCCGCTCTCGCGCTTCGGCCAGCCGTGCACGAGCGCGATGTAGGTCTTGTGCACCTCGCGCGAGCTGAACTGCTCTGCCAGGCGGCGGTGCGCCAGGTCGTTCTTGGCGACGACGATGAGCCCGCTCGTCTCCTTGTCCAACCGGTGCACGATCCCCGGGCGCATCTCTCCGCCAGTCTCGGAGAGCGATTGGAAACGGTGCAGCAGCGCATTGACCAGCGTTCCGCGGTTGCGCTCGTCTTCGGTGGCGCCGGCTCCAGCGTGCACCATCATGCCCGCGGGCTTGTTGATGATGGCGAGGTCGTCGTCTTCGTAGACGACGTCGAGTGGGATGTCTTCCGCGATGGCACGCAGCGGCGGGCGCGCCGCCGTCACCGTGATTTCGATCTGCTCGCCGCCCTTCAGCTTCAGCGACGCCTTCGCCCCGGCTCCGTTTACTTGTACATGGCCCTCCGCTATCAGTTCCTGTACGCGCGCGCGGGAGACATCCGGCAGCTGCGAAACGAGGAACTGGTCGAGCCGGCGGCCGGAGTCGTCCGCAGTCACTTGGATTGTCGTGGGGTCAGCCACGTCGCCATTGTAAGCGGATGGCAAATGGCATATGGCAAATGGCAAAAATCAGAGGGGCAGCGTCTTTACATTTGCCATTTGAAATCTGACATTTGCCATTACTGCGCAGCAGTAGCGACCGCCGGCTTCGCTTCAGCCCGGAAGCCGCGCATCCACAGCACGCCGCCGATGATCACCATGGCGATGGCGATCACTTGGACTACGCTGAGGGCGCCGCCGAAGGCCGATCCGCGGTCGGGATCGTCGCGAAGGAACTCGAAGAAGAAGCGTCCGAAGCCGTAGATGAACAGGTATGCGCCGATTACCTGGCCTTCAAACCGTTTGTGCTTGAGCAGCCACCACAGGAAGAAGAAGTTCGCCATCTCCAGGAGGAACTCGTAAATCTGCGTGGGATGCAGCGGCACGCCGAGCGGCGTCCCGACGATCTGGTTGGCCAGCGGGTTGGTAAACGTCACGGCCCAGGGCAGGGAAGTCGGTTTGCCGTAGCAGCATCCCGCGGCAAAGCAGCCGAGCCGTCCGATGGCGTGTCCGACGGCGATGCCCGGCGCGAAGACGTCGCAGGTCTTCAGCATCGGCATGTGGTGACGCCAGATGTAGTACAGCGACACCGCGATCGCAAGAATCAGCCCGCCGAAGAAGACGCCATACGCTTGCAGCGTCGCCATGCTGAACAGCTCCGACGGATGCGCGCGGTAGAAGCTGAAATCGTCCGCGATCATCAGCAGCTTGGCGCCGACCATGGACGACAAAATCGCCAGGATGCCGAGATTCCACACCAGGTCCGGATTCAGGCCTTCGCGGCGTCCCGCTTTGACGACCAGAGACAGGGCGACGAGCAGCCCGACTGCGGCCATCACGCCGTAGGTCGCGAGACTGAAATTGCCGATGTGGAGAATGCGGGGGAACACAGTATTTAGATGCCTCGTGGCTTGATAGGACGCTCAGTTTAGCGAATCGCCGGGATCGCCGCCATCGCCGCCATCGCCGCGATCAGAATTCCGGTTGTTTTCGGCTCGGGGAAGCGGAGCAACCAATCGCCTGCCGTGGCCTCCGACGATCGCGTCGATGACGGCGATCCCGGCGATGGCGGCGATGAGAAAAGCCGACCCGCGCGTGCCGTGTGAGAGGACCCGTTTTATGACCTGTCCAAGACAGGTGGGAACCCGCCGAGGCCCTTTAGGCATCTCCGCATGGCGGAGCGTTGCACACCAGGCCGTTTATTCGAGTCAAGTCCCCGTTATTGAAAATACGGTCAAAAAACGAGCGCGCCCATCACGAACATAGCAGGCCGGCTTTCTGGTTTCGATGCTAGGGAAAATCCCCGAATCGCGCAAGCGCCCGAAGGTGGAAATCTCACCTTAGTACTGAGTTTCGAGTTGCGAGTACTGAGGGGGGCGACAAGTACAAAGGGAAAGACGAACCCCGGGGGCAGACTTCGGCGATAGCTCTAACTCGGAACTCGAAACCCGTAACTCGGCACTATCCCGCGCGCCGCTCGTCCTGCAAAACCGCGTCCAGCGCGTCTTCCAGGGTATGGCTGCGCTGGTTGAGCTCGGTGGCGATGGCGTCGTACTTGCGCTTGAGGATCTGGTATTCGTCGGCAATGTTGAGCGCCGCGAGCACGGCTACGCGCAGGGAATCGACCGTGTTGGCGTGCTGCGCCACGGTGCGCATCTTGGTGTCCACATACTCGGCCATCTTCTTGAGATATTCCGGATCGGGACCGCGAAGGTTATACGGTTGATCGAAAATCTCGACGCGAACACTCGATTCGCTCACCAGCTTCTCCCTTGCGCTCTTCCGGCGGCTGGCCAGTGGCCCGGTCGGAGCTGCCTTGAGTTGGAGTCTTCCTGCCCCGATTATCGTCTTGTCTATTCGGCCGTCAATGAATCAATTTGGTTCAGCATCTTTTCCACCCGCGAGCGAACCTCTTCCCGCTCCCGCCTCAGGTCCACCAGCTCGCGGTTGAGGGTCTCGACTTCGCTGCGCTGGGAGGCCACCTGCTGGCGAACGCGCGCCAGTTCCGCCTCGGCGTGCTGCTTGGCTTCGCGCGCCGCCTTCAGCTGTTCGATGGTGCGGTAGATCTTGCCTTCCAGAGACTGAAATTCATCGCTGGGCAGGGATTCGAGTTCGCGGGCCGCTTTGACCGACATCCGGATTCCTCTTGGAAGATGAACTTTTGCGCAGTATAGCGCACGCCCTGCTCAGAAAAATCCACAGAAAACAAAGCAGCCGCAGATTAACGCCGATGAACGCTGATTCTTCGTATTTCTTAGATCAGCGTGGATCTGCGTTTATCTGCGGCTTGAAGTTCTGTCTCTTCGCGTCGCCGCGTCAGCGCCCTAAGCCGTCTTCACCAACTCGTCCCACGCTGCCCAGAACTGCTTCATCTCGGCCGGCGTACCGAAAGAGACGCGCAGGTATTCGTTCATCGACGGGAAGGGACGTCCCACCAGGATGTTCTTATCCGCGAACTTCTTGCCCAGGTCGGCAGCGGGCTGGCCGCTGTAGATCATGGCGAAGTTGGCGACGCAGGGCACGGTCTTGATCTTGCGCGCCGTCGCCTGCTTCAGGAACTCCTCGCGGTCGGCCACCATCCGCTTGGCGGCGTCCTGCATGGCAGGATCGTCTTCCAGCGAGCTCAGGCCGCCGGCGCACGCCACCGCGTTGATGTTGGTGTCGAGCTTGTGCGGGTTCATCTTGGCAATGTTTTCTTTGGTCGCGACGGCGTATCCCAGCCGGATGCCGGCCATGCCGTAGACCTTGGAGAACGTGCGTGCCAGGATCACCCGCGGATTGCCGAGGAAAGTGTCGTATCCCGGCTGGCCAACGGCGAAGTGGTGATACGCCTCGTCGATCAGGATGGCGTAGGACGCCGGCACCTTGTCGACGAACGTCTTCATGTCGCTGTACGGCGTGATACTCGCGGTCGGGTTGTTCGGATTGCAGATGTAGACGAGGCCCGAGCCGGTCTTGGTGGCGTCGAGCATGGCGTCGAGGTCGAAGGCGTAGGACTTGGTCAGTGGCAGTTCGACCAATTGCGCGCCCATCGCCTTGGCGTAGCCGGGCGCCGCTTCGAAGGTCGGCCAGCAGTAGACCAGGCGTTTGCCGGGCGCGCCCGCGAAGGCAGCCACAGACATCTTCAGGATCTCGGTCGACCCGTTGCCCAGCGTCACCTGCTCGCGCGTGCAAGTGCAGTAGCTGGCGATCTTGTCGGACAGGTCCGACGTCTGGCGGAAGGCGTAGCGATTACCCATGGGCAGCGCCGAGCGCATGGCGTCTGCAGCCTTCGGCAGCGCGCCGTAGGGGTTCTCGTTGCTGCTGAGGATGACCATCCCCGCCTTCGGCAACGAGCGCCGCACCTGCATGTCGGCGCGGAATGGAGCAACCAGGGCTTCTTCCCAGGCAAAAGCGCGGCCAACGGCGGCGGCAGCGGCCGTCAGGCCCATTCCTGTCATCAATGCTCTGCGGGATACTTGCATGACTCACCCCCTCGATTCCGCGGATTCTACACCCAAAAGCGATGGCAAATGGCAAATGGCAGATGGCAAAAGAACTTCTTGGCCGCTGATGAACGCTGATAAACGCCGATGACCAACAAGAACCAAGAAATCAGCGTTAATCCGCGTTAATCAGCGGCTTAGGTTTTCTTTGCCATTTGCCATTTGCCATTTGCCATCGCGCTACGCGCGCAGCACGCCGCCGAGCGATTCCAGCGCCTTGACGATCTGGGCGTGCCAGAGCGCCACCTCGTCGTCGCGCAGGGTGCGCTCCGGAGATTGGAATGTCGCCCGCAGCAGGACTGAGTACTTGCCCTGCGACACCGAGCCGCCGCGGAAGATCTCGGCCGCGTCAAAGCTGCGCATCGTCTCGATCCTGAGCGCATTCACGACGTTCAGAATGCGATCGAACGTGACCGCATTGTCGAAGACGAACGAAAAGTCCCGCTCCACGGCAGGGAAGCGCGGGATGGGCGTGTAGCGCGGCTGACGCAAAGCGCGCTCATACAGCCGGTGCAGCGCGATCTCCGCCACGTACACTGGCTGGCGCAACTTGCGTGCAGCTGCCACGTCGGGATGCAGCTCGCCGAATCGCGCGACCGTCGCGCCGTCCACCACCGCGCGCGCCGATCGTCCCGGGTGGTAGTAGCCGGGCAGGCTTTGCGCATCGAAGTAGAGTGCGCCGCATTGGAATTCGCTGAGAAGTTCCTCGACGTCGCCCTTCAGGTCGAAGAACCCGTACGGGCGCGCCTTCTCGTGCACGGACTCGGACGCCGCATCGCCGGTTGCGCCTATGCAAAGCTCGTCGTGCTCTTCGATCGTCTCGCCGGTCGCGGCGAAGATGTGGCCGCGCTCGAACAGCCGCGCCGTGTTCGCGCCGCGATTCAGGTTCCAAGCCAGCATGTTCAACATGCCGGGCACGAGCGACGTTCGCATCATGCCTGCTTCTTCCGAGACGGGATTCGCCAGCTCCACGGGCCTCGAAGCGCTGAAAGCCTCGGCATCGGACTTGGCGATGAAGTTCAGCGAAATCGCCTCGTTGTATCCGAGCGCCAGCATGGTCGCGCGCAGGCGCGCATCCTTCTGCTCGTGCGGCAACTCGCGCACGCTGCCCGCGAACGACGGCAGTGTGTTGGGGAAATTGTTGTAGCCGTGGATGCGGGCGATCTCTTCGATCAGGTCGATCTCGGCCGTGCAGTCCAGGCGCCACGTAGGCGGCGTCACGGTGAAACTGGCGACATCTTCCACGACCGCTGCGGCAGTGCCGCCGCTGCCCGAGGTTGGCCCGGATGCAGCCGTTGTGCCGCTCCCGGCCCGCGCCGAACCAATCGTGAAGCCGAGCCTGCGGAGTATGCGCGTGATCTCGGTATCTTTCACTTCCAGCCCAAGGTGGCGCAGCACTTCCGCTTGTCGCAACTGGATCGCCGGCGGTTCGGCTTTGCGCGCGACGGCGTCGATCAGGCCGCCATCGAGCGTGCCTCCGGCAGTGGCGAGAATCAGCTCGGCGACGCGATCGCACGCCAGCGGAGTTGCGCCATAGTCGGCGCCGCGCTCGAAGCGATGCGACGCTTCGGTATGCATGCCGTGCCGCCGCGCCGTGCGCCGCACCGACGCCGGATCGAACCATGCCGACTCGATCAGGATGTTCTGCGTGCGCTCGGTGATCATCGAGTCGAACCCACCCATGACGCCCGCCAGCGCGACCGGCTTGCGGGCATCGGCGATGACCAGATCATCGGGATCGAGCGTCCGCTCCACGCCGTCGAGCGTCTTCAGCTTCTCGCCCTTGCGCGCGCGCCGCACGATGATCTTGCCGCCCTCGAGCAGGTCCAGATCGAAGGCGTGCGTCGGATGCCCCATCTCCTGCAGCGTGTAGTTGGACGCGTCCACCGCGTTGGAGATGGCGCTCGACTCCAGCGCCTCCAGCCGCCCAGCGATGTTCTTCGGCGACGGCCCGATCTTTACGCCGCGAATAATGCGGGCGGTGTACCGGGCGCAGCCGGCAGCGTCTTCAATGACGATCGGGAAGACGTCTTTGGTCTTTGGTCGTTGGTCTTTGGCTTCTTCGCTTTTGGCCGACGACCGACGGCCAACGACCAACGACGCATCCATCGGCCTTAATTCCTTGTCATAAATCGCGCCCGCTTCCCGCGCGATGCCGTAATGGTTCATCGCATCGACGCGGTTCGGCGTGATCTCGACCTCCCAGACGGTCTGGCCGTCGGGCGCAGTCGATATGCCTTCCACGTTGATGCCCGCCTGCGTCAGGTCAGACGCAAGACGGCTGTCATCGACGGTGACGTCGACAAACTCGCGAATCCATTTGGGCAGTATCTTCATTTCTCGATCAAAGGACTCTTAACCAGCCTCGGCCGCCAGTCCGCACGGTGCGAGTTCCAATTCGCCTTTGCCTGCGCTTCCGCTTCGATGTGCCACGGCAATGCTTGAAAAAAGCTGACCTCGCAAATCGGTAGAGCGTACTCGAAGTAAACGATGAACTTCCGATTCGGGAAGTCCGTCTTTAACTTGCTTTCCCAAATTTCAGCTATGGTCTTCCCGGCTTGAATAAGCAACCGGGTCGACGGTTCCGGTGGTGCTATCTCAAAGAGCTCCCAAATCTCACGCCGATTGGCCACGTACTCAATCCGCTGCCGGTCTTCCTTTGTCGCTGGTTCTTCGCTCGGCCGTAGATCGCGCGGAGTTCCTGCCAGCAATACGCACCCGTATAACTCGACAAAATGCGGGTTCAGAGCCGCTTCCGAAAGCAAGTTCTTGGTTCGAAATCTCTTTTTCATTCAACTGAAATGCAGATCCCTCGCTCGCGCTCGGGATGACAATCCATAAAGCGCATGGCCAACGACCAACGACCAACGACCAACGACCAACGACGTCTTTACGCAAACTGCTCCAGGAACCGCATATCTCCCTGGAAGAACAACTGAATATCGTCGATGCCCCAGCGCAGCGCGGCCAGCCGGTCGACGCCCATGCCGAAGGCGAAGCCGCTGATCTTCTCCGGGTTGTATCCGTGCTCGGCCACCGAGCGGAACACGTTCGGATGCACCATGCCCGAGCCGCCCATCTCGATCCATCCGCTCTGCTTGCAGATGCGGCAGCCCTTCCCGCCGCAGAACGGGCACGAGATGTAAATCTCGGCGCTCGGCTCGGTGAAGGGAAAGAACGACGGCTGGAAGCGCGTCTTCACCTGCGGGCCGTACAGCATCTTCATGGCGTGATCGAGCGTGCCCTTCAGGTCCGAAAACTTGATGTTGGTATCGACGGCCAGGCACTCGAGCTGGTGGAACATGGGCGAGTGCGTGGCGTCAGGCGCGTCGTGGCGAAAGACCTTGCCGGGACACACGATGCGCAGCGGCGGCGGATTCTTCATCATCGCGCGGATCTGCACCGGCGACGTGTGCGTGCGCAGCAGGTACTGGTCGCGGCGCCGCTTCTTCTCCTGGCCGGCGACGAACAGCGTATCGGCCATGTCTCGTGCGGGATGGTTCTCGGCGAAGTTCAGCGCCTCGAAGTTGAACCAGTCGGTCTCGATCTCCGGCCCGTCTTCGACGGAGTAGCCCATCGCCTTGAAGACGCCGACGACTTCCTGCATCGTGCGCAGGATGGGGTGTTCGGCGCCGATCTTGCGGCGGATGCCGGGCAGGGAAATGTCGAGCCGTTCGGATTCCAGCCGTGAAGCCGCTCCGCCGGCGGTCAGGTTCTTTTCCGTCTCGGCGACGACCTGCTCGACCTTGCCTTTGATCTGGTTGACGCGTTGTCCCACGTCGCGCTTCTGCGGCCCCGGCGCGGCTTTCAGCCACGTGTCATTGATCTGCGTCAGGATGCCGTTCTTGCGCGCCATCCACCGGTCGCGGAAGACCTTGTAGTCGGCGTCCGTCTTGACCGCGGCAGACTCCTCGGCGAGCGCAGACGTCAGCTCGGCCGTCGCACGGTCGAGTTCGTCGGGCGTGAAGCTCGCGAGTTGTGGGACGGTATACACGGGCGTCCGATCAGCAACCAACGATCATAAACAATTCACCACGGAGAACACAGAGAACACGGAGACCTTTTAAATCTCCGTGAGCTCCGTGGTCTCCGTGGTGAAATTCTGTCCGGCTTGAAACCGCAGTTTACGCTTTTGCGGCGGCGGTGTTCGCGCTCTTGGCCTGCTCGGCCAGGTTGGCAAACCCCGCGGGATCGTGCACCGCCAGGTCGGCCAGGATCTTGCGATCCAGCTCCACGCCCGCCTTCTTCAGCCCGCTGATGAACTTGTTGTAGCTGATGCCGTTCAACTTGGCGGCGGCGCCGATGCGCACGATCCACAGCGAACGGTACTGGCGCTTCTTCTGCCGGCGTCCGGCGTAGGCGAACTTGAGTGCGCGCTCCACCGACTCTTTTGCTGACCGGTAGAGCTTAGATTTTGTGAGGTAATACCCGCTTGCTCTCTCGAGTATCTTTTTGCGCTTGGCGCGGCGCTTTGTACCGCGTTTTACACGAGGCATGACGTTCTCCTTTTATGTTTCTCCCCGCTTGGCGGGGTCTGGCGGCTGGAGGAAGGAAATTCCTCTTCACACGCGAAGCACTCAGCAAACAGCAATCAGCATACAGCCAATGCAGGTTCCGATCAGGTCGGAAGCCGAGTGCGCTTGCACCAGAAGCAATTCGCAGTTGCGGTTCTCTGACTGCTGATTGCTGTCTGCTGCCGTTAGTACGGAATCATCCGCTTGATCTTCTTCAGGTCCGCCTTGTCCAGCATGACGTCCTTGTCGAGATGGCGTTTGCGCTTGGTGCCCTTCGACGTCAGGATGTGGCGCTTGAACGAATGTCCGCGCTTCACCTTGCCGGTGGCGGTCTTCTTGAAGCGCTTGGCGGCGCCGGAATGGGTCTTCATTTTCGGCATAAAACAAGTTTCTCGTTTCTAGTTATTCGTTTCTAGTTTTTCGTCCCATGCGGCCGCTCTCGGGTTCGGCGCAGACGCCGAGGCCTGAAAAGCTAACAACCAGGAACTAACAACTAGAAACTGCAGTTACGCTTTTTTCGGTGCCAGGATGGCGTGGAGGGTGTTGCCCTCCTGCCGCGGGCGGAACTCGACAATGCCCTTGTCCTCGATGTCTTTGATCAAGCGCTCGAGAACCTGGCGGCCAAGGCCCGTACGCGTCATTTCGCGGCCGCGGAAGAAGATGGTGGCTTTCACCTTGTCGCCTTCTTCCAGGAAGCGGATCACGTGGTTCTTTTTCGTCTGGTAGTCATGTTCGTCCACGTTGATGCGGAACTTGACTTCCTTGACCGTGATCACCTTCTGGTGCTTCTTCGCTTCGCGTTCCTGTTTCTCTTTCTGATAGAGGAACTTACCGTAATCCATGATCCGGCAAACCGGCGGCTGCGCCGTCGGTGAAATCTCCACCAGATCCAGATTCTGTTCGCGCGCCATCTTCAGCGCCTCGAATGGCGGCATAATGCCGATCTGCTGGCCTTCGTCGCCGATGACACGGATCTCCTTGGTGCGGATCCGCTCATTAATCCGGATGAAACGCTTATCGATACAGTCCTCCCAGAGGGCAAAAAAGCTTTTCGATTATAGCATGTAGCTGGTTTATGACCGGCCGCGAAGACCGTCTGCAGTGAGGCTTTCGACGCGAACCATTGTCCACCGATTCGCCTCGTGCTCGCCCGCGATGTGGAGCTTCAGGTAATTGTCGGTCAAGGCTTCGGTATAGCGTCCGCACTCGTCCTCGCCGCCCTGGCTGAGCGTGATCGCCTCGATCGTTTGGCCCACAAACGACTCGCGGAACGCCCGGTTCTTCTCCGCCGCCAGTTCGCGCAGGATGCGGTTGCGTTCGCGCGCCACCGGTCCGGGCACCTTGTTCTTCATCAGCGCCGCCGGAGTGCCCGGACGCGCCGAGAACGTGAACACGTGCAGATACGTAAACGGCAGGGAAGCAATGAAGCTGCGCGTCTCTTCGAAATCGGCGTCGGTCTCGCCGGGGAACCCGACCATGACGTCCGCGCCAATCGCGGCGGTCGGCATGGCCGCGCGAATCTTCGTGATCTTCTCCGCGTAATGCCACGGCCGGTACTTGCGGTGCATCTTGCGCAAGATGCGATCCGACCCCGACTGTAGCGGCACATGCGCGTGCTTGGCGATGCGCGGCGAAGCGGCCACCATCGTGATCAGCTCGTTCGACCAGTCCATAGGCTCGACCGAACTCAACCGGATCTGCTCGATGCCGGTGCGGTCGAGAATCGTGCGTATGAGCGTCTCGAAGGTCAGTCGTTGGTCGGAGGAGGGTCGTTGGTCGGTAGTCGTTGGTCGTTGGCCGTTTTGATATGAGTCTTCTTTGTGACTTCGTGCCTTCGTGGTGAAATCGAAATCTCTGCCCCACCTGCCCAGGTTGATCCCGCTCAGCACCACCTCGCGGTATCCCACCTCGACCAGCGCGTCCACCTCGCTCAGCACCTGTCCGAGCGGCAGCGAGCGGCTCTGGCCGCGAACGTAGGGAATCACACAGAACGAGCAGCGGTTGTCGCATCCGTCCTGAACTTTCAGGTTCGGGCGCGTCTTTTCAGATCCGATGTTCGCCTCAAACATAGGCGCCGCCAGCAGCTCCGTGTGGGCGAAGATGTCGCCCACGATAATGTCGCTGGAAGTAACTGAGCGATCGGACGCCCCCGCCCCTGCCCGTTCGGACGCGTCCGTAAGAGCTGTAACAGGCACGAGCGATGACGGCTCGGTTCCACAACCGTGCGCGACGATCCCCGCCACCTCGTGTTTATGCGAATTGCCGACCACCCACTCGACCCCGGGGATGGCCGCAATTTCCTGCGGCGCGCGTTGCGCGTAGCAGCCGGTCACCAGGATCTTGCACCCGGGACGCTCGCGGTGGATGCGACGGATCGCGGCGCGTGCGTCATGATCCGCCGCCGCCGTTACGGTGCAGGTATTGAGCACCACCACGTCGGCTTCGCTGCCCTGAAAGGCGCGCTGGAAGCCCCGTTCCAGCAACTGGCGCTCGATGGCGGCGCCGTCGGCCTGGGTGGCGCGGCAGCCGAAGTTTTCAACGTGGAAGCGGGGCACGGGTGTATTATAAACAACCTGCAGGGTGACAATTTCTTCACCTTGCGCGGCAAAACTGTTCACAACCACTCACAGGGCAGGTGCATCTCACGTTCGGCAAGTCCAGATCACCTGTTCAACGTCACGGTCCCCTGGAGCTCTCGATGAGGCGCATACTGCTGGTTGACGACGAACTGGCCATTCTCCTGACACTCCGCGCGATCCTGGAACTGAACGGTTTCTCCGTCGAAACCGCCGGCTCCGCGCAAGAGGCGCAGCAGAAACTCACTACCAAGACCTACGACATGGTCATCACCGATATGCGGATGGAGACCGAGACCGCCGGTTATGACGTCATCCGCGTGGCCAAGGCTCAGTCCTACAACCCGGCGACCGCCATCTTGACCGCGTATCCCGCGCTGGGGTCCGACTGGGAGAGCAAGGGCGCGCAGTCGCTGCTGGTCAAGCCCGTCGGCACCACCGAGCTGCTGCAGCAGCTGGAAGCGCTGCTCGCGCGCCACGAAGCGGAAAAGCTTGCACACGGAAATCGCGCCGCCGCCGCAGCCCGTCCTGAGACGCATCGCAAGAGCAAGGTCGCGTCGTAACGGCGTAGAGACGTAGCTTGCTGCGTCTCGGCAAGAACAAGTTCTGACACGAAAGCCCCGGATCGCTCCGGGGCTTTTTGAATTCTGGCAGGACTATGCGTTTTCTTCCGGCGCCGGCACCTTGTAGCGAACGGTTCGCCCTCGTGATTCCGGGTCCCACCCGCCTTCCATAGCGGCTCGGATGGCTGCCACCAGTCTGGGGATCAAGTCTTTTTCCTTCGGCATACGCTCCCGGCCGAATGCCGAGTACGGGAAATCGATGATCAGTTCGCGGGTGCGCCCAGGCTTCTGCTCGACCGAGATCGAGATACCCTTCTCTCCCTCGAAGTTGTCGTGAACTCTGAGGTGGCGGACCTGCCAGAGGAGTTCGACACCATCGACATCGATCTTCTGGCGCGGATCCTCTTTCTTCATTTCTTCCGCTTGACGACCTTCCGCGCTGCTTCCGCGATGTACGGCGCGGTCAGGTGATACTTCTCCATCAGCTCATCGGGCGTGCCGGACTCGGCGTAGGTGTTGTTGACCCCGACAAACTCCATGGGCACGGGATGTGACAGCGCGACTGCTCGCGCCACCTGCGCGCCCAGCCCGCCTTCCAGTACGTGCTCCTCGGCGGACACGATCGCGCCGCACTCTTTCGCGGCAGTGGAGACGGCCGCTTCGTCCAGCGGCTTCAGCGTGTGCATGTCGATCACGCGTGCGTTGATGCCTTCGCCCGCCAGCGTGGCTTGCGCCTGGAAAGCGTATCCCACTTCGAATCCGCAGGCGATGATGGCCACGTCCTTGCCGCTGCCGTGGACCTTGGCCTTGCCGATTTCGAAAGTGTCGTTCGGGCCATAGCAAATCTGCGCCTTGGCGCGGCCGGTGCGCATGAAGCAGGGCCCATCGTGCTCGGCCATGCGATGCACGAGCGCGCGGGCCGAGAACTCATCCGCCGGCGAGAGCACCACGAAGCCAGGCAGCGCGCACATCAGCGCGTAGTCCTCGATCGACTGCTGGCTCGGCCCATCTTCGCCGATGGAGATGCCGCCGTGCGAGCCCACGAATTTCGCGTTCGAGCGCGGATACGCTACCGCCATGCGGAGCTGGTCGTATCCCTTGTCGCACAGGAAGACGGCGAACGACGAGGCGAACGGGATCTTGCCGCTCATCGCCAGACCGCCGGCGATTCCGACCATGTTGGCCTCGGCGATCCCCACCGTCCAGAAGCGGTCGGGAAACTCCTTGGCGAACTTCGAGCTGTAGGTGGACTTCATCAGGTCGGCATCGAGCCCGACCACGTTGGGGTTCTTCCTGCCCAGCTCGACCAGCGCCTGCCCGTAGGCTTCGCGGGTCGCCATGCCCATCTTCACTTCGAATTTTGCTGTGGTTGCCATCGTCCCTCTACCGAATCTGTTTCGCCGCCTCTTCCAGTTCCTTGACTGCCGCCGCCACCTGATCGGGCTTTGGCGCTACGCCGTGCCACTCAACGTTGTTTTCCATGAACGACACGCCCTTGCCCTTGACCGTATTCGCGATGACGGCCGTGGGCTTGCCGGCGCTCCCCGAGCGCGCGCGTCCAAGCGTGGTGATGACCTGTTCCAGGTCGTGGCCGTCGATCTCCACGGGCTCCCAGTCAAAGGAGCGGAACTTGTCGGCCAGCGGCTTCAGGCTCACGATCTCGTCTGTCCAGCCGTCGAGTTGGATGTGGTTGTTGTCGACGATCAGGGTGAGGTTCGCCATCTTGTGGAAGCCGGCGAACATCGCCGCCTCCCAGTCCTGGCCTTCCTGCAATTCGCCGTCACCGACCATGACAAACGTGTGGTAGTCCTGCTTGTCGAGCTTCGCCGCCAGCGCCATGCCGATCCCGATCGACAGGCCGTTCCCGAGCGAGCCCGTCGACGCCTCCAGCACCGGCAGGAAGCGCTTGTCCGGATGTCCCTGCAGCGGCGAGCCCAGCTTTCGCAGCGTGGGTAGCAGCTTCTTGTCGATGTAGCCGGCCTCGGCCAGCGCCACGTACAGGGCAGGGCAGCCGTGCCCCTTCGACAGGATGAAGCGGTCGCGGTCCGCCCACTTCGGGTTCTTCACATCATGTTTCATGACGCGGAAGTAGAGCGCCGTCAGCAGTTCCACTTCCGACAGCGATCCGCCCGGATGTCCGCTGCCCGCCGCGCCGATCATCTTCACGATCTCGATGCGCATGCGGTTGGCGAGCCGCTTCAGTTCAGTCAGAGATTCAACTTTCGTTTCCACCGTACTCATCGGGGATGACCATCTCCCGCGGCCGCTTTCGCGGTCGCTTGTTTGCTTGCAGATTTGTCCGCGGCCCGGCGCACCAGGTAGCGCCCGCGCACCGACAGGAATCGCGCCAGCACCATGGCGATCTTCTTCAGCAGGATGCGTTCAGCGGGGCTGAAGGCGTTCTTCCGGTCCGACTCCACGTCGATCCCGCCCAGGATGCGCGTCGAGATCTTGATCGGCACCACGATCTCCGACTTCGTCTCGATAAAGCACATGCTGTAGGTCGGATCGTCGGCGACGTCGGGGATCACCTTCAAAATGCCCGTCTGGCCCGTGGTTCCGACGTTCCCCTTGCCGAATTCGAAGCTGTGGCACGGCGGCACAGGCCCGCGGAACGCCTGCCGCTCCACCTTGCGCCCGGCCACCAGGTAGATCCCGATCCAGAAGTAATGCCGCCCTTCATATAGGACCTTGACCACTTCGTCGAGTGGACTCTTGCGAAACGCCGGACGAGACGATGCCAGAACCCGCTCGACTTCTGCGAGCACCTTCTGCGGCGAACGATAGACCTTCACGGGAGAACCCCTCGGCGGACCGGTATCCCGCAAGTCTATCGGGCGTGGAATATGGGGTCAATGCATCGCGCCCGCATCGCGAAACGCCTTTTTCTCTTGAAACTCGCAACTCGAAACTCGAAACTCAAACCATGGGCCGAATCCAAGTCCTTCCCGACCAGGTCGCGAACAAAATCGCCGCGGGCGAGGTCGTGGAACGGCCGGCTTCGGTCGTCAAGGAACTGCTGGAGAACGCGCTCGACGCCGGGGCCACCCGCATCCGCATCAGCGTCGAGGCCGGCGGCAAGCGGCTTATCAGCATCGTCGACAACGGCCATGGCATGCTGCGCGACGACGCGCTGCTCGCCTTCGAACGCCACGCGACCTCGAAGATCAAGGACCCCGCCGACCTGCTCACGATTTCTACTCTCGGCTTTCGCGGCGAGGCGCTGCCGTCGATCGCTTCGGTTTCGCGCCTTCGTCTCGAGACGCGCGATGCTGACGAGGCTTCCGGCTCTGTCATTGAGATCGCGGGCGGGCGCATCCTCAAAGTCGAAGAAGCGGGACTGCCCGCCGGCACGTCGATCTCGGTCCGCGATCTCTTCTTCAACGTCCCTGCGCGCAAGAAGTTCTTGAAAGCCGAATCCACCGAGCTCTCGCACATCGCCGCGCTGGTCACGCACTACTCGCTGGCGCATCCCGACAAGCACTTCGAGCTGCACTCGGCGACCAACGCCATGCTGGTCGCACCGCCGGTCGCGTCGTACTCCGATCGCATCTACCAGATCTTCGGCAAGGACACGCTCGAGCAACTCATCCCCCTCGCGGCTTCTTCGCCACTCGACCGCTCCGGCCTCCCGCAGCCGCCGCCCTGGAAACGCGGTGTTGTAACGCCGGGCGTCCCCGCCCGGCGGTCGCCGCCCAGCGGCGAAGCGAATGGAGGGCCGGAGTCGCCGCGGGCCATGAGTCCAGATGACGATGACGCCTCCTCCTCTCCCTCTCCCGGCGATATCCGTATTCACGGCTTCGTCAGCAAGCCCGAAGTCCAGAAACTCAACCGCAACTCGATCTTCGTCTTCGTCAATCGACGGCTCATCCGCGATCGCCTCATCCAGCACGCGCTAACGGATGCGTATCGCAATATCCTTCCGCCCACTGTCTTCCCGGTTGTGCTGCTCTTCATCGAGCTGCCGAACACCGAGGTCGACGCCAACGTCCACCCCGCCAAGACCGAGGTCCGCTTCCGCCAGCAGTCGATCGTCCACGACTTCGTTCGCGACGCCGTTCGCGACGCGCTGATGAAGGCGCGTCCCGTCCCGCAATTCACCACCGAAATTCGCGCCAACCCAACCGCGTCCCAGGCGCTCTCTCCCGGCGCGCTGCCGGCGGGCGCCGTCGAAGATCCGCTCGGCATCACCGCCGCCGATGTCGGGTTCGCTCTCCAGCCGCCGAGCCTGCCGCCACAGAATGCGCGATTCATGTTCGAGGATGGCATCGCGGTCGACGCCAATGCTGCCCTCGCCGTCGCACGCATCGACCATGCCAAGCCTCTGGAAGGCGCAGCGGCACTGGTCCGCGAAGCCGAGCCCCATTGCGCGCCTGCGCTCGACGAATCCGAGCCCGTCCCGCCCGAGATGGCGCTCTCCAGCCTGCGCCCGCTCGGCCAGATCCGCGAATCCTTCATCCTGGCGGTGAATTCCGACGGCCTCTGGATCATCGACCAGCACGTCGCGCACGAACGTGTGCTCTTCGAGCGCGTGCTGCGCCAGCGCGCTGCGCAGAAAGTAGAGACGCAGCAGCTCCTCATGCCGCTCGTCGTCGATCTCACGCCGGGACAGCAGGCCGTGTTCGCCGAAATCTCCGGCGAGCTGTGCCTCAATGGTTTTGACGTTGAGCCTTTCGGATCCCGCACCATCGCGGTCAAGACCGCGCCTGCCGGCGTCCAGGCGAGCGAGGTCGAGCGCATGCTTCACGAGCTGCTCGACCAGTTCCAGCGCGAGGAGCAGGCCACGAACCTGGAAGCCGCGCGCACCCGCATTGCCGCCTCGATCGCCTGCCACGCCGCCATCAAGGTCAACATGCCGCTCGACCAGCAAAAGATGGAGTGGCTGCTCTCGGCTCTGTCGCGCACCGAGTGTCCCATGACCTGTCCGCACGGCAGACCCGTGGTCCTGCGGTATTCTGTGAAGGACATCCAGAAGGCGTTCAAGCGTATCTGACGGACGAAATGACCGAACAGGAACTGGAAAAACTGCGGCGCGACAAATGGCGGACGAACGGCATGCCCGTTGCGACCTTCGAGGACGCGCACGCGTTTATTGACTCCGTGGGCCTTTGCCTGATGTATCCGCTCAAGCCTCCGGTGCTGTTGCCTTCGTTCCTGGCAGCGACGCTTGGAGACGACCGCGCGCTCCCCACCGCCAAGCAGGCCTTTGCCGACGATCGGGCGCAGCATGCTTTCGATTTCGTCCACCGCCTGGTTGCCGATCACAAGGCATTCGAGTCGAACCTCTTCGCTGAGAACTCGCTGCTGCTTTCGCCCACCGTTTTTCCGTACTTCTACGTCCTCGCCGCGGAGCGCACCACCGGCGCGTCGCGCGACCCGCTCTCGCAGCTCGCCACGCTCGCATGGAAGGCGCTGGAAGAGGCTCCGCAAACGCGCCATTCGCTGCGCGAGAAACTTGGCGCGGAGCTTTCGATTACCGCCGTCGAGCGCGCGCTCGGCGAGCTCTGGATGCGGCTTCGCGTTCTTCCCATCGAGCGCGATGGCGAGCAGTACTGGGATACCACCGAGCGATGGGCGCCCGAAGCCGTCAAGGAGAGCCTGCGCGTACCCATGGCCGTCGCGCTCTCGGCCTTGATCTCGCAGTATCTCGAGGCCGTCGTCGCCGCCGAGTCTCGCGAGGTCGAAGACTTCTTTTCGCATTTCGCGCCTCGATCCAAAGTGAAGGAAGCGGTCAATGCGCTGCTGGCGGCTCGCGAGTTCAGCTTCGTCAACGTCGGACACCGTTCGCTCCTCCAGATGTCACCGACTGCGCCGTCGGCGCCGCGCGAACCGCGCCGCCCGTCGCGCAAGGAGAAGCGGCACGCATGAGCCGGCCGCGCAACCTGGTCATCGCCATCGACGGTCCCGCCGGGGCCGGCAAGAGCACCATCGCCTCCCGCCTTGCCCGCAAGCTCGGCTATCTCAACATCGAAACCGGCGCCATGTACCGCGCGCTCGCTCTCAAGGCCATCCAGACATCCACATCGATCGACAATGGCGCCGCGCTGCTGGCCCTGGCGCAGCAGTCTTCTATTCATTTGGACCCAACAACCGAAGGCAATCGCGTTTTGCTCGACGACGTCGACGTCTCGCAGCGCATCCGCCAGCAGGACGTCACGGAAGCCGCCTCGCGCGTCTCCGTGCATCCCGGGGTTCGTCAGTGGATGGTCGAACATCAGCGCCAGATGGGACTGGGCCGCGGTGTCGTCATGGAGGGCCGCGACATCGGCACCAAGGTTTTTCCTGACGCCGATCTCAAGATCTTTCTCGACGCCCACCCCTCGGTCCGCGCCCAGCGCCGCGTGAAACAGCACGAGGAGAAGGGAATTGCGCACTCTGCCGAGGCAGTCGCCGCCGAGATGCTGGAGCGCGATCGCCGCGATAAGACGCGCGTCGAGTCTCCGCTCGTCGCCGCGCCCGACGCCCACGTCCTCGATACCAGCGCCTTGTCGCTCGAACAGGTCATCGCCGAAGCGGAACGTCTGGTGGACGAAATCCTCAATAAACAAGCAACCAGCAACAGCCAAGCGACAAGCTGACGCCGCTTCACGCGATACGCTCGCCCGCTACTTCGTACGCCAAGAAAGAGGCGATCTCTTTCGAGACCGCCTCGTCGTTTCTCCCTATGTTCTTCGCGTACAGCGTAAAGCGTATAGCGAAGAGCGCCTTATCCTTGCTTGCGCAGATACACCCCGCCGGCATCGTTCGTGACCGTCACCTTTGGACCGCCCTTGCCGAACGTGCCCGTCGCGGTCGCCTCGCCGTGCTGGTTATTGACCGAGATGCCCTCGAACTCGGAGTTGATTTCTCCGCGCCTGGTGCGCAAGTCGGCCTGGAACCCGGCGTTGCTCGGCAGCGTCACCGCCACCTGTCCGCGATGATTGTCGATCTCGATGTTCCCCGGCGTCTTGCCCGGACGCACGTTGACCTCGCCGTTGGTGTTCTCCACCTTCACATCGCCGGCAACGTCATCCAGCGTGATGTCCTTCGACCGCGTGACCACGCTGAACGGCCCGGCGAACTGGTTCACCCGCAGCTGGTCCATGTCCATGTTCATCTCGCCGTCGAGCTTGCCGAAACGCAGATCGGTGCGCGACGAGGTGAACTGCACGCCCTTGGCGATCTTGCTCAGCCGCGTCGTGCCGGTGAACTCGCCGTTGAGCCGTACCGCTCCGCTCACGTCGGTAATCGTGGTGTCGTCCACGCGTCCGCCGCTGATGTTCACGTCGCCGTTCACGTTCTGCGCGTGCACAGAGCCGCCGCGGGCGCTCAACGTCGCGTCGCCCTTGATGTCTTCCACGGTTACGTCGCCGTGCGACGTCGTAGCCTTGAGCTCGCCGTCTCGCGCGCGCACCACGATGTCACCGCGCCGCGTCGACAGGTCTGCAGCTGCTGCCCGCGGCAGGAATATCTCCAGCGTGCTCTCCACTCGTCCCGAGCCGCCGCCCGTCGTGTTGGCATTGACGATCAGCAGTTTGTCCGCCGTCGTGATGGTTGGCTTAGTCTGGCTGTCGATTCGGTCCGCGCTGCCCTGCGAATCGGTGATAACCCGTTTGTGCACCACCACGCGGATAGTCTTGTCGTCCCACGCGTTCACCGTGATCGCGCCGTTGTCTGAAACCACCTGGAGATTGCTGCCGGCCGGGAAGGGCTGGTCGATCTGGTCGCTGTAGGTGTAGGTCGTTCCCCACCAGGTCCAGTCGGAGTTGTTCCAGTCCATCTCGTTGCCGACGGCGTTCCAGTTCACGCGGGAGCCGCGCGTGGCGGCGAATCCGAACATGCAGAGGAACACCAACAGAACCACCGTGCCCGCGCCGAGGCCCGGGGCGCGATAACCGCGCTGCTGCGCCATGTAATATTCGCCGAGCTTGATCACTCCGATGGCGATCAGGATCACCGGCCAGTAATGAGCGAACCACATGCCGATCGACGGCCAGCCGACGATGTGCATGTTCGCCAGCAGGAAGAACACACCGATTAGGATCAGGATGAACGGCCCAACCATCGAACGCCGGTAGTAGTAACTGGGTTGTGGAACTTGCGGCGAGTTAGACATTGCTTCCTCCCGCGCCGCTCTGCGAACTCGGCGGCGTCGGACCAGGCGCCGGCGGATTCTGCGTCGGCGCGCCAGGCGCTTGCGTGCGGTTCATCCACCAGCCCGGCTGCACGTGTCCCTCGGTCGAGGCGCTGTGCGCCACGATCTGGACCGCGCCGATTATGATCAGGATCACCGGCCAGGTGTAATGGAACCTGATCACATCCATCGTCTGCAGCAGGAACAGTATGCCGATCGTGATCATGATCGCCGGGCCCATGGCCGTGCGTACGCGGCACCGGGCGCAGTTGCAGGATCGATTGCGGTAATACCCGTAATATCCACCCATGGCTGCCTCCTAGTACGCCGCCGGGCGGCGTTTTAACCACGACCAAACACCCACTACGATCAGGATCACCGGCCAGAACCGTCCGATCCAGAACCACCGCAGCACGTCGAGCGTGTTCAGCAGGAACAGCACGCCGATCACGATCAGGATCACCGCTCCCATCGGCGGCGCGGGACGCGCCTCCACAGGTTCGCCCTCGGCGGAAACAGCCGGCATGCCTTCGCCCGTGACGGGCATCCCCATCGGCGTCGCTGGAGGCGTCGTCGGGCTTCCCCACAGCCGCTCGAAACCGAACGGATCCGGCGGCGGCACACCCACTCGGAACGCATGCGCCGTCCGATAGGCGTCGAACACCATGTAGAAGATCCAGAATGCGATCCCCATGCCGAAGAAGACGTCGGCGCCGTTGCCGGCATGATCCGTGCCCCATACCAGGCACGAGAAAATGCCGACGTGAATCAGGCCTTTCACGAATTGGCCGTTGTACATCGCGCCTACGCCGGGAATGAATCCCAGCATGGCGGCAATCGCCGGGTTCGGACCCGATTCCATTCCGGCCACGATCGGCATCGGCGCCGGTCCGACCGCCGCGCCAACGGGCGGCACAGTGTCATGCAGCCGCGTGGCGATGCAATCCTCGCAGTAGATGACCCCACGCACGTCGTGCTTGCACGTCGCGCATAGAGCCTTTCCGCAGGTACGGCAATACGCCGCTGCGGGTACATCGGTGTGAACGGCGCAGTTCATGGGTTTCTCCTGTCCAGAACGGCCAAGCCCGAGTCGCAGGTCCAGGGTGCGGCGACGCTTGCCAGGATTCCCTCTCCAAAACCGAGGCTATATCGCTCTTCGTGCCTCTGTGGTTGTCCGCTCGTGTTGTCGTCTTTGGGTTTCTGGTCTTTCTGTTTCTGGTTCTTGTCGTCCGGCTGCGTGTTCTCTTCGGTCGCGTTCCGGAACTGCCGGACGCGCGACTCGATCTCATAAACGACCCGCAGGTTTTCGTAGTACTTCACCAGGCGGCCCTGGGTTTCGCCCGCAAATTGCGTGATGCCGGCGATCACCGAGCTCGGCCGCAGGTTGGCACCTTTCACGTTCCCCACCCGGAAGCCGGCCACGTTCAGCACCAGCGTCACCGAGAAGAATGCCGTGGCGGCCGACATGGCGAAGCGCGGCTGCATGGCCGGCTCAATCGCCGGACGCATCCATTCGAGCATCTTCGGCCACCAGCCCGGCTGCGATACCGCCGGTTCCACCCGCTGCGGCATCCCCGTCGTTTCGGCCAGGATGTTCCGCAGCAGACGCGCCGGGGGGTCCACCTCCGGCAACGCCTCCAGCCAGTTCATCCCCGCCTGGGCCTCGGTGAACAGCTGGCTGCAGACCGCGCACGTGCCCTTGTGGGCCTCGAAGCGCTCGCCCGCTGCGCTGTCCAGCGTGCCGTCCAAGGCCTCATTCAGCAAGGCCTCGAACTCGCTGCACGCCATCGCGTTGGGTTTATTGCCTTCCATCAGTTCACCTGTCTGTAGGTACGCGAAAGCAGGCGCGCTAGTTCCGTGCGCCCGCGGTTGATTCTCGATTTCACCGTGCCCTCCGGTACTTTCAGGATCTGGGCGATTTCCTTGTAATCCATGTCCTGCAAGTCCCGCAGGATCACCGTTTCCCGCAATTCGGGCGACAATTTCTGCAGCGCCGCCTGCACCATCTGCTGCCGTTCCTGGCCCAAAACCTTGGCATCCGGGCCCAATCCAGGGTCTGCCACCTGCTCCGAAATGGGCCGGATATCATCATCTTCCGACGCCGGCGTGTCCATCGAATCGCTGATTCGGTCCAGTTTGGAACGGCGGAAGTGATCGACCAGCAGGTTCCGGGTCATGGTCGTCAGCCAGGTAGCAAACGCGCCCTTCGACGGCTCCCAGCTCTCCAGCGACCGGTAGATCTTGATGAAGACGTCCTGCGTCAGGTCCTCCGCGTCGACCGCCGACCCGGTAAAGCGGTAGCAAAGGTTGTAAATCCGCCGTTGATACAGGCGGACAAGCTCCTCCCAGGCCACCGCGTCGCCGGCCGTGCAGCGACGGACGAGTGCAGTAACGACCTGGACGTCTTCCAACCCAAGCTCCCGTTCAACTCCTGGTCACACTTATCCGAGTGTTGATACGCAGTTCGAAAACCAGAAGTTCACTCAAATTTTAAAGAAAATTCGGAGACGGCAAATCATTGTAGCAGCGGGAACAAGGGCCAGATTTAGGCGAAGGTAAGGCGAACACGTAGCGCCGGGCATCTTCGCCCGGCGGCGACGAAGAAGATCGTGTGGACGCGGGCGACCCGACCGCGTTGTCGCCGCGCAGCGGGGAAGCTGGTACCGCCGGCGTCTCGCCGGCCACGACAATCTTCAGGACGGGAGCTCGCCGCTATCGTCAGTCCTGTCGCTCAGGTTTGTGCGTTTGTCACAAACCATGACGTACTCCCGCGCGTTACGTTGGGAGCGTGTACCAATGCCACTGTAACAACGCGACATGCATCTGCATCCCAAGCTCATGCAGCTTGCGCGCCGCAGCAAGGCCGAGTTCCGTCCCGACTCCACGGCGCCGGCCACCGGGCTCTATCTGGTCGTCCATCACGAGGACCATCGTCCTCCGCACCTGGTCACGGTTCTTCGCGACGACATCTTCCCACGCTGTCGCGTCTGCAAACGCTACGTGGTTTTCGCTCTCTACGAGCCTTCGGTATATGTCACCGACGATTGGGACCTTGCTGGCCCGGTGATTCCGAAAGAAGCGCGCCCACGACAGCGGCAGGCCGCCGGAGGCAGCCGATGAGCGCGGCTCGCCCGTTCTCATCCCCCGAACGTCGCCGTTCGGAGCGCCGGATGGCCGAAGGCGCTGTCACCGTCACCACGCAGTCAGGCCAGGTCTTGGAAGCGATCGCGATCGACATCAGTCGCCACGGCCTCGCCGCCATCGTGTTCGGCGAACTCGCCATGAACGAAACCGTGCAGCTGACCTTCGCTGATTCCGACGATGCCACCCGCCTCGTCGTGAAAGACGCCGTCGTTCGCGCCTGGGACGGCCGCCACGGCGGCTTCGAGTTCCTGCTCTCGATGCACGCCGCGTCGTAGGTCTTTCTAGCCACTAGCCACTGACCACTAGCCACTTCTCTTAAACACCACCACCGCGTTCAGCCCGCCGAACGCGAACGAGTTCGACATCGCGTACTCCGCCTGCGCCTTGCGCGCTTCGACGATCACGTCGATGTCGCCGCACTCCGGATCCAGTTCGGTGAAGTTTGCCGTCGGCGGCAGCACGCCTTTCTCCAGTGCCATCGCCGTCGCGACAGCCTCCAACGCTCCCGCCGCTCCCAACGCGTGTCCGTGCATCGACTTTGTTGAGCTGACCGGCACGCGACGCTCGCCGAAAACCGCGTGCACGGCCTTCGCTTCGGTCACGTCATTGGCCAGCGTTCCGGTACCGTGCGCGTTGATGTAGCCCACCTGCTCCGGCGTGATCCCGGCATCTGCCAGCGCCATCCGCATCGCCTGTGCCGGGCCCTGCACGCTTGGCTGCGTCAGGTGATGCGCATCGGCCGACATCCCGAACCCCACGATCTCGCCGTAGATCTTCGCGCCCCGCGCCTGCGCCGCATCCATCGCCTCCAGCACCAGCACGCCCGCGCCTTCGCCCAGCACCATGCCCGCGCGTCCTTTGGAGAATGGACGGCACGTGTCCGGCGCGATCACTCGCATCGCCTCCCACGCTTTCAGCAAGCCGAAGCTGAATGGCGACTCGCTTCCCCCGGCGACCGCCGCGTCTACCACGCCAGATCGCAGCCACCAGAAGGCTTGTCCGATCGCGTGGTTCGCCGACGAGCACGCCGTCGACACCGTCATCGCCGGGCCCGTCAGTCCGCGATCCATGCAGATCTGGCTCGTGCCGGCGTTGGCCATCGTTTTGGGAATTGTCAGCGGATTTACCCGGTTGCGCTTGTTGCCGTACAGATCGACGAACCCGACGTCCTGCGTCGACTGCCCGCCGATCACCGCGCCCATCACCACCGCGGTTCGCGCCGAGAGCTCCGGCGTGATTTTCAGTTTGGAATGATCCAGCGCTTCGCGCGCCGCTACTACCGCGAACTGCGCGAAGCGGTCGAGATAGTCGACGGAACTTCCGGGGAAGTGCTGTTCGGCTTGGAACGCGCGCGCCTCGGCACCGTTCTTGAAGCGCAGGGAAGTGGTATCGACCGACGCAATCGGCCCAATGCCCGATCGTCCTGCTTCCAGCGCGGCCCACATTTCGGAGACGTTGTTTCCGAGCGCGCACACCGCGCCCAGCCCAGTGATGGCGACTCGTCGCATCCCGTCAGGCCCCAGCCGGCCCGGGTTGCACCTGCACGCCGATCGCCTCCAGCTTGCCTACGATGTCGCCTACCGTCTTGATCGAGCTCGCGATCTCGTCCGGAATGTCGATGTTGAAGGCGCTCTCCAGCTCGAACAAGAGGTTGATCTTGTCCAGGGAATCGATTCCCAGCTGTTCGAGCGAGGTTTCCTGGGTGATCGTCTCCGGCGCAACCCGCTTGATCGCCGCGACGATAGAAATGACTTTGTCTGCCACTGCGGACATGGGCCGCATTTTACGCTAGCTACGGTTGCTTGCGTCCTTCCGTCTTCGGCAGCTTGTTGAAGTCGCGCATGGAAACGCGCAGCCCGAACTCCGGCGTGATCTTGGTGAAGCCCGCCGAAAGCTGGCGCTTGTACTGCTCCAGATAGAAATCGAACGGATCGCGCGGGTCCATGTCGATCAGGATCATGTCGGTGTTTTCCATCGTCAGCTTGCCGAACTTCAGCCGGTTGCCGCGATACGCCATGTAATTTCCCGCCATCACCGGCTTGATGTTTTCGGCCGGGCCGAACTGCATCACGGTCTCGTTGCCGCGGATCTCTACCGCTGTCACCTTCCCGCGGATCTGCGGCGGCGGCAGGATCTGCTGCGGATCCAGAATTAGGTCGTCGCCCTGCACCTCCACGCCGCGCACCTTCGATGTCTTGATCAGGTTCGCGATCTTTACTCCGAACAGGTCCATCAGCCCCTTTACCGGCAAATGCAGCGCCTTGATCTTCTCCGCATGCAGCCGCATTCGTCCGTCGGGCGTCGCGCTCAGCGCGCCGTCCGTCTCGAACGCCACGTCGCCTTTGTCATGCAATTTACCTTTGATCTTCAGCTGCGATCCCTCGGCCGAAATCGCCATGTCCTTGATCGGCGCATCTTTCGCCGCGAAAACATACTGGTTGAGCACGTTCGTCAGCGACGCCAGTGTCATGTGGATCTCGCCGGAATCGATCTTCAGCGCGAACGATTTGTCGTCATCGAAGACGGGAAGCCCGCCGGCACGTGTTGGCTGCAACTCGCCGCGCAGCTGCGCAATGTATACCGCCACCGTCGGCGTGAAGTGATACTGGATGTTGCGCATCTCCACGGCGACGTCGCCGTCCACGGGCGGCGAGCCTGCCGCCAGCGTCAGCGCGCACACCATCAGCAACGCTGCGCCACACGCTCCCACCCACCGCGCCAGGCGGCAGGTGGGAGTGGGCAGCCTCGGGGGAGGGATTACTGCGCTTTGGCGGTTTGCTGTTCG
>Ga0157369_10000971_pt1 | contig 36358 bp, 36 predicted proteins | sample C25metaG_FD_113461 | JGI IMG/M metagenome (GOLD analysis project Ga0157369, IMG submission 113461) | Corn rhizosphere microbial communities from Kellogg Biological Station, Michigan, USA - C2-5 metaG | ecosystem: Host-associated > Plants > Roots > Rhizosphere > Soil | place: USA: Michigan... | reverse complement strand
GAAATCCGCATGAACCACGGCACCCCCGAAATCAAAGCCCCACCCTGGCTCGACCACCAACGACGATGGCGCCCCACCACCAAAGCCCCCACCCGCCACACCGACAACCACGAACAACGCCACAGCAGCGACTAGTTTCGTCCTGGCCTACGGGGGCATGGTCTACGGGGGCAGTAAGGCCATTCGTGCGTGAGCACCGCTGGACGCGACGGGACGCGTCACCAGCTGACGGATGCTTCCTCCTCCGTCGCGCGCACCTCCACCAGCCCCGACGCGGGCACCATGGCGATAGCGGCGGCATCCATCAGCACGATCGGGAGCTGCACCTGGTACACCTCGGCGGCGGCGATCGCGCCGAGGGTCAGGATCGCGTCGCGGGAGCCGAGCAGGATCGCCGCCGGGGCCACTCCCGCCCGGATCTGCTCCGCCAGCACGCTCGAGGATGAGCTCGAACCCCGGGACGCGGTCATCACGAGAACCCGTCCGGCGATGGAGATCCCGTGCTGGGGATGGTGCACGTCGATGATGACGCCGGTGGCGAGGTCGGTTCCGCCCCAGAGCGACAACGGCTCGTCGAGCCGGAGCACCTCGCCGCTGCCGGCGCCCACGCAGAGCGTCTCAGCGGCGACGCCGGCCGAGGCGTCACCCCCACTCCGACTCATCGCGCACCACCCGCCCGCTGCGCGCCGAGGCGACGCATTCGTCAAGGGTGCCGAACACCACGTCGATGCCGAGGTTGCCCGGCGCGTACCAGGCCCACTTGCCCGACGTCGTCATGGCCGTCTTCACCGAGTCGGCGAGGATCGGCACCAGGTAGGTGCAGGTGTCCACCACGAACCTCGCACCGGCCCGTTCACACACCTCGGCATAGCCCTGCTCCCGCGCGGCTGCCAGCACCGCCCGGGAGGTCGAGATCCACACCTGGCACTCGGGATCGAACGGCACGCCATCGGCGAGCACGCCCGCCAGCCTCTCGAACTCGGTGAGCGAGAAGTGCGGCGTGCCGAGCGACACCGCGTCCAGGCGCTCCCCCGCCCCCGCCGCGGTGGTCAGCTCGTCGCGCGCCGCCCGCAGGTCACCCGCGGTCAGCGCGACCTTCCGCGTTCCCGGCGCAGGCCACGCCACCCCGGCGACCACCGCCTCGGGCGTGGACCCGGCCACATGGAACAGCGCGACTCCGCCGCTGGACGCGGCTGTCGACCCGAGCGCTTTGAGCCGGTCCTCATCGACTTGCACGGGGTCGATGCCGGTGAGAATGCATACCTCGTCCGCAGCCGCCCGGCCCACGGCGAACCCGAGTGCCGCCCACGCGGCATCCGTTGCCAACGCGCGCCCTGCGATCGCCGAACAGTCGATCTCGAGGGTCGGCACCCGGTTCGCGGCGACGTGCAAGCCGATGTAGGGAGCTCGGCCGGTGATCGCCGCCGCGATATCCATGAAGTCGCCGTAGCGCGCGGTACGGGCCCCGAGCACCGAGTTCGCGAACACGATCGCGTTGGACTCCGCCCAGGCGATGTCGGTTCCGAACTCAGGCCGGGAGGAGATCTGGTACGGCGCACAGGTCCAGGTGGCCCGGGCGCCGAGGGCCACGTACGCGTCCATCAGCCGACGCGCCGGCACCGCCTCTGACGGGTCGAGCCGCACCAGCCCCGGGTGCAGCAGGTCGAGCGAGCTGACGTTGAGCGTCGTGGGCACCGCCACCGTCGCCCCGAGCTCCACCAGCCGTTCGGCGAAGTCGAGGCCGGCCTGGCCGTGATACAGGCATCCGTCGATGTGCGCGGTGGCAACGTCGATCAGCCGCGGCGCCTGCGACAACCGGGCGAGCGCCACGACGATGCGCATGGCCATGGCCATGCCCTCGCCCCAGCTGCCGTCGAGCTTCGCCTCGTCTTCAGCGGTCAGGTGCAGGGCAACGGATGCCGACATCAGGCACCGAGATAGGCGTCGATGATTCTCGAGTCGGCGAGCAGGTCGCGGGCGCTGCCCTCGATCGTGGTGGCGCCCCCGTCGATGACGTACGCCCGGTCGGTGACCTTGAGGGCCGCCCGGGCGTTCTGCTCCACCAGCAGCACCGTGGTGCCCTGGTCGCGGATTTCGGAGATCACCTGCATGACCTGATTGACGATCAGCGGTGCGAGGCCCATCGACGGCTCATCGAGCATGAGCATCTTCGGCCCGGCGACCAGCCCTCGGCCGATCGCCAGCATCTGCTGCTCGCCGCCGGAGAGGGTGCCGCCCTGCTGGGTGCGGCGCTCGGCCAGCAGCGGAAGCAGTTCGTAGACCCGCTCGATGCGCTTGGCGACCAAGCCACGCTCCTTCACCAGGTAGCCGCCGAGCTGCAGGTTCTCGAGAACGGTGAGGGTGCTGAAGATGCGGCGGCCCTCGGGCACGTGGATGAGCCCGGCCGACACCACGTTCCACGGGTGCGCCCGCGTGACATCCTGACCGTTGAACGTGACCCGGCCCGAGTGCGCCTTCACGAGCGCCGACGCGGTCGAGAGGGTGGTGGTCTTGCCCGCGCCGTTGTTGCCGAGCAGCGCCACGATCTCGCCCTCGTCGACGCGCAGGTTCATGCCCCGCAGCGCCTGCACCTTGCCGTAGAACACCTCGACATCATCGAACTCAAGCATCGCCATGCGAGGGCACCTCCTCGTCGTCCTTGCCGAGATACGCCTCGATCACCGCGGGGTTCGCCTTCACCTCGGCTGGTGTGCCGTCGGCGATCTCCTTGCCGAAGTTCATCACGACGATGCGTTCCGACAGCTCCATCACCAGGCCCATGTCGTGTTCGATCAGCACGATCGCGGTTCCCAGTTCTCGGATGCTGCGGCACAGCGTGAGCAACCGCTGCTTCTCGTTGAAGTTCAGCCCGGCGGCCGGTTCGTCCAGGAGCAGCAGGTCGGCCTTGCGCGCGAGGGCGCGCGCGATCTCCACCTGCTTCTGCTGCCCATAGGACAGGTTGCGGATGGGCACGCCGCGCGGGCCGGTGTAGCCCACGAAGTCCAGCCAGTGGTGGGCCTCGTCGCTGTATGCCGCCTCGCTACGCCGGAACCTCGGCGTGTGCAGGATGGCGTCGAACCAGCTCTGCCCGCCGTACAGGTGCATGCCGGCACGCACGTTGTCGAGCACCGTGAGGTCGGGGAACAACCGCAGGTTCTGGAAGGTGCGCGTCACGCCGGCCGCGGCGATATCGGCCGGCCGCTTGCCGGTGATGCTCTGACCCTTGAGCAGGACGGATCCCGACGTGGGCTTGTAGAAGCCGGTGATGCAGTTGAACGCGCTGGTCTTGCCGGCCCCGTTCGGGCCGATCACCGCGATAATCTCCTTCTCGTGCACAGAGAACGAGAGCCCGTCGACGGCTTTCACGCCGCCGAAGCCGATCTGCAGGTCTTTCACCTCGAGCACGGCACTCATCGGATCGCCTCCTTCGGTGGCGCCGGTTCAGACGCCGTGGCCGCCTCATTGGGGGCGGGTCGCTCAGGTTCGAAGCCGCGTGCCGGCCAGAAACCCTGGGGCCGGAACACCATGACGACGACGAGGAGGATGCCGAAGGCCAGGTACCGGTAGTCGGAGAGGTCGCGGAGCAGTTCGGGCAGCAGGCTGATCACCAGTGCCCCGATCACCACGCCCCGCATATTGCCCATGCCCCCGAGCACGACAGCCATCAGCACGAGCGCGGACTGCAGGAAGACGAAGCTCTGCGGCGACACTGCCGTCAGGTGGGCAGCGAAGAGGATGCCGCCGAAACCGCCCCAGATCGCGCCGAAGATGTAGGCCATCAGTTTGACCTTGTAGGTGTGGATGCCCATCGCCTCGGCGGCGTCCTCATCCTCCCGCACGAATCGCCAGGCCCGGCCGAGCCGGGACTTGCCGAGCCGCGCCGCGAACAACACGAACAGGGCGACGACCAGCACCGTGACGTAGTAGAACACGACAGGCTGCTGCAGGTCGATGCCGCCGATTTCGAGCAGACCCGGGATGCCGAAGATGCCCGACGGGCCGCCGGTGATCGCGAGGTTGTTGGCGGTGATCCGGGTGATCTCCCCGAAGCCGAGCGTCACGATCGCGAGATAGTCGCTGCGGAGCCGGAGCGTCGGGGCACCGATGATGAGGCCGGCCAGGATCGTCATGACGATGACGGCCGGGATCGTGAACAGCAGCGGCAGCTGGAAAGACTTGGCCACGATTCCGGCGGTGTACGCGCCGACCGCCATGAAGGCGATGTATCCCAGGTCGAGCAGGCCGCAGTACCCCACCACGATGTTGAGGCCCGAGGCCAGGAGCACGAAGATCGCCGCTGTCGTCATGACGTTCAGCGAGTAGGGAGTTGCGATGATGAACGGGATCAGGAGCGCGATGACCAGCGCCACCCACCCGAGCTTGGGGCTCTCCAGGAGGCGGGAGAGAGCGCTGCCCACCCTGTTCGAGCGCTGGCGGTTTCGTTTGCTGTCGACGCTGACGCTCATGTCACACACGCTCCGTAACTCGCTCGCCCAGGATCCCGGTCGGCCGGAGGGTCAGGAAGAGGATGAGCACGCCGAAGGCGAAGACGTCGCGCCACTGGCCGCCGAACCACTCCGACCCGAAGGCCTCGACCAGGCCGAGCACGAGGCCGCCCAGCATGGCGCCCTTGATGTTGCCGATGCCGCCGATGACGGCGGCGGTGAAGGCCTTGAGACCGATGATGAATCCCATCAGGAAGTCGATCTTGCCGTAGTACGCGCCCGCCATGACGCCCGCGGCGCCAGCGAGCGCCGAACCGATGAAGAAGGTGCGCGTGATGACCGCGTTGACGTTGATGCCCATGAGCAGTGACGCGTTGCGGTCGAGGGAGATGGACCGCATGGCCCGGCCCGTCGACGTCTTCTGGATGTAGAAGTTCAGCAGCACCATCAGCACCGCGGCGATGAGCATGAGGATGATCTGCGGCAGCGAGATGCGCGCACCGAGCACGTCGAAGACGTTGCCCTCAAGGCGCACTGGGAAGGCGCGCGGGTTGGGCCCGGCGATCGCCGAGACGCCGTACTCGAGGGAGAACGAGACGCCGACGGCGGTGATCAGCACTGCGAGGCGTGGCGCCCCGCGCAGTGGCCGGTACGCGAGCCGCTCGATGAGCACGCCGGCGCCGCCGGTGAGCAGCATGCTGATCATCATCACGACGATCAGGGCGCCGATGGAGAGCGACGCCGGAATGCCGCCGAAGGAGGTCAGCACCGCGAACGCGATGAACGCGCCCAGCATGTAGATGTCACCGTGGGCGAAGTTGAGGAGCTTGATGATGCCGTAGACCATGCTGTATCCCAGCGCGATCAGGGCGTAGAACGATCCCACGAAGAGGCCGTCCCAGAGAAGTTGAGTCATGCGTCATCCGTTCGAAGCAAGGACGTGTCGACGCTGGGCGTTTATCGACCCAGCGACGGATGCCGCAGCCGGCGTGCGGAGCCGGCCGCGGCATCCGTCGGGTGGGGTCAGGAGGAGAGGTCGTCCGCGAGAACGAACTTGCCGTCCTTGACCTGCAGGATCACGAACCCACCGCTGGAGAGCGTGTGCTCGGGGGTGAACTTCAGCGGGCCGGAGAACATCTTGAAGCCGTCGATGCCTTCGAGCGCCTTGATGATGTCGTCGCCCTTGGTGCTGCCGGCCTTCTTGATGGCCTCAGCGGCCAGACGCACCGCGTCGTACGACTGCGTCGAGTACGGTCCGGGCTCCGAGCCGAACTTCTTCTTGTAGTTGGCGATCCAGTCCTCGGCGCCCTTGATGGTGTCGGGGGTCTGGGTCATGGTGGCGTAGACGCCTTCAGCTCCGGGGCCGGCGATCTTCACGAGCGACGGGTCGACGCTGCCGTCGGCCACCATGATCTTGCCCTTGTAGCCGGCCTTGGTGAGCTGGTTGATGATCAGGCCGCCCTCCTGGTAGTAGCCGGTCCAGTAGGTGAGGTCGGGCTTGGCGTTCATGATGTCGCGCACCACGGCGGAGTAGTCGCTCTCACCGGCGGTCACCGACGTGCTGAGGACGACCTTGATCGAGCCGTCCTCCTCGATCTGCTTCTTCGTCTCGGTGTTGATGTCCTTGGAGTAGCTGGTGTTGTCGTCGACGATCGCGACGTTCTTGTACCCCTGCTTCTTCATGAACTTCAGGGCAGCCGCTGACTGCTGCTTTCCCGTTCCGTTGATCAGGAACACGTTCTTGGCGTTCTGGTTGACCAGGTCCTGCGAGTTGGCGGCCGGGATGATCATCGGAATGTTCGCCTTCTGGAAGATCGGGATCTCCGGAAGCGTCGCGCCCGAGCAGTAGCCGCCCACCGAAACCACGGCACCGTTGGAGACGACCTTGTTGGCCGCGGCGACCGACTGCTGGGCATCGCAGGCCTCGTCTTCAACGAGAAGCTCGAGCTTCCGGCCGTCGACACCGCCGTCCTTGTTGATCTCATCGACGGCCATCGTGGCGCCGTTCTTCATGTAGGCGCCGGTCGGTGCGCTGCTGCCCGAGATGGGAATCACCATGCCGAGCTTGATGGGACCGCTGTCACCGCTGCCGCTCGTGCTGTCGCCCCCACTGCCACCCCCACCCAGCAGGCCGCCACTACAACCGGTGGTGCCCAAGGCAACCGCTGCCGCGATGCCGAGGATCAGGGTGCTACGTCGTGCGAACTTCATTGTCTGCCTCTCCTTTGATGGTGACAATCGGGTAACACTGTCGCCAGTTCCTTTACGTTACTGGTTCGAGGCCTCGCCAAATAGTAGGTGACATATTACATTCTCGTCACATTCCCTGCGCGCACCTCGGCCCGTGCGCCGGGAAGCGGCGGGTCGACGCTCGTCGAAGCCGTTTTTCGGCGAACCCACGGCTTCTCGGCGACGGAACGTCGCGTGCGGGCATCAGACCGACGCCGACAGGGGGCTTCCCGCCCACCAGCCCACGATGTGCTCAAGATGGTGCAGCGTCAGCTTCTCGAGCGCCTCGCCGTCTCCCTGCTCCAGGAGGTCGAGCATGCGATGGTGCTCGCGGGCGGACTCCGTCAGCTCCAGGCTCTTCGTCATCCGGGCGAGGTTCACCATGCGCGTCTGGGTTCGCAATTCCCGCACCAGGTGAACGAGCCGCTCGTTGCCGTACTCGGCCAGAAGCCCCAGGTGAAAGTCGCGGTCGCGCTCGATGAACCCGGTGAGATTCCCCTTTTCAGCGTGCACGGCGATTTCGTCGGCCAGCCCCCGCCACGCCGGCATGGTCTCGAGAGGAAATCGCGCGGCGAGCGCCCGCATGGCGGGGGCCTCGAGCAGCTGACGCAGTTCGACGATCTCGCGAAGATCTTGCTCGCTCACGTCGGTGACGCGAAAACCCTTGTTGCGAACGGATGCGACAAAGCCCCGCTGCTCCAGGTCGAGCATCGCCTCCCGCACGGGCGTGGCCGAGACCGCGAACTGGGCCGCGAGCGTCGGCACGGAGACCAGGGTGCCGGGAGCCAGCTCTCCGGAGATGATGGCGTCAGACAACGACGCGCCGATCCGGTTGCGCAGGCTGAGCGACTGCTCCACCTTGCGGATTGCCTGCGTCATGGTCCCCTCACTCCCCGGGCGCGGGCCGGTCGCCCACGAGTAGCCGAGTCACTACGATCATGATATGTGGCACATTACTTCTCCGGTGCGAACGGTCGATTACCACACCGCGGGTGAGCCGTTCCGGATCGTCCCGAATGTTCCTGTCGAGATCCCGGGCGCCTCGGTCGCCGAGCGCCGCGTGTTCGCCCAGCAGTCCGCGGAGGTGGATGCGATCCGCCAGCTGCTCGTGCGGGAGCCGCGCGGCCACGCCGACATGTATGGCGGCTTCATCGTGCCCCCCGACGACGAGGGCGCCGACTTCGGCGTGCTGTTCTGGCACGGCGACGGCTACTCGACCGCGTGCGGGCACGGCACCATCGCGCTCGGCGTCTGGGCGGTTCAGAGCGGACTCGTCGCCGCTGCCGCCGACGGAGTGACGCCCGTGACGATCGACGTCCCGTCTGGGCGCGTCGTCGCCCACGTGCGCTGCGAGGGCGGAGTCGCAACGGGCGTGGTGTTCGAGAACGTGTTGTCCTACCCGGTGGCGCGCGGCATCGAGGTGACCACAAGCGTGGGGCCGGTCGATGTTGATCTCGCCTTCGGCGGCGCGCTCTACGCCAGCGTGGAAGCCCGGGCGCTGGGGCTCGCCGTCGTTCCCGGCGACTACGACCGGCTGCTGCAACTCGGCCGCGAGATCAAGTGGGCGCTGAACGACAGCCGGCTGGCCCGGCATCCGCTGGACGACCGGTTGAGCGGCGTCTACGGCACCATCATCTTCGACGACCTCGGCGAGTTCGCCGAGGGACCGCACCAGCGCAATGTGACGGTGTTCGCCGACGGCCGGATCGACCGCTCCCCCTGCGGCTCGGGCAGCGCCGCCCGCATCGCCCTGCTCGCGGATGCCGGTCGGCTGGCACCCGGGCAGGTGCTCACCCACGACTCGATCGCCGGCACACGGTTCCTCGGGCGCGTGCGTGGCGGCGACCCCGCCGCGACAACGATCCCGAATGCGGTGATCCCCGAGGTGGAGGGCATGGCGTACAAGACCGGGGAGCACGCCTTCGTGCTCGACCCCCACGACCCGATCGGCACCGGGCTGGTGCTCCGATGAGCGCCGGCGCACCCCGGTGGATCGGGGCGGACGAGATCTTCGCGCTTGGCTATGAGACGGCCGCGCGGGCGGTGCAGGCGGCGCTCCGCGGCGGCGTGGAGCCGTCGGCGGACTTCGACCGCGGCATCCTCGACGTGGCGCACGGGCAGCTGCTCCTGATGCCGAGCGAATCCCCCGACTATGTGGGGGTGAAGGTCGCCACCGTCGCCCCGGGCAATGCCGAGCGTGGACTGGAGCGGATTCAGGGCACGTATCTGCTGATGGACGCGGCCACCCTCAGCCCCGTCGCCCTCCTCGACGGCGCGGCGCTCACGACCCTGCGCACCCCGGCCGTGTCCGCGGCCGCCGCCGACGTGCTGGCTCCGGCGGCGGCTCGGCACCTCGTGGTGTTCGGCTCGGGCCCGCAGGCACTCGGGCATGTGCGCGCGATGCGGGCGATCCGTCCCCTCGAGAAGGTCACCATTGCCGCCCGGAACGTGGAACGGGCGCGGGCGCTCGCGGCGCTCGTGATGGCCGAGGGGGTCGATGCCGCAGCGGTGGACCCGGCTGGGGCGGGCGATGCCGTGGCCGACGCGCAGCTGGTGGTCTGCGCGACGACGGCGCGGCATCCGCTGTTCGATGGCACGCGGGTGGCGGATGACGCGTGCGTCGTCGCCGTCGGATCGCACGAACCCGAGGCTCGCGAACTCGACTCGGCGCTCATGGGGCGGGCGCAGGTCGTGGTGGAAGACCGGGCGGTCGCCCTGCGTGAGGCGGGCGACGTGATCATCCCGGTGGACGAGGGCCTGCTTGACCCTTTCTCGCTGGTGCCGATGAAGGATGTGGTGAGCGAGACCCTCGCGGTCGACCGCGACCGGCCGCGCGTGTTCAAGAGCTCCGGGATGTCGTGGGAAGACCTCGTGGTCGCTGCGGCGGTGATGGCCGGGCGCTGACCCGCGGTCGCTCGTGGCCGGCGGGTCAGTCGGGCCAGACGCCCGACGTGCCGCGGCGATGACTGCCGATGAGGTGGGTGTCGATCATGCCGATCGCTTCCATGAGCGCGAACATCGTGGTGGGCCCGACGAAGGCGAAGCCCTTCGCGCGGAGCGCCGTGGAGAGCGCTCTCGACTCGGGCGACGAGGAAGGAATCTCGGCGAGCGAGCGCGGCCGGGGCGTCTCGCCGGGCTGGAATGACCAGACGAAGGCGGCCAGGCCGACCTCCTGCCGCAGTGCGATGGTCGCCTTGGCGTTGGTGATCGCGGCCTGCACCTTCAGCCGGTTGCGCACGATGCCGGCATCGGCGAGCAGACGGGCGACGTCGGCGTCGGTGAAGTCCGCGACGACGTCGGGGTCGAAGTTCGCGAACGCCTGGCGGAAGGTCGGTCGTTTACGGAGGATCGTCGCCCAGGAGAGCCCCGCCTGGAAGGCCTCCAGGCTCAGCCGCTCGTAAACGCCCTGCTCGTCGCGCACCGGCATGCCCCACTCGGTGTCGTAGTACTCCCGCAGCATCGGGTCGACGGATGCCCACAACGGCCTCGCGAGTCCGTCGTCGCCCACGACGAGACCCGACCGGTCACCCTCGACAGGGTCACTCATACCCGATCTGTCCTTTCACCCAAGCCGGACGGCGAAATGCTCGTGTCGCCCCATCCTCCCGCATGCCAGGCGCGCCCCCGGCACTATGCTGAGCGCGATGAGCACCTCACCCAAGCAGGCGGCACGGTCGGCCAAGAACAGCACGGCCATGCACGTGCTCGCACGCTCGGGGTTCGCGGCCAGCGGACTCCTCCACATCATCATCGGCTCGATCGCCATCGCTCTTGCAACCGGCAGCGGGAGCGGCAAGGAGGCCGACCAGTCGGGTGCGCTCGCGCAGCTGAAGGAGATGCCCGGAGGCCTGGTCCTGCTGTGGGCCGCCGTGGTCGGCTTCGCTGCGCTGGGCGCATGGCTCCTGCTCAGCGCCTTTCTCGACCGGTCCTGGGCGGGCAAGCGGTCCCGTGCGGCGCACGCGGCCGAGAGCATCGGCAAAGGGGTTGTCTACCTCGTTCTCGCTTTCACTGCCTTCGTCGTCGCCATGGGCGACTCCCCGAGTTCCGCGCAATCGACGAGCAAGCTCAGCGGCGCCTTGATGGCGACCCCGGGAGGCGTCTTCGTGGTCGTGGCGATCGGCCTCGCCCTGTTGGCGGTCGCCGGTTACATGGTGTTCAAGGGTGCCAGCAAGCGGTTCGAGCGGGACATCCGCCTTCCCTCCCCTCCCGCCGACGGCGCGGTGCGCATGCTGGGAATCCTCGGCTATGCAGCCCGCGGCATTGCGCTCGGCGCCGTGGGCGTGCTGTTCATCGTCGCGGCCGCAACGCACGACGCGAGCAAGGCAGGGGGGCTCGACGCTGCTCTCACGTCTTTCGTTAGCCTGCCCTTCGGCGTCGCGGTGCTCATCGTCATCGGCGCCGGCTGGATCGCCTTCGGGATCTACGCGTTCTTCCGCGCGCGGCTGGCGAGGCTCTGACCCGGCGTCACGCCCGCCGGCTTCGTATCCGGCACGGCGCGGACCGTTCGCCAGGTGTCGACGGCGATCACTGCTCCGAGCACCACGAGCGAGAGCGAGATGGAGGCGAGCACGTCGGTGGGCCAGTGGTATCCGAGGTACACCCGGCAGGCGACGGTGGCGGTCACGAGCGTGACCGTCACGATGAAGGCGATCACCGTCCACACCGGGTTACGCCAGCGCGAGAAGACCAGGAATGTCGTGATCAGGAGGAAGTCGGTCAGCCCCATGACGTGGCCGGAGGGGAACGACGGCGTGTGGTCCACCTCGAGAAGCATGGTGCTGATCGGTGGGCGCTCCCGGCCGACGACGCGGGCGAGAACCTGCACGATCACGAGGCCGGTGAGCATTCCGCCGGCGAGGAGCAGGGGTCGCCACGCGTGTCTGGCCGCGAAGCCCCACCACACCGTCGTGACCAGGATGATGATGGGCATCGCGATGGGACCGAAGACGGTGGCGACGATCGCCATGACGACGGTGAGCACCGGCGTGCGCATCCCTTCCAGCCATGCCTGCACCGGCTTGTCGATCCCGGCGAGGCCGTCGCGGTTCTGCACCCCCACGAGGATGACGAGGAAGCTGACCAGCCCGACCGCGGCCAGCACCGCGGCAATGATGAAGAGATTGCGGCGCGACGACGCGGGGACCTCCCGGACCTCCGCGAGGTAGTTCGCATGGAACCGCTGCATCACCCCACGAGCCTCTGGCGCTGTGGTCATGTCTGCTCCCTCCCGCGCCGGCCGGCGCGTTTCCACGTTAGCCGGATGCCGATCCGCTGGGACCGGGGCGGCTTCCGCTCCGCGGACTCCCCCGCGCCGTACAGCACGAGGCCCCGGCTTCCGAATGGAATGCCGGGGCCCGCGTGTGTGAATCTCTGTAGCGGGGGCGGGACTTGAACCCGCGACACCACGATTATGAGCCGTGTGCTCTAACCACCTGAGCTACCCCGCCGCGACTGGAACCGACCGAAACCGCTTCCTGCCTGAGCCCCCTGTGGGAATCGGACCCACTACCTCTTCCTTACCAAGGAAGTGCTCTACCAATGAGCTAAGGGGGCATTGTCTCCCGCTGGGGAAACCTGCCGCCATTTTGGCAACCGGTAAAGAATATCATCCCGCAGCCCGCCCCGTGACCGCGGGAGGCATCCGTTAGCGAGCGGCCGCCAGTCGACGTAAGGTGGCGCTCATGGCAGGCACAGTGACAGACCCAACAGCAGCAGGGCCAACGGATGCCACCGCGCCGGAATGGTGGCGCACGGCGGTCATCTACCAGATCTACCCGCGGTCGTTCTCCGACGCCAACGGCGACGGCATCGGCGACCTCGCCGGCATCACCCGCCGGCTGCCGGCCCTCGCCGACCTCGGCATCGACGCGATCTGGCTCTCCCCGTTCTACCCCTCCCCGCAGCGCGACGCCGGCTACGACGTCGCCGACTACTGCGGGGTGGACCCGCTGTTCGGAACGCTCGACGATTTCGACCGGATGCTGTCTGAGGCGCACGCACGCGGCATCCGTGTGATCGTCGACCTGGTGCCGAACCACACCTCGAGCGCTCACCCGTGGTTTGAGGCGGCCCTGGCCGCGGGCCCCGGCAGCGTCGAGCGGGCGCGATACATCTTCCGGGACGGCCGCGGCGAGAACGGGGAGCTACCGCCGAACAACTGGCAGTCGGTGTTCGACGGGCCGGCGTGGACGCGTGTGACGGAGGAAGACGGCCAGCCCGGTCAGTGGTACCTGCATCTGTTCGACTCCTCCCAGCCGGACCTCGACTGGGAGAACCCGTGGGTGCGTGAGCAGTTCCAGGGCATCCTGCGTTTCTGGCTCGACCGCGGCGTGGACGGGTTCCGCGTGGATGTCGCCCACGGGATGATCAAGGCGCCCGGCCTTCCCGACTACACGCCCCCCGCCGAGGCCGGCAGCATGGGCGGAGGGACCGCGACCCTGGAACCGGGCATGAGCGGCGAGCCGGAGGACGCACCGCCCTACTGGGGCCAGGAGGGCGTGCACGAGATCTTCCGCGAGTGGCGGCGCGTGCTGGATGAGTACCCGGGCGAGCGCATTCTCGCGGCGGAGGCGTGGGTCGAACCACTGGCCAAGGTGGCGAAGTGGGTGCGGCCCGACGAGATGCACCAGTCCTTCAACTTCCCGTACCTCGAGACCCCGTGGCAGGCGAAGCCGCTACGGCAGGTCATCGACGAGTCGCTCGCGGCGTTCTCATCGGTGGGCGCCCCGAGCACCTGGGTGCTCTCCAACCATGACGTCGTGCGTCATGGGTCCCGCCTCGCTGTGACCGCGGACAATCTGCAGGGGCACGGCCTCGGGCCGCGGTCGAAGGGCCTCCCCGACCCCGAGGTGGGCCTGCGCCGTGCTCGCGCGGCGTCGGCCCTCATGCTCGCCCTGCCGGGCTCCAGCTACATCTATCAGGGCGAGGAGCTCGGACTGCCCGAGGTGATCCACCTGCCCGACGAGGCCCGGCAGGACCCCACCTGGTTCCGTAGCAACGGTGAGCGTTACGGGCGCGACGGCAGCCGGGTGCCGATCCCCTGGGAGGCTGACGCGCCCTCGTACGGTTTCGGCCCCGGCAGCGCAAGCTGGCTCCCCCAGCCGGAGGAGTGGGCGACGTTCGCCCGCGACGCCGAAGACGGCGAGCCCGACTCCACGCTCGAGCTGTACAAGCTGGCCCTCCGCCTCCGCCGGGAGCACGGGCTCGGGGCGGGCACGCTGCACTGGCTCGACGGCTTCGGTGACGACGTGCTGGCGTTCCAGAACGGCGACGTGACGGTCGTCGCGAACACGGGCGAAGCATCCGTCGCCCTGCCGGAGGGCGAGGTGCTGCTCTCAAGCGCGCCCGGCACCCACCGCACCCTCCCCGGCGACACCACCGTCTGGCTCGCGCGACGCTGAGGCGCCGGGCGACGCGAATGGGGGCAGAAAAGCCCCTAGTTCACGTGGGCGTAGAGCCACTCGAGAGGGTCGACGTGCGTGCCGTTGATGCCGCCGATGCGGATCTCGAAGTGCAGGTGCGGGCCGGTTGACATGCCGGTGGTTCCGGTGAGGCCGATGATGTCGCCGACCTTGACGACGTCGCCTTCGTTGTAGCGCATGGAGCCGTGCTCCATGTGCGCGTAGACGCTCGACACGAGTTCGCCGTCGATCTGGTGGTCGATCACCATGTGCACCCCGAGGCTGCCGTCGCCGTCCTCGGTGTAGCGCACCACACCGTCAGCGATGGCCTGGATGGGGGCACCGAAGCCGGGGTTGAAGTCCTGCCCGTGGTGGTTCGACGAGCAGCCGGCGCAGTCGCGGTAGCCGAAGCGGTCGCCGATGTGCACGCCGACGGCGAATGGCCACTGGATCGTGCCGTTGGGGTTGTTGGTGAAGTCGGCCTCCATACGGATGCCGCTGGCCGCGGCCACCTGCTCCACCGTTTGCGACTCGTAACCGTCACGCTGCACCGAGATGATGTCCGGTCCGCTCGCGAGGTGAAGCGTCTGCGAGGGCGCGCCCGCACCGGTCTGTCGGGCGGCGACCGCGGCGGCCTGCACGTCGTGGAAGGAGAGCAGAGCCTCGGCGGGAACGGACGTCGACACCGCCATGAGGGCGACGATGGTCATCGCGGCGACGCTGATGCCCTTTGCGGCGTCGCGCCGGGTCGGCGCCCAACGCGGCAGCGACGGAAGCACCGACCGGCTGCGCGCGGGGCGCGGGCGCTCTGCCGCGGGCCGGGCGGAGCGTGCGGCAGCCCGGGCCGCGCGGCGGGGCGTGGTGGGCGCGGCGTCAACGGGAGCCGGGTCGTCGAACACCGTGGGAACGTCCAGCGGGGCCGGCGCCGACGGCGTCGCCTCGGCGTCGAGGGAGACGACCGGGGTGGCGATGATCGGCAGTGGCGCGGTGGCCGGGAGCGAGACGGACGGTGCGGCGTGGGTGCGACGGCTGTTGCGGAGTGCGGCAGCGGGAACCAGCTCCGGAGCCGTCTCGACCTCGCCGGTCTGGAGTGCGGCGCGACGGGCGTCGCGCAAGGCGGCGCGGGACGGCAGCGGCACCTCGGTCGTGCGCGTCGGCACGCCGGTCAGAACGCGCTCGAAGTCGTCGTGGTGCGCATCCGTTGCCGGCGGGGCGGCGACGTCGCGGGGCGCGTACTCGATCGTCTCGGCGATCTCGAGCGGCGCGACGCTCTGCTGGCGCCGTTCGCGCTCCCGCAACTCGCGGCGTGAGAGCGGGCGTTCGGTGGAGGCGGTGACACCCTCGATGACGATCGCTGCCGTCGTCGGCGACGCCTCGGTCACGCCCTCCCGGGAGGGTTCGCCCACACCGGTGGCCGGTGATGAGGAGTGTCGTGACAAAGTGGAAACTTTCGGTAATCGCTGGCGGGTGGATCCCATTCCGGCCGGGCTCCGAAATAACAACGCGGTAACAGGCTAACCCGCGCTGCTCGCCAAAGCCAAGAAAGTGGCCGCCGATCACCCCCGAAGCGGGGGTTCCCCCTTGGGGGACGTCACTCGGAGTCCTCGTCGTCCTCCATGAAGGTGCGGAACAGCCCGGCCAGCACGGGTTCGACCGCCCCGTAGAGGTCGGGCGCGGCGGCGATCAGCAGGTCGCTGCCGGCGGCCCGGCCGGCGAAGCCGCCCACCTTTGCGCCCGCCTCGTTGGCGATGAGGGCACCGGCGGCGAGGTCCCACGGGTTCAGGCCGCGCTCATAAAAGAGGTCGAGGCGGCCCGCTGCGACCGCGCACAGGTCCAGTGAGGCGGCGCCCAGCCGACGGATGTCGCGAACACGATCGACGAGCCCGCTCACGACATCCGCCTGCCGCACCCGTCGCTGCGCGCTGTAGGCGAACCCGGTGCCCACCAGCGCCATCGCGGGTTCGACGCCGCGGTTGACGGTGATGGGCTGGCCGTTCAGGCTCGCACCGCCGCCGGAGGCAGCCGTGTACAGCTCGTCGAGGCTGGGGCTGTACACGGCCCCGGCGAGAGCGTTCCAGGTCGCCGGGTCGGGGTCGCCTTCGACGACGGCGATGCTGACCGCCCAGAACGGAAGGCCGTAGAGGAAGTTGACCGTGCCGTCGATGGGATCGACGACCCAGGTGAGGCCCGATGAGCCGCTCGTCGCTTCGGACTCCTCACCGAGGAAGCCGTCGTCGGGCCGCGCGTCGGCGAGGATGCCGCGGATGAGCTCCTCGGTCTCGCGGTCGGCGTGCGTCACGATGTCCTCGGGTGAGGACTTCGTCGCCGCCACCTGTACGCCCTCCCGCCGCCGGCGCAACGCCAGTTCGCCGCCGCGCACGGCGGCCTCCCGGGCAAGGTCGAGCAGCTCTGCCGTTTCGGTCATGCCTTCACGGTACCTGCGGGGCCGGCCGGCGGCATCCGTTGCGCTGAGCGGGAGGTCGGAACCCGGAGTTGTCGCCGTCGCCGTGTGCCGTCGCCGCGGGCCGCGGGCCGCGGCGCTAGGCAAACGCGAAGACGGGTGGCAGCACCACGACCACGACGGCCGCCCAGGCGAGGTAGATCGGCACGTACGAGGTCTGCCAGCGCTCGAGCGCGGGGTAATGCGTCACGCCGCGGAGGAACCGAAGCTGCAGCCAGGCGGCGCCGGCGAGGTTGACCAGCAGGATCAGGTTGAGGCCGAGGGAGGCGAGCTTGTTGGCGCTGGCTCCGTAGGCGTCGATACGGCCGAGCATCGCGACGACCACGAACAGGTCGACAATGAGTGCCGCCACCACCATCACGAGTTGCAGGGTGTCGAACCAGCCGGCGGGCCGCTCGGGACTGCGGGCCGACATCGAATACAGCAGCAGGCCGAGGGCCACGATGAGCACCAGGTCGAAGATGATCAGCAGGTCGCGCTGGCTGTCGACGAAGTCGTGCTGCACCACGGCGGAGGCGATGAGCGCCAGCAGCATGAGCGTGAACAGCGGGGTGAAGAGCCGGGTGAGCACCGGCGCGATGTTCTCGATCACGCTCTGCTTGGCCTCGACAAGCCAGGCGGCGATGACGACCGCGCCGGTGGCGCCGCAGGGCAGCATCCAGTCGGAGACGAACGTCGAGGCGTCCATGCCGATCGCGCCGAAGACGCCCAGGGTGAGGCCGGCGAGCACGGCCCCGCCGAGGGCGATGAGCACGTAGTAGACAACCCACTCCCCCGTGAAGCGGATGAAGTCCATGCGCGCCTGGCCCGACCGCCAGTCCCCGTTGACATAGGCGAGGCCCGAGACGATCCACAGGGCGACGCCGGCGTGCACCACGGCGAGCGCCTCGGTGGTGCCGGTTGCCGCGAACGGGTATGCGTTGAGAACAACGGATGCCGCGACGAACGCCGTCGCGACCACTGCCACCGTCGCTATGCGGGCCCTCCTGCGGATGAGGAAGAACGCGGCGAGGAACGGCAGCACCAGCACCATAATGTTGCGCAGGTAGAAGTCCGGGTCGTCGACGAGTGAGGCGCCGAACAGCGCCGGAAGCTTGAGCCCCAGGGCAGCGGCGATGGCGAGCCCGAGCGCCGTGACGAGACCGCGGGACTCCCGCCGTGGGGTGGACTCCTCGCCCATCACGAGCTGCTTCCACAGTCGGTCGGAGTGCTCCCGGGCGAACTCCCGCGACAGGTCGTCGATCTTGCCGAGTCGCCGCACCGCGACCAGGAACGCCTCATCGGGAGCGAGGCCGGAGGCTGCGAGCGCGTCGACCTGATCACGCAGGTGCGACTCCAGCTCGTCGAGGTCCGCGGGGGCGATGGCCGGCCGGGCGGCCATGAAGCTCCGCCACATGCCGATCTGCTCGTCGAGCCCCGCGTCGACGTCGGGCGTGTACCGGGCCGGCTCGCTCCCCGTCACCAGGCACCTCCGAGCGCCAGGGAGGTGCCGCGGCCGTCGGGCCACACGCGCTGCAGCGCCTCGCTGACCACCGCCCACTGCTTGCGCTGCTCGGCGAAGGCGGCTGCGCCGCTCGCGCTCAGCCGGTAGTGCCTGCGGCGGCGCCCGGTCGGCGATTCGCCCCAGGTCGATTCGACGTGCCCGAGCCGCTCCAGCCGATGCAGCAGCGGGTACAGCATCCCGTCGCTCCACTGCAGTTCGCCGCCCGAGAGCTCGCTCACCCGCTGCAGGATCGCGTAGCCGTACGACTCTCCCTCCGCGAGGATCCCGAGCACCAACGGCGTCGCCGCCGCCGCCACCAGGTCTTTCCCGATGCGCATCCGCTCGCCCCTTTCCGCCACCTCACACGCCCAGATACCTCACACCGCAACGTACCTAGAACCACAGGGTACCTAGAACCACAGGGTAACGACAAGCCCCCGATCGCGCGAGCGGGCAGAAACGGCGGGAATACGTGCGCTCTTCCCGCAGTTCTTGAACGCCCCCCTCGGCGGAGGGGGCCTGCGGTGAGATCGCAAAAGCCCCGCTGCGGTGTCCGGTGGACGGCAGCGGGGCTGAGGGTGGCGAGTGAGGGATTCGAACCCCCGAAGGCTACGCCGGCTGATTTACAGTCAGATCCCTTTGGCCGCTTGGGTAACTCGCCAGTGCGCGGCGCCCAAACGGGCGGTGTGCGCGCACTAACGATACTAGCTTGCGGCCGCTGCGGGAAATCAGTCGATGACGCCCCTCGTGCCCCCAATCGCTCGCTGTGCGAGCAGGGCAGCTCCGATCGCTCCGCCGTAGTCGTCCAGTTGCGTCTTCACGATGGTCGGTCGTGATATCCAGTCGCCGAGCCCCTGCAGCGCCTGGTCAAGAGAGTCTCGGTAAAACGGCAGGAATTCAGCCGCACTTCCACCGAGGACGACGCGTCCAGGCCGGTAGACGGCCAGAAGGGTTCCGAGTCCGTCCGCGACCCTGCATCCGTAGTCAGAGAAGATGGCGATCGGGTCAGGTTCACCGGCATTTGCTCGGCGGGCTAGCTCTGGCAGCGCTGTCTGGTCGCTCACCGAGAGGCCCAGGAACCGACTGGCGGTGCGCTGCAATGCCAGTCGCGAGGCCGCCTGCTCCCAGCACGATCGGCGTCCGCAGTAGCAGGGCCAAGCGCCAGGCACCGAAATGTGGCCCGCCTCCTGCTGCCTGCCGTCACCGCTTCGGATCTGCACGCCGTCGATGAGGAAAGCCGTTCCGATTCCCGTCCCCAGCGTGACGTGCAGCAGGCTGTCAGCTCCGGCGCCCGCTCCGACCGCGTGCTCCGCTATCGCAGCACACACCGCGTCATTGTCGATGACGATCGGCAGCGAGTACCTCTCCATCAGCCGCGCGGCAATAGGCTCTCCGGTGAAAGCGGGCAACGTATCGGGATTCCTAATCGTGCCGTCTGGCTCGATGGGACCGCTCGCCCCGATGCCAATCGCATCGACAGGAAAGCGTCCGGCGACAGCCTCGACCCGGCCGGCAAGGAAGTCGGCTGCACTCGACCCTGCGAATGAGCGAGGAGTTCCCACCGTGGCGCGTGCTACGACGCGTCGCTCGTGGGTCATCGCTACGACCCGGGTGCCCGTGCCTCCGACATCGATACCGACGAGGACGCTGCCGCCCTCTCCCTCAAGAAGTCTCACGAGTTCGATCTAGACTGCGGTGGTGATTTTGCTGCCGTAGCGGAACTCGCCCGGCACGACGCCGTTCGCGCGAGCGAGGCCGACTGCAAAGAGCTCGGCCACGACGGAACTGGCGCACAGGCTGCTGAAAGCGTCCCGACCGCCGGCAGAGATGGTCAGGGCTCCTTCGAACTCGTGGTCGCCGACCAGGATCACGTGAGAGCCCGTCGCGACGAGATCACGTGTCAGGCGGGCCAGGCTTGCATCAGGGTTGCGACCGCCGAGCCCGAACATGACAGCCGTCAACCCGTCGCCGGCCAATTCGAATGGCCCATGACGGAACTGTCCACCGACGAACCCCTCCGCGGGAATCTTCGCCGCCTCTTTCGTGATGAGGCCGGCAAAGAGCGCCGTTGCGGATTCATCTCCCCGCCCCACGTAGGCCAGCCTCCGCTGGGGGTGCTGAGCGGCCGCAGCGGCGGCATCGGTCACGTCTACGGTGGCCAGGATGCGCTCGACCGTTTCTGCAGCGTTCACCAGTTCTGACTGCACCTGATCCGGGCTCTGGCCGCCAAAAGCGCTCATCAGGAACCGATGCACGCCGAGCGTGTTCAGGTAGCTCTTCGTGCTCACTGTGGCCTCGGGACCGCTGTGGAGTGCTACAAAGAGGTCGGCGCTCTCGGCCAGCGGGCTTATCTCGTTGTCAGCGATTCCGACCAGCATCGCAGGGTTGATCCGGCCGTCCGCGCGCTGGTTGAGCAGCTCGACAATCTCGCCGCTCGCCCCGGATTGCGACGTGACGACGAGAAGGGTGCCGGAGGTGATGAGAGCGGGATTGTCGAGCACGTATCCGGTGTCGAGAACCCAGGCCGCGTGCCCGAGCGATGCGAGATGGCGCCACGTCGGAATGCTCGCGTAGTACGACGACCCCATCCCCGTGAGGATGATCCGGTCCCACTTCTGTGCCGCAATAGCCGCCAAGTCAGGAACGGCGGCGGCGGCGGCGAGCCTCCTGAGTGCCGGCGGTTGTTCCGCAATGTCGGTTTCGAATGGAGTTGCTGGGGTCATGGGTCCCACTCTCTCTATTGCTCTTGTGCTGGAAGCGATTGTTCAGGACTGGGATACTTCGAACGCGAGGCTGTAGTAGTCGCTCAGCTTCAGCAAGGCTGCGGCGGCTTCATCGACGATGACGGTGGCCCGACGGTGCAGTTGCAGAGCGGAGGCAGGACACATGCTCGTGAGCGGACCTTCGACGGCAGCTGCCACGGCAGAGGCCTTTGCCTCGCCCTGTGCCACGAGGACGAGTTCTGCCGCCTCGAGGATGGTTCCAATTCCCTGCGTGAGGCACTGCGTGGGAACATCCGCGGGGCTGTCAAAGAATCGAGCGTTGTCGGCCCGGGTCTGCGGCGCGAGGACCTTGTGCCTGGTGCGGGAGGCGAACGAGGAGCCCGGCTCGTTGAAACCGATGTGCCCGTTGCCCCCGATGCCGAGGATCTGAACGTCAACCCCGCCGCACGCCGCCATTTCCTTCTCGTAGTCGTCACAGGCAGCACTGAGGTCATCCGCTCGACCGTTGGGTACGTGCACTAATTCCGGGTCCATGCGAAGTGGTCCCGTGACTTCCCGCGCGATGACGGCAGCGTAGCTCTGCTCGTTCGTCTCCGGGATCCCCACATACTCGTCGAGGGCGAAGCCGCTGACGCCGCTGAGGTCCAGGAGGTCGCTCTCAACCTGGCGAGCCAGCTCGCGGTAGATGGCAAGCGGGGAAGAGCCTGTGGCAAGGCCCAGCACGCCGTGCGGTTTTTTGCGCAGTGCTCCGGCGATTCTGTCAGCAGCGACACGGGCAACGTCGTCCGCGGTAGGAAGGATGATCAGTTCCACGGTTATTCTCCAACAGCAGGGGACGTCAGCTTCGTGTCGTTCTGGTGGTACAGGAAGTCCTCGATCACGAACGGCTCGTGTTCGACGGCCGCTGCGAGCACAAGCTGCGCGAATACCATTTCGACAATGGCGCGGCTGAAGCCGTTCAGGTCCCGGCGGAGGGGAACGATGGTCAGCCCGGGGTGTTCGGCGTTGCCGACGGATCCTTCGTCGGCCCGCGTGACAAGAACGACCTTCACTCCCGCGTCGAGAATCGACCCCGGTATCTCGAGCTCACGCCCGTCGCCGAAGATGATCACGAGGTCACCGCTCGACATCGCCTCCATCGGCCCGTGCAGATACTGGAAGGTCTCGTAGCCCGCGCTCGGTTTCCGCAGTCCTTCCCGGAACATCAGAGCGCTCTCGGAGGCAGACGCGAAGGAGACCCCGCGGCCCACACAGTCGATTGCGCCGGCATCCGCTGCCAAACGCCCAACATGCGCAGCCACCTCCTCGTACTCCGCCAGGGCATGAGCCACCAGGGCGGGGATGGCATCCACGTCCTCTCCGGTTCCGAAGCCGTGACGCTCCGCCCAGAGCGCATAGGCCAGCAGAGTGGCCGTGAACCCGACCGTGTAGACGGGAGAATCGTCGAATCCGCCCAAGTCCAGAACGGCGTCGACGACTTCGCCGAGCTGCGCATTCGGGTCGTTCGTGATCCCGACTCGGGAACCCGGGGTCAGGCGCTTTGCCGCGCCGACCGGTTCCGGGCTCCGCCCCGACTCCGACACGATCAGATAGTGATCTGCCGGCTGGAAGCCGGGAGCAGCGAGTTCAAGATCGGATGCCGTGACGTTGACAGCGCGTACCCCCGCCTCCGCGAGAACAGCGACGAGCGCCTGGGCCGAATGTCCCGACGCCCCCATGGCGACGATACCGACGGTCTCCCCGTCGGCGATAGCCGGCAAGTGGGCGCCCGCGAGAGAGGAACGAAGTGAGCCAAGGGCTCCCTCGAGGGCTTTCGGCTGAGCCCGGACGGCCTGGACGAAAGGAATTTTTGCGAACATGTGGCGAAGAGTCTCCTTGAGAGCGAGTGAATGAGCGAGCTGACGTGCGGGATCAGCCTTTGACGGCCCCCGCAGCCATCCCGCTGACGACGTAGCGCTGGAAGATGATCCCCACCACAATCGGGGGCAACGCAGCCAGGATGCCGCCAGCAGCCACCAGCCCGAAGTCGGTGGTGTACCGGCCGGCAAACTCGCTGATGGCTACCGGAAGGGTTTTCGCAGCGTCTGACGAGGTGAAAATGAGCGCATACATGAACTCGTCCCACGCGAGGAGGAACGCGAACATGATGGCGGCGAAGATTCCGGGCTTCGCGGCCGGCAGCACCACCCGGAACAAAGCACCGAGTCGGCTCGTTCCGTCGATCCTGGCCGCTTCTTCGAGTTCCTCAGGAATGGTCATGAAGTAGTTGCTGAGGATCCACAGCACGAACGGCACGACAAGCGCGCTGTCGACGATGATCAGGCCGACAACGGAGTCGAGCAGGCCGAGGGAGCTGAGGATGAGGTAGAGGGGGATGAGCAGGGCGACCTGAGGCAGCATGTAGCTGGCCAGGAAGACCATGAGCGTGGTCTTCCTTCCCCGGAACCGGAGCCGTGCGAAGGCGTACGCCCCCAGCACTCCCACGATGATCGCGATCGTTACCGTCCCGGCGGCGACGATCGTGGAGTTGCGGAGCGCGGACCGGAAGGTCTGGGCTCCGTTGTCGGCGCCCGTGAAGATCTGGGCGTAGCGGTTGAGGTAGAGGTGATCCGGGATCCATTTGAGGGGCACCGCGATCAGAGTGCTCTGCGGCGAGATACTCGCGATGATCATCCAGGCGAAGGGAGCGAGGATCGCCAGCGCGACGACCGCTGCCGCGATGTGGATGAGCAGGGAGTTGCGGGTTGCGCGTTTCACAGGAGGCTCATTTCGGATCGGCGAAGCAGCCGGAGGTAAACGGCGGTCAGCGCGAGGATGACGAGGACGATGAGGTACGACAGCGCGGACCCGACTCCAAAGTTCTGATCGGAGAATGCGGTCGTATACGCGAAGTACGCGACAGTCTGCGTCCCGTTGACGGGTCCGCCTCTGGTCATGGCGTAGATGATGTCGAAGACCTTGAAGGCTTCGACGGTGCGCAGGACGAGCACGATGGAGATCGACGGCACGAGCATCGGAAGCACGATGGACCGGAAGATCCTTGGCCAGCTGGCGCGGTCCATTTTCGCACTCTCGTAGAGTTCCCCGGGGATGGACGTCAACCCGGCAAGCAGGAAGAACGCCACCAAGGAGGTGTTTTTCCACACGTCGGCAATGATCACCATGTTCAAAGCGGTGAACGGGTCACCCAACCACGCCTGGTAGTGCTGAATGATTCCGAGCTGGCTGAGGAGCGCGTTGAAAGCCCCGTATTGCGCGTTGAAGATCCCTTTCCACATCGCGGCATTGACGATGGTGGGAATGGCCCACGGGATGATCACGATCGCACGAAAAAGCCAACGCGCCCGGAGCTTGGCATTCAGCAGCCCCGCAACAATGAGCCCCAGAACGAGCTCCAGAGCCGTCGACACCAGCGTGAAGTACAACGTTCGACCCATCGAGGACCAGAACGACGCGCTGGTGAGCACGTGCACGTAGTTGTCGAGGCCCACGAACGGCGTGTCCGTCGCCAGGGCCGAATCGACTTTGAAGAAGGAGATGATCAGGGTGCGGATGATCGGATAGACGATCACTCCAAACACCGCGGCCCCGGCGGGGAGCAGAAGCCAGAAGGCCAATCGGCCCTGCTTCTCCCTCTTGCGTTTGCGCACCGGCCGCTCGGGTGAGCGGGTCGGGGCGGATTCGACGCTGGCGACAGACATGGCGGTTGTTCCTAGCCCTTGTTAGCCGCGTTGACCGCGTCATCCATGGCTTGCTGCGGCGTTTTCTTGCCCAGCAGCGCATTCTGGATTTCGACCTGAAGCGTCTGCGAGACGGCGTTGTAGTTCGGCATCGGCGGGCGGGGGATCATCGAGTCGTAAGCACTTCCGGCCGCCTTGATCACCTCGGGATTCGTCGCGATCACGTCAGGCTTCGTGTAGCTGGCCTTCCAGTCGCTCATGTTGCTCTTGATGAACTTGTCCTGGACGGCCTCGCTGGTGACGTACTCGATGAACTTCCATGCGGCTGCCTGGTGCTTCGACTTGGAGGCGATCGACAAAGCCATGGAACCGTTCACGCCCGGGTTGGCACCGGAGGGCCCAGCCGGGGTCTGCATGACGCCAGCCTTTCCGACGATCGAAGAGATGCTGGGGTCTTGCAGGTCGCGGAACGTCGACTCCCAGTTGAGCTCCATGGCGGTCTTGCCCGACGCCATGGACTTGTCCGTGTCATCTTCGAGGAACGTCACGGACGCTGGATCAGTGAGTCCATCGTCGATGGTCTTCTTCATCCACGTGAGCGCCTGCACTCCGGGCCCCTGGTTCACGATGAGCTTGCCGCTGGAGTCAGTGAACGTGCCGCCGAAAGCGCCGAGGAGCTGGGCGTAGTCGCAAATGAGGGCTTCAGCCTGCGACCAGCTCCAGGCCAACGGGTACTGCACGATCCCGGCATCCTTGATCTTCTTGGCGACGGCAAGCACGCCGTCCCACGTCTTGAGGTCGTCCGGAGTGGCCCCGACTTTCGCGAGCATGTCCTTGTTGTAGAAGAACAGCTTCGTCGACGGCCCCCAGGGGACGCCGTAGTACTTGCCGTCGTACTCACCCGTCGCGAGGGCACCGCCGAGCATCTGCGTCTTCCACTCGGCGGGGAACTTGCTGGTCAAGTCGGCGACAATGTTCTTGGTGGCGAACTCTGCCGGCCAGATCACGTCGGTGTGCACCACGTCGTACGTGCCGGCGGGAGCTGACGTGACAATCTTGTCGTGCAGCGCTTCGTAAGCGACGAACGTCGTCTTAACCTTGATTTTCGGGTTCTTCGCCTCGAAGTCCTTGACCATGGTTGCGACGTCGCTCTCCGAATACCCGGCTTGCTTCATCAGCAGGACGTTGATGGTTCCGGTGTCGCCGCCTTCGCCGCCGGAGCTCGTGTTGGCCCCCGTCACGCTGCAGCCTGACAGCAGAAGCGACGCAGAGGCGAGGAGGCCAAGTCCTGCCAAGGCGCTCCTGCTCTTGATGGTGAATGTCATGAACTCCTCCTATTTTCTTGGTGCATATTGGTGTCGATGAGTTGGCGTGAGAGGGCGAGGGCCCCTTGGACGGGCGGGACGGTGAGCAGGTGCACCGACAATGGGCGCCCGAGTGCGGAAACGTGTCGTGCGAACGCGTCGTACAAGCGCGACTGATTGGAGATGACGCCGCCGGCGCACACCACGTGAGTGCCGACGGCACCGCGGGAACACACTTGATCGACGCCGTGTGCCAGATCCGCTGCGGCCACGTCGATCACGGCAGCGGCCAGGTGAGAACCCTCGTCAGCGGCGGCGAAGATGACCGGGGCGGCGGGCGCCCAGACCTGGATGCGCGCGTGGGCCGCGAACGTGTGCGCAAGCGAGTCGACGTCCGGAACCGCGAAGTGTGCCATGAGTCCCTCGGCAAGCGCGTCGGGTTCCTGACCGCTGTCCTGCGCATCCAGCACGGCGCGGACTGCCTCCCGGGCTAAACCGGGCGCGCTGCCGGGGTCGCTGAACAGGTATCCGTAACCACCGGCGGTAAGCGACGCCCCATTGGCAGTGCGAGCAACGACCTTCGAGCCTGTACCTGCAACAACGGCGATGGCGTCCGCATATCCCGTTGCAGGGCCGAGCAGCTCGACGTCGTTAAGGGCCCGCACCGGCCCTGAGTGGCTGCGGCGGAGGCGAAGCTCGAAGTCAAGCACCTGCGCGTCGGTGTCGAGGCCGTGGGCGCCGACCACGAGAGCGGACTCCGATCCTCCGGGCAGGTTTCGGAATAGCTCCAGGAGGCGTTCAACGTCCGCGTCGTTGTGCAGGCCCTCGTGACGCCATTGCGCCGTCGGCACGACGAGGTCGAGAACGGTGTCGTCGCCGGCAGCAGCAAGCAGATGAGTCTTCGTGCCGCCCACATCAATACCGACGAACACGAGGCCTCCTGCCACTTCATTGGGAACGCGAGTCCTTGTCGCCACTTCTTACTTATCTGAGTGATAACAAGTAAGGCAAATGTAGGCAGCTCAGGCGCGGATGTCAAGACGACCAGCGCGAACGCATCCTGAAACAAGTGGGTCCGCACTCTGGAGGCGCGGGCTGCGAAGTGTCAGTACGCGAAGTAGGCGAAATCGTTGACCTCGTTCGCCGCCAGCTCCGCGGCGCCGAGCAGCACGGCGTCGGTACCGTGCGTGGCGGCGATCAACGGGGGCACGGTCATGATCCGTCCCGTCAGGCGCTTCTGGATCCCGGGGATCACGGTCTCCGCACTTCCGACGAAGTTGCTGCCGACGACCACGAGCTGCGGGTCAAGTGTGATCACGATCGCCGCTACCGCCATGGCGACCATGTCGAGGATTTCGGAGGCGAGTTCTTCTGCGGTGCTGTCACCGCGGCGCGCCCGTTCGAAGACGTCCTGCGCACTGAGCTCAGTCTTCCCGGACACGGCGATCCCTCGTTCGCGGGCGGTTCGCGTGAGTGCGGCCGAGCCGATGCGGTCTTCGAGATCTCCCATATCCGAGTACGAGCGCTCGAATGAGGACCTGTCCATCAGGAGGTAGCCGATCTCCCCCGCCTCCCCATGCGCGCCGCGGTGCAGTTGGCCGTTTGTGACGATGCCGGACCCGAGCCCGTTCTCAAGAACAAGGGCCACGAGGCTGGAGAGGCCTTTTCCGGCACCGCGGTGCAGCTCCCCGAACGCGAGGGCGTTCGCGTCGTTCTCAACAACGACCGGCAGTTGGACACGCTCGCGAAGGTAGGACCCTACCTCGACGCCATCCCACTGCAATTCAGGCATTCGCACCACGCCACCGCGAGGCTCGCGCACCACGCCAGGAACGGCAACACCCACAGCAAGACACGGGGTGCCCATGCTCGCGGCGGTCCCGATGAGCGCGTCAAGGAGCTCGCCCGTGCGAGCGAGTGAATCCGGCACGTCGGGAGATGCGTGCTCAGACGGCGTTGATCCGGATCCGGATCCGGGTCCGGCGAAGTCGGTGTCCCGACGCACCACGATTTTGCCGTCGAGGTCGACCAGCACCCCTGAGGCGCCTTCGCCGTGAAGCTGCAATGCCGCGACGAGGCGGGAACCGCCGGAATAACGGAGCAATACCGACGGGCGGCCGCCTCGGGAGGGCTCGAAGCCCGCGTTCACCACGACTCCCTCTTCGAGAAGCGAAGCGGTGAGGCGATTGACGGTGGCGGGGCTCAGACCTGTCTTCGTCCCGATCTGCTGCCGGGAAAGAGCCCCCGACCCGCGCAGTGCCTCGATGATCGCGGTCTGGTTGACCCGTGCGAGCGTGCTGGTGGTCGCCGTCCCATGCCGTTTCGGCCCCATCGCACCTCCACCATGACTGACTGAATCAGTGTCCCCTGTTCGGCGATTCTATCGACAGCCCCGGGTTTCCGTTCACAGTGCCCAGAATGTTCCCCCTGTACCGGCTGCATGCGACCGTGGTGAGCGGCTCCTCAGGAAACCAGGCAGCGGCAATGCCGCCTAAACTTGCGTGCAGCATCGCACTGGGTCAGCAAAAGCCGGAGGAGAAGACACGATGGCGGATTCAACCTTTGACATCGTCAGCAAGGTCGACCAGATGGAGGCGGACAACGCCCTCCACCAGGCGCAGAAGGAGGTCGCCCAGCGCTACGACTTCAAGAACGTCGGGGCGTCGATCGAGCAAAGCGGCGAGAAGGTGCTGATGAAAGCCACGAGCGAGGAGCGGGTCAAGGCGATCCTCGAGGTGTACGAGTCCAAGCTCATCAAGCGCGGCATCTCCCTGCGCAGCCTCGACGCCGGGGAGCCCTACGCGTCGGGCAAGGAGTTCCGCATCGAGGCGTCGATGAAGGCCGGAATCGACCAGGAGAACGCGAAGAAGATCAACAAGATCATCCGCGACGAGGCGCCGAAGAGCGTGAAGAGCCAGATCCAGGGCGACGAGATCCGCGTGAGCTCGAAGAGCCGCGATGACCTGCAGGCGACCATGGCTCTCCTGAAAGCCAAAGACCTCGACGTCGCCCTGCAGTTCGTGAACTTCCGCTAGACCACGCAACGGATGCCGCGGCATCCGTTTTCGCCGAGACGTACCGGCGCGGTCGAGACCGCCCGGCGCGCCGGCCGGTCTCGACCGGAACGGTCAGTTTCGGGGGAAAGACGCCGGGGCCAAGGTTAGAAGAACGCCTTCGCGATACCGATGGCCGCCGGCGTCAGCAGCACGATGAACAGCACCGGCAGGATGCAGAAAACCAGTGGGAAGAGCACCTTCACCGGTACCTTCATGGCCTTTTCTTCGGCACGCTGGCGGCGGCGCAGGCGCATCTCGGCGGCCTGGACCCGGAGCACATCCGCGATGGCGAGCCCGTAGGTGTCGGCCTGGACGACCGATCGCGTGAAGCGGCGCAGGTCCGCCGACGTGGTTCGGTCTGCCAGCGCTTGGTAGGCATCCTTTCGCGAACGCCCGATGCTCATGTCCTGCAGTGTGCGGATGAGTTCCTGTGCCAATGGACCCTCGCCGTTGGTTGCGGCCTTCGCCATCGCGCCCTCGAAGCCGAGGCCGGCCTCCACGGAGATGGTCATCTGGTCGAGGGTGTCGGCGAGTGCAAGCTGAATTTTCTCCTGCCGTTCTTGCCCGCGACTCATTAGGAGCAGGTCGGGAACGAAGAAGCACAGCACCACGAGGGCGGTGCCGAGCAGAAAGCGCAGCGGCACAGGGTCGCCGCTGATCCACCACAGGGCGAGGATCGCGCCGCCCGTCACCGCGAGCGGCTTGACGATGAGCACTCTGTCGATGGTCCAGGCGGGAGGCCGCCCTGCGAGCACGTGTTGGCGTTCCAGCCAGCCGATGTAGCCCCTCGGAGCGACCCTCCGCAAAGTGCCGGTTAGTGTGGCGCGCGGAAGGGCCGGGGCTTGCCCCGCGTCGTCGGCTACTTGGGCACGACCACCGACCAGGATACCGACGAGGGCGCCGAAACCTCCGGCGATCGCGATCGAGGCCGCGATGGCAACGAGTGATGGCATGGAGCCCTCCTAAAACTTCACTTTGATGACGGCGGCCATCCAGATCGAACCGACGACCAAGAGGATGACGGCGACGATCAGTGCGGCGATCCCGACGAGGTTTCCGAAGAAGCCGGCGAAGTAGTTCGGGTTGGTGAGGAGAAGAAAGCCGCACACAGCGATCGGCAGGAGAACCAGAATCCACGCGGAGAGCTTGCCTTCAGCAGCGAGTGCTTTCACCTGGCGCCTAATTTCGTTGCGTTCTCGGATCGTGCGTCCCACCTGGTCGAGCACCTCCGACAGGTTCCCGCCTACCTCACGATTGATCGCGATCGCCTGCGCGGCCCACTTGAAGTCGTCGCTGCGCATCCTCTCGGCCGTCGTGTCGAGTGCGTCACCGAGGTCCCGGCCAAGCCTCGTTTCGTTCACGACGCGCGCCAGTTCCTCAGCGGTGGGCGATTCCGTCTCCTGCGACGCGGCATCCACTGCCCGGAGGAGACTGTGCCCGGCCCGCAAACCTCCTGAAAGCAGGGCGAGCGACTCGTCGAGCTGCTCCGCAAACGTGGCTCGCCGTCTGCTGGTGCGCATGCCGATGAGAATTTTCGCTCCGACCGGTCCGAGGGCCGCGAAGACCGCCATCAGCAGGAGCCCCCAGAGGCCTCCATGCCCGAGAAGCAGCCCAACAAGCGCGAGCACGGTGGTAGCGGAGACCACCATGATGATGAACCCGGAGGGTTGCATACGGATGCCGGCGAGCTCCAGTTCGTGCTCGCTGAAGGGCGGTCGCCGACTGTGGCGCAGCACACTGTCGATGACGCCGGCGGTGCGGTCGGTCACCCGGGTCAGTGCGGACACCTCGGGGGCAGCGCCCGGTGCTCTCCGCCGCTCGAGTGGCACCAGGGGCTGCGCCGGAGCGATCACGAACAACACCGTCACGAGCAGCGCGAGCAGCGCGAGTGCGCAGCCGGCGTACAACACCGCAATGTTCATCGGGTGCTCCTGGTGGCGAGGTCCGCCTGGAACACGGCCGGGGACAGCGGCAGCCCGAGTTCGGTGAAGCGGTCAGCAAAGCGAGGTCGCACCCCCGTCGCGACAGCCCGCCCGACCATTCGTCCGTCCGGGTCAGTTCCTGCACGGTGATCAAAAACGAAGACATCCTGGAGGGTGACGATTTCGCCTTCCATGCCCTGTACTTCGGTCACCTGGGTGATGCGGCGGGAGCCGTCTTTCAGCCTGGTGATCTGTACGATGACATCGATAGCGGAGGAGATCTGCTCCCTGATGGCGCGAAGCGGGAGGTCCATCCCCGCCATCAGCACCAGCGTCTCCAAACGTGAGATGGCGTCTCGTGGCGAGTTGGCGTGCACGGTCGAAATGGACCCCTCGTGACCGGTATTCATGGCCTGCAACATGTCGAGGCTTTCCCCACCGCGGCACTCACCGATGACGATGCGGTCGGGTCGCATGCGGAGTGAGTTGCGCACCAGATCTCTGATGGTGACCTCGCCCTTGCCCTCCGTGTTCGGGGGCCTGGACTCGAGTCGGATCACGTGCTGCTGCTGGAGCTGCAGCTCGACGGCATCCTCGATGGTGATGATGCGCTCATCGCCCGGGATGAACGCCGACAACACGTTCAGAAGAGTGGTCTTGCCGGTTCCCGTGCCGCCGGAGACGATCACGTTGAGCTTCGCCTCAACGCAGGCGTGCAGCACGTCGGCTATTTGCGGGCTCATCGTGCCCAGCGCGATCAAATCTTGCGCGGTGAGCGCCTGCCGCGCGAACTTGCGGATGGTGAGGGAGGAGCCGTCTACGGCGAGCGGCGGGATGATCGCGTTGACGCGAGACCCGTCAGCAAGACGCGCATCCACGAGTGGCGATGACTCGTCGATGCGACGGCCCACCTTCGAGACAATGCGCTCGATCACCCTCCGCAGCTGCGCCTCGCTCGTGAAGCGGGCCATGCTCTCGATGAGGCGCCCTCGCCGCTCCAGAAAGATCTGATCCGGGCCATTGACCATGATCTCAGTGACGTCGTCGTCGGCCAGCAGCGGTTCGAGGGGACCGTAGCCGAGCACATCGGCCGAGATCTCGACGATCAGCCTCGCCTGCTCCTCGGGGTTCAGCGGCATCTGCTCGTCGGCCACGAGGCTCGTGAGTTCGGCGTGCGCATAGCCGTGCAGCTGCTCTTCAGAGAGTGTGGGGTCGGTGAGCCGGGCACCGATCCGATCGAACAGCGCCTGCGCCACGCGTTCCTTCAGCTCGCTGAACGGATCGGTGGGAGATTCAGTTGGCAACGGATGCGGGACAACGGGAGACGCTGCCACTGGCGTTTTCATCATGGCGGCCCTCGGGCCAAGCGTGGGAGTCGCGGTCCGCGCGGAGGTCAATGGGTGAGCCGCTCCCGGAACCGGCGCATCGCGGTCGCTCTTGAGTGCCTCGACTCGCTCGGTGAGTCTCATGCCACCACCACCCTCTTGTGAAGACGACGTCGCTGAGGCGCCGCTGACGAATCGAACCGGGCAACCAGCCCAGAGAGCGCCGATGCAACCGGGTTGCGGCCTCCCGCCTCCAAGATGGGGATGCCGCGGTTGGTCGACACAACGACGAGCTTTGACCGAGGGATCGCAATATCGACGGGCACGCCGATGGTCGCTTCGACATCACGCACGGTCAGCCCGCTGGTGCGGTCTGCGAAGTTCAGCACGACGTGACGGCGCGTCGGCGTCATCCGTATGTCGGCGAGTACTTGCAGGTTGCTGCGGAGTCCCCGCATGCTTGTCACTGACATCCCGCAGAGCATCACGGCGTCAGTTGCAGCTTCGAGGGCCGCCAGGGCATGCTCCCCGAGCCCAGGAGCAGTGTCGACGATGACGAAGCGGAAGGTCTGAGAGAGCTGCTCGATGAGATGGGCGAGCTGCTCTCCGGTCACACGGTCACCATCGATCGGCGACGCCGCTCCGCAGACGGTGAAGAATCCGGTCGGGTGCAGGGTGAGCGAGCTCTTCAGCACCATCGCGTCGGCGGCCGCGGCCTCGGAGACGGCATCGGGGAGCGTCAACGACGGCGTGAGCGACAACGCGGTCGCAACATCACCGAACTGCGCGTCGGCGTCGACCAGCACGACCGAAAGCGGTGCGATCGCGGCAAGGCCGACGGCGAGGTTGGTGGCGATGGTGGTCTTACCCATTCCGCCCTTTGGCGACACTACCGCGATGACCTGGCTGCGGATGCCGTCGGCCAGGTTCTCCGAACCATCGCCGCGTTGAGTGGTCTGGTCCTCGGCCGGCTCACCCCTGAGGTCGTCTTCGATCGACTCAGTCGAGAGCGTCACCATGTCCTCCACAACGTCGTCCCCACCTTGGAGATGAATGGTTTCCCGTGCCGGAGCGGCCGGAAGCCGAGGCACCCGGTCGAGGGCCTGCAGGAGCACGGCATCCGACGCGCTGGCGCTGAGCACAGCCTGGACGGGGAGTTCGGCAGCCCAACGGCTCATGCCTCGCCGCCCGTCCCCGACAAGCGTGATTCCGAGGCCCGGGTACAGTGCTCTGAGCCCGGACGAGAGTTCATAGGCCTGCGCGTAGGACAGGGACGGACCGAGCAGGGCGAGGTGCGGGCGGTTTGCTGCACTCAGTCGTTCGAGGGCAGCCAGCGGCCCCTTGCCGAGCGCGTCTCCCATGATCGTCTCGAGGTTGTCCCCGAGTAGGCCGCGGAGCCGAGCCTCGAACTTGCGGCTTCGACTGACGAGGAGTGTGTGACTCACGGGAACACCACCTTGCCGTTGACGATCCGGGCGCCCTTTTCGTCGGCATCCTTCGGCTCGAGAGTGAGCCAGACCGAGCCCCACTCCTGGCCCCAGACGAGCTTCTCCACGTCGGGTGTGGTGAGCGCGAGGGTCACCATGATGGTGTCGACCGGTTGGGTCGGCGCGTCTGCGGCCTGAGCCGGCGCAGTGGTCTCGCCCTCCTGCACCGCGGTGACGAGCACCTTGTGAAGGGACTGGATCGTGTAGGGGTTGTCCGGCAACCCGGGTTTCTTATCCGTCGAGATGACGACCCCCACCGAGTCTCCCGGCCTGACGGCTCCACCCACGACCTGCTCCACGCGGAGCGCGACGGTCACCGCCTGCATTCCCTTGGGCAGGGGCACCTCGCCGGCGGCCGCGCGTACCGCAGGGTCAACCCACCGGGAAGAGATCAGCTGCTCCCCCGGCTTCAGGTCGACGTCGGCTACCTTCCCCGACAGCGCGGCAAGCTTCGTGATGCGTCCGGGCACGACTGCCGCAGCCTGGATCTTCTTCGTCGTGAGGAACTTCGCCACCTGTTCGCCTGGAGTGCCGGCCGGAATTTCCGCGGAGACCATGTAGACGGGCAGCAGCCTCGCGCCCTCCGCAGCGCGTGCGTCGGCCCCTTTGACGTAGCCGGTCAGCACGACCGTGCCGCAGAGCGCGAGCACGATCGCCACGATGGCACCAATGAGTCGGGTTTTCATGGTGTGGCGTTCTCCTTAGGGTAAGTCGCAATACGGTCGGTCACAGGTGAGCCGCACCACGGTCCCGCCGAGGTCGGGTCCGCCGAGGTCGAACGCGGTGTCCGCGCTCACCCACTCCTCGAAGTACCCCTGGATCGCACGGCAGTTGTTCGTGCAGCTGGGTGACGCTGCGGGGTCGGTATTGCTGTAACCGCTGAAACTCCACCCCGTGATGGTGAAGGCCGCGAAAGCGTAGATCCGGTACTCAGCGTTTTGCCCGGTGCCTCGCGTGCCGTCGAAAACGGGTATGAGTATCGTCTGGCCCTTGAGTCCGGCGATCTTTGTCTTGCAGGCAGCCGTGATGTTGTTGCCCGGGTCGCTCCCGATCCACATCTCACCGCCCGTGACATCGACGTACGATTGGCACGATCCGCCCACCAGGTCGATCCAGCCGAATCCTCCCGGAATCTCCGGTTCGGCCGGGTTCCGGTGGCAGGGTCGGTTTGTGTCGGTGCGAATGGTCACGCGCTGTCCCGGCGCGCCGGCGTTGATGACCTCACAGTAGGACAGCGCGATCGGGAGAACGGCAGGGCCAGCTCCAGGGCCGCCCCACTCGGCGGTGGCGGAGGCGTGCACGGTCGTGGCATTGACGCCGATGAGTGCGGCGAAGGGATGAGGTATCGCTCCGTCACCTTGGGCCGTGAGAGTGGAATCCGAGACCGTAACCCTGTTCGAGCCGAGCGCTACCTTGTAGACGTTCGCTGCCCCGTCATTGGCGTTCGCGCTCGCGAACTGAGCCGCGGTCGCCGCGGTGTCTCCGCAGGCGTGGACCGCGCAGTGCTGTGCGACCGCGAGCGCGGCCGCATCCGCTCCGTTCTGAAGTTGTGCCTTCTCTGAGTAGAGGGCGCCGACATCGACGGCGATCGCCGCGAAGCCAACGAGCGGAACCATCAGGAGTGCCACCATGACGGCAGTGGCGCCTCGCTCAGACCGAAACCGATCCGCTATCCACGACACAGCATGACCCCCGTACCCTTGAGGTCGATGGGGGGCAGAATCGAATCGAACATTCCGCTCACGAGGTTGACGTGATAGCGGATGGTCACCGTGACGGTACCGCCGCCGTCGCAGTCCGTGGGGGCGACCGTGATGTTTCCGGCACTGATTGCAGGGTTCACGGCGGGCGCTGCGGCGATAGCTGCTGCGCGGGCGTCGGCGGGGCTATTCCGTATGGCCATCACCCTGGCACCCTCCCGGGCCGCGTTCGTCACGGATATCTGCACGTTGAACACCCGGCCGAACTCGACGATGCCCAACACGAGAATGAGCAGGATGGGCAGCACGAGCGCGAATTCCAGTGCGGCTGCACCACGATCGTGCACCGCGCGGCCGTTGCGTCTGCGCATCATGGAGAGCACCTTCCGGAAGGGGCGGCGGCGGCATCTGAGCGGAAGCCGCCGCCGCCTGAGAGTGGGCCGAGTGGGATCCGGGGTGCTAGAGGCGGCCGGCAACGCCGCGGAACAGCGCGTCGAGGTTGGTGCCCACGAGGCCGACAGCGCCGATGATGAAGATCGCGATGAGCGAGACGATGAGGCCGTACTCCACGGCCGTGGCACCGTCGTCTTCGCTGCGCATGCTGTTGAGCCGAGCCTGAATTCGGGTCAGGGTCTTCATGATGTTTTCCATTCTGTGTTTTCCCGGTTCGGGTTGACCGAGGAAGTTATCGAACGGTATCGGAACATGAGACATCTTCACCAACCCCCCTTGCGGGGGTCAACGGGTGGGAGTAGCGATCGATCATCGCGCGGGGCGGGTAGGCGCGGGGCTGGGGCTCGCGGGGCGGGGCCGGGGCCGAGGCTGGGGCTCGCGAGGCGGGGCCGAGGCTGGGGCTGGGCCTGCGGCTGGGGGCGGGCAAGTGCGGGCCTGCGGCTGGGTGCGGGCAGGTGCGCGCAGGTGCGGGCACGCCGAACGGGTCGGGCACGCGTGCCACGAGTGCGAAGAGTCAGAGAGCATCCGTCTTCGCCGAGACGTACCGGGGCGGTCGATACCGCCCGGCGCGCTGGTCGGTCTCGACCGGAACGGTCAGTTTCGGGGTGCCGGGCCTCAGGCCTCGTCGTTTCTCGACCGGAACGGTCGGTTTCGGGGTGCCGGGCCTCAGGCCTCGTCGTTCTCGGCCCG
>Ga0157369_10000970_pt1 | contig 36370 bp, 36 predicted proteins | sample C25metaG_FD_113461 | JGI IMG/M metagenome (GOLD analysis project Ga0157369, IMG submission 113461) | Corn rhizosphere microbial communities from Kellogg Biological Station, Michigan, USA - C2-5 metaG | ecosystem: Host-associated > Plants > Roots > Rhizosphere > Soil | place: USA: Michigan... | reverse complement strand
GTTGGCCTCCTCCTCAGGGTGAAAACGCAGATTCTCGAGGAGCAGCACCTCACCCGCTTTGGGCCGCATGGCGGCCGTTTCCGGCCCGACACTGTCCGGGGCCATGGCGACCGGCCGCCCGAGCAGTTCTTTCAGGCGCACCGCCACCGGCTTCAGGCTCATTCCAGGCCGCGGCTTACCCTTAGGCCGCCCCAGGTGGCTGGCAAGAATCACCCCTGAACCGTGTTCGAGAGCATATTGAATGGTGGCCAGGGACGCTCGTATCCGCTTGTCGCTCGTGATCTCTTTCCCGTCCGGCGATAGGGGGACGTTGTAGTCCACCCGTATGAACGTAGTTTTATCTTTCAAATCCAGATCTTTGATCGACAATTTAGGCATGAAGCTATTTTAAGAGTTCCGGGGTTCAGAGTTTTGAAGTTAGGAAACCCTTTGCAAAAAACTGAAGATTTCAGCGCCGTAGTCCGAATAGTACTTTAGGAAGAGAGATTACGGGCGCACCGGGGGCGTAAACTTGCTAGACGAAGATGGTTTAGCAACTATAATCCCGTTAGGTGCGAGTATCTAGGTTCTAGGTCTTATGGTACGAGAGTACTAGAGGCGGAAGCATTAGGGAATTTCGATGTCATCTACACCAATCCGCGTCTTAATTGTCGATGGCCACCCCATCGTGCTCGAAGGACTTCGCACGGTGCTGGCGCACCACATGGAAATCGAGCTGGTGGGCGAAGCTTCGGACGGTGTCGAAGCGATTGAAAAAACGGTGACCTTGGACCCGGACGTCGTTCTCATGGAGCTCAAGTTGCCGCGCGTAGATGGGCTCACTGTGCTGCGCAGCATTCAGGCCCGGGCTCCCCGTTCGAAGGTCATTCTCTTTTCCTCCTCAGAGAATAAAGAAGAGTTCGTGGAAGCGATGAAGCTCGGTTGTGCCGGCATTCTTTCTAAGGATGCGCCGACCAGTCTCATCGAAAAGAGCGTGAACAAAGTCCATGCTGGCGAAATCTGGCTCGACTCCAATACAACCGCTGCCGTGATTCGGCAGTTTGCATCTCCCGCCGAATTCCCGGCCATTCATGGTGGTGGCGGTAACGGAAAATCCTCACGCGAACGAGCCCAGCTTAGCCAGCGCGAACGCGAAATCATTGTCCTGATTGCGCAAGGCTATAAAAACAAAGAAATCGCCGAGAAAATGTTCATCACCGAGCAGACGGTCAAGAACCATCTTCACAACGTTTTTGACAAGCTAGGCGTGTCAGACCGCCTTGAACTCGCTCTCTACGCCATTCACAACAGTTTGCACATGAAGGTTTGACGCGCTTCTGGCGATTCCACTCACTTTGTTGGTACAGGAGTGGAAGGCCGCATATTCCGAATCGCGGCGATGCGCCAGCCTTCGGATCCGCGCGTAAGCACGAAGGTAGTCCACATTCTGCGACTTTGTCCCCCTGCCAATCCCGTAAGGTCGTAAGGGCCGTCCGCGATCGCAACGCTAGGTGCGAGCAAACGGATTTTCTGAATAGCAATCGTGCGGTGACCGCCCGTCGACTCTGAACTTGCCAAGGTTCCGCGGACTAACTCCTCACGTCCCCGGCGCCACTCACCGGTTGAAACGAGCTGGTCGGCATCCGGGGTGAAAACATTTGCCACCGCTTTCGGATCACGGCGTTCGCGCGCGACCAGATAGTTGCGTACGACCTGGCGGATGGCGGCTTCGTCCGCCGAGCCGTCACTCTGCCCGTATGCCGGCGCAACCGAGAATGGGGCACAAAATAGGGCCAGGAAACTGAAAACCCGAAAAGTTCGAGAATACATGCTGTCCATGTTCGAACATTGATAGCTTGGGAGTCTAGGAGGCCGTATGGGTATTACTCGGCGAAGATTCCTGGAGGGCGTGGCCGCCACTGGCGCTGCCTGGCCGGGCGTAGCAAAACTGGAAGGCGAGACCAAGGCACTTCCCACTCGGGTGCTCGGCAAGACCGGGGCGCGGGTCTCAATCCTCGCTATGGGCGGAGGCAGCCGCTACCTGATGTACAAGGACGAAGACGCGGCGCTCGAGGCGGCGACGAAGGCGCTGGACTTGGGCATCACTTATATCGACTCGGCGGATGACTATGGCCGCGACCATCTCAGCGAGCACCGTCTCGGAAAAGTGCTAAAAGGCCGCCGCTCTGGTATTTTTCTGGCAACCAAGCTGACGAATCGAAACGGGGCGGAGAGCCGGCGCATTGTGGAAGAGAGCCTGCGGGCGTTACAGGTGGATCAAATCGATCTTATCCACATCCACGCGCTGACGACCGAAGACGACTTGGCAGAGGTGGAGGCAAAAGGCGGACCACTCGAACAGCTTCTCAAAATGCGCGACGAAAAGCTGATGCGTTTCGTGGGCATCACCAGCCACTATGATCCGACGGTGCTTCGCACGGCGCTCGAGCGGCATGATTTCGACTGCACGCAAATGGCGTTGAACGGCGCGCGTACCGGAATGAAGAACGGGACCGGAGGGATGATCCCGAATCCGGAGATGGTAACTAGTTTCGAAACACTTGCGCTGCCGGTGGCAAACCGCAAAAAGATGGGTGTGATCGCGATGAAGGTATTCGCCCAGGATGCCCTGCTGAGCGGTGCCTCGCCAGAGAAGCTGCTGCACTACTCGCTTTCGTTGCCGGTGACGACCGCGGTGGTAGGAATGCCCAAGCTCGAGCACATTGCGGCGAACGTCGACTCGGCCAGGAATTTCCAGCAGCTTTCGAAAATCGAAATGCAGCAGATTTCCGGCTCGCTTGCTACCAAGAAGGCAGAGCTCGATCGATTCTTCAGCACTCACGTCGACGCATAGGAACGACCTTTCCGGCGGCTCACCTTATTCTCTGGCACTGACCGGTGAAACGATGTACACTGAACACTCACTAGAGGAGGCGGGTAACAAAAGTCGCTCCGCGCGACTTGACTCTATCTAGTAATCGAAAGGGAAAGCCAATCTTATGGGTCTACAAAATATCAAGTTTGAAACGGAAGTGTTTCAGCAGATTCCTCAATTTCAAATTCCCAACCACACTCCTGTTGAGACGAAAGCGGATCCCACTCAACTGGTCACTATTTCCAGCCAAATCGCCCAGTTAACTGCTACGGTAAACCAGTTAACTCAGGTTGTCGCCGGCCAGGCGTTCACGCGTCAGGCGCCGCAAGCTGGTCTCGAAACGGCGGGTGCATCCGATGAGTTGCGCAAGCTCGGGCAGCGCCTCGACGATCTGGAAGCCCGCCTTCCCAAGGCAAAAGAAGCGGCAAAAGTCTAACCTGGCCAAATGATTATCGTGTTCGCTCAGGAGCACGATGAAAACGCCAGAAGTCTAGTCCGGCGGTGGAAAGATCGGGGAGCCCGCTTGATGGTTCCTGCGGATCTCTCCCGCGCCGGATGGTCTTGTGTCTCGCGAAATCCAGCGTGTTCGCAGTGCGTGATCGAAGGCGCTCACTACGATTCATCTGAAATCCAGGGAATTTTGATCCGTCTGCCGACCGTCCTGGCCGCGGATCTGCCCCACATCGCTGTTTCCGATCGGGATTATGTTGCATCCGAAATGACCGCGTTCCTGGTCTACTGGCTGAACGCGTTGGGCAAACCAGTTCTCAATCGGCCCACGCCGCGCAGTTTATCCGGACCGGGATGGTTTCCGGAACATTGGATCTACTACGCCGCACGGGCGGGCATACGCGTTCGGTCGCTCAGCCGTTCCCTCAAACTAACATCCATCGACCAGCCTGCATGGCCGGAACACTCGGGGCCCTTTGCCGAACTTACGGTTGTCGGCAGTTCCTGTTTTGGCGATGTGGCACCTGGCTTGGCTGAAAAAGCGCTTGCGTTGGCCAAGAGCGCCAATGTCGATCTGGTGAAATTCCGATTTGATGGCGCTAATGACGATGCATGTTTCCTCCAGGCGGATTTGTGCCCATCGCTGGACGATTCGCGGGTGGAACGCGCCGTGTTCGACTACTTCGGCTGATATGGTCCTTCTCTGGGGCATCCCTTCCGACCCACCTATGGCCGCCGTGGAGCAAATCCTGAAGCGGGACCGCATTCCCCACTCGTATCTCGATCAGCGAGCCATACTCGATACGGAGTTGACCCTGAACGGCGGCGAAACGATTGGGGGCACGCTGCGAGTGGCGGGTGAGGAACTCCGCCTCGAAGAGGTGAAGGCGGTTTATCCACGTCCTTACGACTGGAATCTGATCAAGCCGGTGGCCGATGCGGGGCCGCAGAGCCCGGCGTTCCAGCATGCCAATGCGATTCAGCAGGCGCTCTCGATCTGGCTCGATTTGACTCCCGCATTGGTCCTCAATCGACCGAAGGAAATGGCGCTCAATTACTCTAAGCCGTATCAAGCGGCCAGAATTGAGGCTTCCGGCTTCGCCATTCCGGAGACCCTATTGACCACCGACCCTGCTGCAGTGCGAGATTTTCGGCAAGCCCATGGCGCAGTCATTTACAAATCGGTCAGTGCGATGCGTAGTATTGTTTCCCAATTGCGGCCAGAAGACGAAGAGCGCCTCGATGGCGTCTCCTGGTGCCCGACGCAATTCCAGCAACGGATTGTAGGCCCGGAAGTGCGTGCTCACGTGATCGGCGACGAGGTGTTCGCTTGTGAGATCGTTACGAAGGCGGATGATTACCGCTATGCGTCTTTGAGCGGTGATTCGCTCGAGATCCGCCCGTTTGACCTACCGCCGGATTGTGCGGCAAAGTGTCGCGCTGTAGTTAGGGAAATGCAATTCGTGATTGCCGGTGTCGACTTGCGCTGGGAGAATGGAACCTGGTACTGCTTTGAAGTTAATCCTTCGCCGGGGTTCATGTATTACCAGAAGCATTCCGGACAGCCAATTGACGAAGCGATCGCCCGGCTCCTGGCAAGCGCCTGTCAGAATTCGTAAACATCGCGTGAGGCTGGATTCAAGTAAGGTCGATCGATAGACAAGCCCTCGCGCGCGAACTCTGCGGTGACGCCGGACCATTGTTGCTCTTCCTCCGCATGGCCGGCGAGATAACTCCGTGCCAGCGCACGCGCCACCAGCCCCGAGCGGTGCATGCCAAAGCTCAAACCGGTTTGGGGATCCTCGGCCAATCCAACGCCCCGCCGCACGGCTTTCGCAAACAACGGGGTTGCGGGATCGAGTGCGCCTACGTCCTCAAGCTGGCTTGAAACAGGACCAACAAGGTCACGCGCGATCGTCCAGTGGCTACGCGGCAAATAGAGCACCGCGGCGTCCCGGCGATCGATCGAGGTGTCCATTAGGACCTTAAGCCGGAAAGGAATTAAAAGGCGATTCAATATGCCGGTCGCGAGGCCCATTAGAACGAGAGCTCCATGCGAGTTTACATGCCAGTACAGCCGCAGCCATTTCGTACGCGCAGGCTCGGGCTGTCCGTGTGCCATGTACCATCCGGGTTGCACGGTTCCGAAACCTGCGTTTGCCGCGGCAAGGGCCCTCGCCAGCAGCGGGACGGACGCCGGCGTGCTCACTGGCCGCATGTGACTGAAGAAATTCTTGTAGATCTCGCATTGAAGCCACGGCACGAGATGGTTTTGGAGACCGTTGGACTCGCGCTCGCCGATACGCACGGTGTCCGGTGACGTGATACGAACTTGCCGAAAGATTTCGAGAACGCGGTCGTCAACCTTCGGCACGGTATGCCTCAAATCCCTGCAGTGCCTGATCGGTTTGGACGAGCAGGAGACTGGCGAGCCGCACAAGCCGCTCGACCAAGGGCGTAAACCCGCCCTCGCTAGCGGAATACTCGTAGGCCGTCTGGATCAGGCGCGCGCCAGTGAACTGAGTGACCCGATCAAATGGCGGCCGCGCGTCTTCGTCGTACGCTGCCCAGAAACTTTGTAAGGCGCGAGTGAGTGCGTTCCACCCTTCGGGAGCCGGCCAGCCCATCGATGCCCATTGGGTCCAATAATGTTGCATCACGTTGGCAGAATCCCAGTCGGCATCTCCCACGTTCGCCAATTCCCAATCCACAAGCCTGACTTCAAACGGCGGAGAGAAAACGAAGTTTTCCGGCCGAGCATCACCGTGTATTACAGTATTCGCCTGCCAGCTATCGCGCAGATTTTGCAGAGCCCGCCCGGCCAGGCTGTCGGCATGAAAAAATGCCAGAAATCGCGAACGTGCGCTCATGCGCCATCGGGAGTCGAGTGGTTGCAGAACCCACGGCAGTTCTCGCGGAAACGAGCCGGGTGGCGGCGTGCGATGTACCTGAGCGAGGACGCAGCCGAGTTTCCCGGCCAGACGCTCATCGAATGGACCCACGCGCCTATGCGCGTCGGCCGCACTCACGCCTTCGAGGAAGCCGATCACCAGGATGGAATGCTCCGAATCGAAATACGCGCATCGCGGCATCAATGCCTGGAGCGGTGCCAGTGGGCCGTCATTCTCGGCCGCATAGTAGCAATACGCTTCACGCGCGAGACTTGCTACCACTTCGGGCGTGTTGTGTTGTATTTGCTTGACGAGCCAAACCGCGCGGCCATCGATTTCTACGGCCAGATTGTGATTGCGCCGCGAAAGATTCCGGACTTGAATCCGCTCACCGCGGTGCAATTCCGCGAGACCACGGTCGCGCAAATAGCGTGCAACCGTGTCCGCATTCAGGAGCGGGAGCGGCATGAGCAGGCACCCAATCTACCATGCGATGAAATAATCGCATATTGAAGAACCTACCGCTCGTGACCGCGGTCGCCGCTTTCCTCCTGGCGACGATCGGACTACTTGCCGCCCTCGAGCAGCCGGTTCTTGCCCTCTTCGCGCTAGTCCCGTTGTTCGCTGGCATCGGAATTCTGCGAAGGCGCGTCTGGAGCGCCTACGGTTTCGCTCTTTTCGAGCTGGGTCAGCTTGGGGTCCCGCTGCTTGTCTCTTCGCGCGCGGGCACCGTGCCCAAGTCTCAGCTTGCCCTCACGGTCGGGGTAAATCTGGTTTTTACCCTTCTATTTTTCCTGGCAGGCAGGAAGCTTGCCGCGTCGGGAGCCCAGCAGGGCTCCCGGCTTCTCTGGATTACTGTCTGTTGCGTGTTCACTCTCCCTCTATTCTTTTTTCGAGCGCTCGTGATGCCGAGCGGCTCAATGGAGGACACCCTTCTGATTGGAGACCACATGCTGACGCGCGTGTTCCCTCGGGTCCAGCCCGCGCGCGGTGACATCGTGGTGTTTCACTACCCCATCGACCCACGCCAAACATTGGTGAAACGCGTCATCGGATTGCCCGGCGACCGCATCCGGATCGTGTCGAAAACTGTCTATCGCAACGGTGCCGCCCTCGCCGAGCCATATACCACTTACAAATTCGATTCGCCGGGCAGGCATCGCGACAACTTTCCGGACCCCGTCTCCGTTCCACTGCTGCCCGATTCGCGACTGACCAGCGCCTTAGAAGATATGCTGCGGAATCACGTTATCAATGGCGAAGTGATAGTTCCAGGAGGAAAATATTTCGTACTAGGAGACAGCCGCGACAATTCACTCGACAGCCGCTACTGGGGCTTCCTCGACGCTTCCGAAATCGTTGGTAGGCCCGTTCTTATCTATGATTCGTCCGCGCCGGCAGCAGCTGGCGGCCGGAGGCGCACGATACGCTGGCGGCGACTGTTCAAAGTGCTCTGAGCGCGAGTTGCGCTTGCGCGACAATCGAAATACAGCCTTCAATCAAAATTGAACCGAGCTGGCCCGTGCCTACGCCATGCCCAGTTTGCGAGAGGGGATCACTAAAACCTTCCGGCGCTTGAGCCGGCGCACTCCATCATCTTCGGCCCCGCCGCTCGAGGACACCCTGCTTGCTACCGATCCGCGCCAAGGAAAGCAATATGGCTCCTATCGCATCCTGCGGCGTCTCGGCGCCGGAGGTATGGGGCATGTGTATCTCGCGCTCGACACCCGTCTCGGGCGCCATGCGGCACTCAAATTCTTATCTTCGGAACTCACTGCCGATCCTTCCTCATTTCTCCGTCTGCAGCAGGAGGCGCGGACAGCGTCCAGTCTGAACCACCCCAACATTCTGACCATCTACGACATTGGCCAGGACCATGAGGAGCACTTCATCGCCAGCGAATTTGTCGACGGGGTTACGCTGCGCGCGGCCATGGACCGGCGGCTGATCGAGCCCTCGAACGCCATCGAAATCGCCATGCAAATAGCTTCGGCACTCATTTCGGCGCATGCCGCGGGGGTGGTGCATCGCGACCTGAAGCCCGGCAACGTAATGCTGCGGCCAGACGGCTTCGTCAAGGTGATCGACTTCGGGCTGGCGAAGCTGGACGCGGCGCATCCGGCGGGTCAACTCTCCGAGCCTGGAGGCATCGCGGGCAGCGTCGACTATATGTCGCCGGAGCAAGCCCGCGGCGATGCCGTCGATAGCCGGACCGATATCTGGAGCCTGGGAATCATTCTTTACGAGATGCTGGCCGGCAAGCTGCCATTTTCGGGCGAGACGGACAGCCATGTGATCGTGGCGATCCTCGACCGGGCGGCGCCGCCGCTTCCGCAGACCGGCTCTTACCCGCGCGGTGCGGCCGCTGTGGTGGGGCGCGCTCTCAGCAAAGATCGCAGCAAACGCTTTCAGTCCGCGCGTGACGTGCTCGCGGATCTCGAAGCGCTGCGGCAGCCATCGCGCCAGCCGGTCGATTGGAGGGAATTCGCCGGACCTCGCAAGCGGCGCTGGCGAATGTTGCTTTCTCTGGCCGCGGCAAGCGCGCTAGTGGCCGGGGCTATCACATGGTGGTTCATGCGCGGCCGCGATAAGTTGCTTGCGCCCGGATGGATCCAGTTTGCGCCTCCGGAGCAAGTGACCGCCACCGGCAATGTTGAATTCGCCGCCATCTCTCCGGATGGCGGATATCTTGCATATACCACGCGCGACGGTAAACTTGAGACGTTGCACATCCGCAATCTTGCCGCCAAAACGGAGTCTCGCTTTCCGCCGTTCGCGGATCAGTCCCACGGCCTTACCTTTTCCCCGGACAGCCGCTCTCTTTATTACGTGCTCAAGGACCAGCGCGAATGGGGGCGGTTGTTCAGCGTTGGCGTCTCTTCTCGTATTCCGAAATTGGTATTAGAAGACATCGAGGGAGCCGTCGCCTTCTCGCCCGATGGCAAGCAATTTGCCTTCATGCGCCGTTCCGATCAAAAGCGCACCAGCGTTGAATCTATCATCGTGGCCCAAGCTGCGGACACCGGTGATCAGCGCGCGATTGTCCAAAAATCCAACACTGAAATCGGCGAGTCTCTCGCCTGGTCTCCTTCCGGCGGCCGTATTGCCGCCGTCATCTATAGCGCAGGTCTCCACAATTCGCTGCAGCCTACGATGTATCTGTTTTCTCCGGACGGCGCCGTCAAAGAGAGATTTTCCGAGCCGTCGCTAAGAAAGATGAATTCCCCAGTCTGGCTTAATCGCGGCTCGCTCCTGGCGCTTGCGGGTCTGCCGCAAGGCGCTACCGATCCGCAGTCGCGTCTCTACGAGTTATCTGTTCCCGCCGCCCAATTCCACGGAATTCCTTCCTCGGCCGGTGTCTTCCGGGGAAGTATCAGCGCGAGCGGCTTGGGCGACACGCTAGCGGCGGTGCGTACCGTGCGTGCCGCCTCACTTTGGGTAGCCCCTCGGCAACACCTCTCCACTCCCGCTCAGTATCCAACCGGCGCCACTAGCATCGAGTCGCTGGCCTGGTCCAATGACGATGCGATCGTCTTCCCGTCTCCCCGCAACGCAAGCGTCAACTTGTGGCGAGCCACTGGGGCGGCTTATGCGCCGCTGGCTCAGGACCAAAACTGCGTGGAGCAGCAACCCGCTGCAGTCCCGCACAGTTCGCTGGTTGTCTACTCCTCCAATTGCGCCTCCGGCGGCGCTGACTTTAATCTGTGGCAGCTCGATACGACGACAGGCCAGCGCCTGCAACTCACTAGCGGATCGAATTTCGATCAGCAACCGAACATCACGCCTGACGGCCGCTGGATTGTGTATACGTCCTGGCCCTCCAACGTCCCATCACTCTGGAAAATTCCGGTTGGCGGAGGAACGCCAATCCCTATCTACCATCCCCAGGCATGGAATCCCGCTCTTTCTCCGGATGGCGCGAGTATAGTCTGCCAGGTTCGCGAAAACTATGATGGCCGTTGGCGGGTTGCGGTGCTCTCGCTTTCCGATGGCTCGCTCCGCAAGGAATTTCCTCAGCTGCCAACGGCTTCGCCCGCCGGATCGCCAGTTGCTTCGCCCGTGCGTTGGAGCCCGGACGGTCTTGCTCTCGATTACGTGGACACGAGAGACGGGCATTCGAACATCTGGCGGCAGCCGCTCAATGGCGGCCGCCCGCGACAGCTTACTCACTTCGTATCTACGGAAGAGGTGGAGGACTTTGCATGGAGCAGAAATGGCGATAAACTTGCCTATATCCAAGGACGCGCCGAAAGCGACGTAATCTTGTTCCGTGCAAATAGGAGGTAACTACTATGTCAGGTCCCAGCGGCCCCAATAATAAGAGAGCACTCGCGGCTAAATCCAAGAAAGCGGCCCGCGCTAAGAACGTGAAGCCGAAGACAAATGCAGCCGGAGCCGGCGGCGCTGTAAAAGCCAAAGATTCCGGCCCAAGCGGCCCGAATAACTTCTGAATTGGCAGTCGGAGGGAGGTTTGCCACCTCCCAATATCATTTTTCCTCTCGACTAGAATCGACTAATACGTCGCAGAGCTTTCGCCAATGGCAGTCGAAACGATCGAATCAATCCGTCTCATCCAACAGCAGATATCCCGCACGTCAAAGCCATCCTCGGAGTCTCCAACATCACTTTCGGGACCTTCGGGTTGGCCTTCGCTGTTCGCGAAGTCGCTAATTTCCTCTTCCTCGACCGCTCCGCCGAAGCCAGGCCTAATCTCGCGGTCGTAAACGCCAAGAAGTTGGAGCGATTCGCCAGCATCCCCGAAGAAGAGAGCCGTTTGGCCAAGGCTCTCCTGTTCAAAGCTCCACCCATTTATGTGCCCGCCGATCATCCCAATGCCCGCGTGCTCGAAAAATGTTCCCGAAGATAGACGCCTGCAATCGCGTGACCAAAGATAGCGTCAAATCAATTTCACATGGTTGCCCGCTCGTAAGGGGTATCCAGCATGGGTCACTAGCGCCAGTGACTTCAAAAGGCGCCAGAATTAACGGTCCGCTGTCAGTTGATGGCGCGGCGCTATCCGAAAGGTTCACCAAGAAAGAATTGCGCTAAGCTGCAAGGCCCCACTCGGCATGGATGATTGGTATGCCTTGGTTTACGATGCGGATCTATCGAGTCGGTCCGCCTTCTCATTTCTTCCCCGTTTCCTTGCGGATGAACGCTGTTTCTTCTGGACGATATGGCGTCCCGTCCGCACGGAAGATGTCGTGGAACCAGACGGGCGGCTGCCGGTCTACGTATGGATGCTGCCAGGAGTCCCACGGCAGAAACGTTTGTGATTTCCCAGCCACAAAGCCCCAGTTGATCGCTCCCACCTTTTCTCTTTTTGCGATTGGCAAAATGTCTTGGAATGTGCTGCCCTGCGGGCGCGCCATGTACTCAGTGCACAAAATCGGCCGCCCATATTTTTCGAGCCATTTCACTTCCTGTTCGAATTTAGCGGGCGGCGAGTAGTTGTGGAAGGAAATTACATCGGAAAGCTCCAGTTGTTCTTTGGCCATAGGCGACAGCTTCTCCGGCGTGTTCGGATCTTCATGCCAGATCCCGCTCGTTAGAGGTTGCTCGGGCTTGGAACTGCGCGCCCAGGCGAATGCGTGCGGCAGAAGCGCGACCACGATCTCTACCTTTTTCTTTGGCTCAAGCGAGCCATAGCTCGACCCGTTCGTATTGTCAGGTTCATTCCATATGTCCCAGGCAAGCACTCGTTTATCTTGTGCGAACGCCGCGATTACGCCTTTGACATAAGCTTCTAATCGCGGATATTGCGATTCATCGCTGAGCGCCGCTGCCCCAGGACTCTGCACCCAGCCCGAATTATGTACGCCTGGACGCGGCGCTCGCTGCGGCCCCGACTTTGGCTGCGGATCCCAGACGGAATCGAAGAGCACGAACATCGGCTTTATCTGGTGTTTGTCACAGATTTCGAGGAAGGTGCCGATTCGTTTCTTGAATCCTTCACTGTCTTCCTTCCACGGCAGATCGTGCAGGAAAACACGCATCGTGTTCATGCCAAGACTCTGCGCCCAGCCCAGCTCTCTATCGATCTCCGTTGGATCGAACGTTTGCGCTTGCCACATTTCGAGTTCATTGATCGCACTCGCCGGCGCATAGTTACTGCCCACCAGCCAGGGCTGTTTTGCGTACCAGGATTGGGCCCTGTTCGCCGTCCATCTGGGCGGTTGGCTCCACAAAACGGCAGTGAGCAAGAGCAAGTACAGAATTTTCATATTTTCGTCATGATTCTACCTTCATCTGCTCAGGGTGAATTTCACAACGATGTCGGTAATCACTTCTACCGGCTCGCCGTTCAGCAATGTAGGCCGGTATCTCCACTGCAATATCGCTTCGCGAGCGGCGTTCACCAGCAACGGGTGGCCGCGTACTAACTGCAAATTCTCGATGGTTCCTTCCTTGTTGATCGTGGCAGTGAATTCGACTGTGCCCTCCACATGCGTAGTTTTTGCCAACGGAGGATACACCGGCTGAACCCGATGAATCAGGTTTGCTTCGGAAACGCCGCCCCCAACCCGGACTGGCTCGTGCGATTGCTCCTTAACCGGGACGGGCGGTGGAGGCGGGGCAATAGTGGCGGGAGAAGTCACGGAGCTCTCGTATACTCCTCCCGGCCACATGGACGGACTCAATTCTGGCGGAGTCAGGAGCCTCGGCCGCGTTATGGTCGTGACGAGATGCGAAAGGACGGCTGCGGGAACGTTGAGAATACGTGTGCCCGACGGTTTCGCCGGCGTCTCCACAAGGATTCGTTGCAGCGGCGCCGACGGTGGTGGCGGTGCGGCCAAGACAGAACGCAATTGCACGCCGGGCAATCCCGGCGTGTAAAGCAATGGGATCAATAACAAGACACCCAGCATACACATCTGAACGAACGACGACAATGCCAGCGCGGATCCCGGCGCGCTCTTTGTGTTGACAAATGTGTGTTCAAACATACTCGCCTCTTACTAACTTCAGACACCACTCACTTACTGCATGTTCCGGATTTGTAAACTACTGCTTATGACCCCTCTCGTCCACCGTCGCGATTTTCTGGCTTCTTGCCTCGCCCTCACGGCACCGCTCAACGCTGCCTCGCCCAAAGTCGACTTCCCGCGCGATTCCCGGCATCGCTTGTCAGTCTCGACTTATCCATTTCGTTCGGTCATCGCCAGTCCAGGAAGCCGGAAAGGTGCCAAGCGCGGCATTTCGCTGGCACAATTCGCCGCTACCATAGTGGACACTTTTCACGTGTACGGCATCGAGCCCTGGAGCCGGCACTTCGAGTCTATCGAGCCCGCCTATCTCCGCGACCTGAAGAATACTTTCGACAAAGCCGGTGTGCGTGTCGTGAATATACCGTGCGACGTGCGGGTCACTCTATGCGGTTCGATGCAAGACCGTGACGCATCACTCGCCACATGGAGAAATTGGGTCGATGCAGCACTACGCATCGGCTCTCCCAGCATTCGGGTGCACGTCCCCAAAGGAGACCGACCGCGGAAGACATCTCCTGTGCGGTGGATGCCCTCAAAGCAATCGCCGCCTATGGGGCTGAAAAAAACATCGTGATCAATCTCGAAAACGATAACCCCGGCACCGAGGATCCCGCTCGCGTGCTGAAGGTCATCGAAACCGTGAGCAGCCCCTATTTGCGCTCACTTCCTGACTTCTGCAACTCGATGCAGATCCACAACGACCCCAAGTATAACGCTCGGTCGCTGGCCGCGCTCTTTCCACATGCCTTCAATATCAGCCATGTCAAGGACGTTGAAATCGTGGACGGGAAATCACTGCGGGTGGATCTAGATGTCATCTTCGCCATTGCCAGGAAAGCCGGCTACCGCGGTTATTTCTCGATGGAGACCGAAGGGTCACTCGATCCGTACGATGGCAGCAAGGAATTGATCGCAGCGGCGCTCAAAAATCTTTCTTGATTAGCGCGATTCGATGTAGTCGATCAAAATATTGATCTGCGTGTCGTTCAGTTTTTTGCCGAACGCGGGCATAAGCGCTCCCCCGAACTTCACGCGCACCGCCACGTACTGCCGGCTAGGCTTGCCATTGCTCAAGGGAAGTTTTTCATTCTTGAAGAGATGGTTCAAACTCGGTCCCAGCTTATGAGAATGCGCCTTATCTTTGTCGATGTCGTGGCAGACCGCGCAGTTCTGGCGATATAAATCGCGGCCCTCAATCAATTTGGATTTCTCCCAGGGCGGAGGGCTGGTTGCGAACAATAGGGCGAACACCCACAGGAGGTTCATAGTTTCGTGATCCCGGTTGCTCCGGCTTCGATAAGCTGCTCGCTCGCGATATCCTCTTGTTGCTCGCTACAGCGCACCCTCAGACAAATCATACCGGGCTCGACTTCGGGAACGGGTGCTGGGCTCTTGCGCCGAATCAGCCCGCTCTCCCAAAGAAACCATCCAAAGGAGCTCAGGATCGCGCCGAGCATCGTCAGCTCATAGAACACCACACCGGTTGACCAGAGGGAGAACAACGGCATGCCACCTGTTACCAGGGGGTAGTTATATTGCGTAAAACGCACGAACAGAATTGTGAGCAAACAGAAAGCCAACGCGCTCGCCACTACGACGAGCGACATGCGCGAAGGCCGGTCCAACACACCGCCCGCGAATTCGATGGGCTCGTTGGAAAATACATCTAGCGCATCCGGGCCGAATCCCTTCGCCTTCAGATCCAGGATCGCGCGCGTCGCCGTCTCTTTTTCTCGAAACTCACCTTTCAGGTACACGGTCGTGAGGTTTGAACTCCCATATGGAAATAATCGGGAACAACTTCGCAAAAGTCAGGTACAGCACGACCATCGTGGCGAAGGTCGCGACTGTGATCGAAATCTCGACCCAGGTCGGCGCATAGGAACCCCACGATGCCGCCAGTCGCGGCCTGCTTAATGTCGGCACGATGATGATGTACCGCTCGAGCCACATGCCGATTAGCACCGTGACGGAAGCGATCACGGCGGTTTTGATCGATCGCAGTTTACGGATGCCCAGGAGCACGAATGGCACAAAAAAATTGCAGACGACCATCGTCCAGAAATAGGGAGCGAACGTGCCGCGCGCCCGCGCGCCGAATACCATCATTTCCTTCGGCTCGTTCCCGTACCAAACCGTAAGGTTCTCGGCGATTGTGAAATAGAGCCAGAGCAGGCTCATCAGAAGCAGCAGCTTCGCCAGATTGTTGAAGTGGTGCGGCGTGAGATATTGTTCGAGCCGCATCGTCTTTCGAATAACCGCCATCGCCAGAATTAACGCAGCAATGCCGCTGAAGATGGCGCCGGCTACGAAATAGGGCCCGAAAATCGTGCTGTGCCACATGGGTGCGATGGCCATCGAAAAGTCCCATGCGACAACTGTATGCACCGAGACCGCCACCGCCAGAATGATGCCGGCCATTAACTTCATCGCCCGTTCGAGCGCATGCCATTCGCGGTCGCTGCCTGTCCAACCCAGCGCCAGTTTGCGATAGAGCCAGCGCCGCCATCCGGTCGCATGCCGCGCCAATTGCGCCACATCCGGTATGAGCGGCAAAAAGAGGAAAATCGTGCTACCGATCAGATACGTTGAAATCGCAGTCAAATCCCACATCAGCGGTGAGCGAAAGTTCGGCCACAACAGCCGCGAATTAGGGTAGGGAACCAGCCAATAGAAAATCCAGGCGCGTCCCAGATGAATAATCGGAAACATACCGCCGATCATTAGCGCGAATACCGTGATCGCTTCGGCGGCGCGCGTCACTGGCTTGCGCCATTCCGCGTCTGTCAATCGCAGAATCGCCGAGATTAACGTGCCCGCATGCGAAATCCCGATCCAGAAAACGAAATCTACCAGATAGAAGCCCCAGAACACCGGCCTGCGAATGCCGGCCACTCCGATACCCCGGTCAAGCTGATAGCCCCAGGCGATCAGCCCCCACAGCGTGACGAGGCTCAGCGGCATCAGCACCGCCAGGTAACGCCAGCTCGTTCCCTGGAGCGGCCGCCACAGGTCTTTTCGTACGTCGTCCACGCTACTTGGCTCTCTCGAGATAGAACACCTTCGGCTTCGTTCCCAGTTCTTCGAGAAACTGTGTCGCGCGCCCGCTTTCAGCGAGCTGCGACACTTTGCTTTCGGGATCGTTCAAATCGCCGAACACCATCGCCTCCGCTGGGCACGACTGCACACACGCCGGCTGCACGCCGCTCGTGCCGTCTTCCTCAAAGCGCTTAATTCGCTGGATGCAGAACGTGCATTTCTCCATCACGCCGGCTTCGCGAATCGATACATCCGGATTATGTTGAAGCTGAAGCGGCTCGGGCCACTCCGGATCGAACCAGTTGAAGAAGCGCACCGAATACGGGCAATTGTTTGCGCAGTAGCGCGTGCCTACGCAGCGGTTGTAGACCTGCACGTTCAGCCCTTCGGGGTTTTTGTAAGTCGCGTACACCGGACACACCGGCTCGCACGGCGCTTCATCGCATTGCTGGCACAACACCGGCCGGTGCTTGACCCGGACGTTTGGAAACTCGCCCTCGTAATAGCGGTCTACGCGAATCCAATGCACGGCCCGGCCTTTGGCCGCTTGCTCGGGATTCGATACGGGCAGATTGTTCTCCGCGTGGCACGCCGCCACACACGCCTGGCATCCGGTGCAGCGGTCCAGATCGATCGCCATTCCCCAACGATGCTCGCTCACCTTTGCCCCCACGGTCCTTGTTCTCTGTCTTGCGGTGAAAACTGAATCAATTCCGGCCTGCGCTCTAGCTTTGCGAGCCGCACACGTGTCGCGCCGAAGGCGAATTCTCCAGTGGCTTCGTCCCCGACCGGCGAAAGAATGGAAAGCGGATTGGCGCCGCGGCCCGATGCATAGCGCCCGTAGTGCGTGTGCCCTTCGCCGATCCCCATACTCACGACGCCAGGCAGCGCCGCCGGATGCACATAGGCCGGCGCTTCCAGATGTCCGTTTTCAGATTCCACGCGCACCCAATCGCCGGTGCTTACCTTGAGTTTTTCCGCCGTCTTCGGATCGATCTCCACCGGCAATCCCCACATCGCGCTCGACACCGGATCGGGCAGTTCCTGCATCCACGGCAAATTAGCGCCGCGCCCATCGTGAAACTGCAATGAAAGATAAGGCTGGAACTGGAGCGGAAAATCTTCGGGCTTGCCGGCAAAAACCGGGTCGCTCCACTTCAGTTCTCTTGCCGTTACCTTTGCCTCACCGGAGTTCTGTTTCCAGTAGCCTCCCTGGCGTGCCACGTTCTCCCATGTCTCCTCCGATGGCAGCATCGGCGCCACATAGTTCTTCACAGTTACCGGTTCAAAAGTTGCCAGGCGCCCAAGTGTCTGTTCGATCGGCCGCGTATCGTACAGCGGGCGGACGAACGGCTGGGCGATTGCGACGCCTCCTAAGCCCAGAGGTACCACCGCGACTTCTGACTCAAGCGGGTGATGATCCGGCAACAGCACGTCGGCATATGCGGCTGAATCATCCAGGAACGATCCAAAACTTACAATGAAATCGAGACCTCCAAGCAACTGCGCCGCTCGCAAGGCATACGCCGGATTCTCGCCGTCGAGAAACAGGATCTTTGCTCGTTTTATGGCTTCGCTCACATTCCCGCCTAGGGTGTCCGTTTGAGGCTCCGGCTGAGGTGGCAGAGTACCGCGTGCGCCCAGCAACGCGTTTAGGTAATGAGCCGCGACGAGCGCTTGAAACGAATTACTTTGCACAGTCGACGCTCCGGCAATCACCAGCGGGACCTCCGATCTACCTAGTTCATTAGCGACGCGGCGTAATCGTCTTTCCTCGATGCCGCATGTTCGGAGCAAAGCCGCTAGATCGGCCGATCGGATCCATTGCGCAATTGCATCCGGCAACTGACCAGCCGGCTTTTCATCAAGCAAGATGCGAGAGAGAGCGACAATCAAATGCGGTTCGGCGCCAGGCCGCACCGGCAGCCATTCATCGGCGCTCGCCGCCGTAATCGACATTCTCGACTCCGCCTGCACCAGATGCCCGCGCACTTGGCCGCGGCCCTGCCGGAACTCGCCGAACTGTCGAGCATAGTAAACCGGCGACATCCAACCGCCAAGAAAGTCTGCGCCTACGCCAAGCACATAGTGGGCGCGCGCCAGATCGTAAACCGGAACGCCCTTCCAACCAAAAACATGCTCGGCCGCTTGCCGCTCGACTGCAAAATTTCCGAGACCGCAGGTACGAGCCGGCGGTGCTTTCAATGCCTCGAGAAAACGCTGGATTGCCAGCGCTCGTGTGCCTTGTGGCGCGTTCGTCAGAAATAGAATCTGTTCCCCTGAATACGCCTTGATCTGATCGGCAACGGATTTCAGCGCCTCATCCCAGGAGACGCTGGAGAATTTAGCCTCGCCACGGGCACCAGTGCGGCGCATTGGCCCGCGCAGCCGGTCCGGATTGTACAGCGACTGCAAAGCGGCATGTCCACGAGCGCAGAGTCTGCCGCCGCTTACCCGATCGAGCGGGTTACCCTCGATCTTTTTGATAGACGCGATGCGCTCGCGGAATTTTTCGCCCTGTCGCTCGATTACGCGCTCACCCGCCATCACGCGCACGATGGTGCCACATCCGGCGCTGCATTCGCTGCAGACGGCGGGGTGCCATTGTTCCTCACCGAGCACCACGCTGCTTTCCGGCACCAGCAAAGGAATCAATGGCTTCTTGTCACCGCAAGCGTGCGTTGCTACCGCGCCCGACACCGTCGATACGATTTTGAAAAAGTTCCGGCGATCCATAGGCTCAGTAGTGGCAGACAGCGCAGTCTTCGGATGCTTTCCTTTGCCTGTGACACGTCAGGCAGGTGCCCATGTTATGCGTTACCACCCGTTCGGCCACGGTTGCCTTGGTCAAATCGCCATGACATGTGGAACATGCAATATTCGCGCGAGCGTGCGGGGCGTGCTGAAATTTCACGTGCGCGGACTTGGAAAAACCATACACGCGTTGCCATGGAATCTCTACGTTCTTATTCGCATATTCGATGACCTTCTTGACTTCCGGCTTTTCCCGGGCCAGCTTGGCGTGACACAGCATGCATTTTGCCACTGATGGGATTCCCGCCGCGTCGCGAATATCGGCACCGGAGTGGCAGTCAATACAACTCAGACCGAGCTGAACATGCGTCTTATGCGGGAACGCGATTGGCTGGCTCGCGGCGTAAGCCATAGCCCCAAAACCCAATAGCCATATGCTATGCCACACGAGTCGAGACTTGGTCACAGGCGGTCATTTGGAACTTTGTTTAACTTATCATGCGGCTATGACTGCACGCCCGGCCACTCGCGCCGACGCCGATGCCATAGCCTCGATATACAACCAGGGCATTGAGGACCGGATCGCCACTTTTGAAACGCGCTTGCGCGATCCCGCGGACATACGCAATTGGTTTAGTGACATTTATCCTGTCATGGTTGTGGAGGTAGACCGGAACGTTGTCGCCTTTGCAGCCGCATCGAGCTATCGGCCGCGCGCCTGCTACGCGGGTATCGCGGAGGTGTCGGTTTACGTCGAGCGTAGTTTCCGGCGACGCGGCGCCGGACGCCTTGCTTTAGAGGAAATGATCCGGGTCGCCGAACGCACTGGCTTTTGGAAGCTGCTCTCACGGGTGTTTACCGACAATCTGGCAAGCCGTGCTTTGCTTCGGTCGCTCGGATTTCGTGAAGTGGGCATTTATGAGAAGCACGGATGCCTCGAAGGTGTCTGGCGCGATGTCGTGATCGTCGAGCGGCTGATACCCGCAAATCTCCGCTAAGTGTTGTGGCGTAAGTGTTATATGCTAGCGACAAAATGCTTATCAAACTCGTGGCGGGGATACTGACGATTTTTTCGATACTGCCAGCGGCCGAGCTTTCCACTCGAAAGATACTCAATCTGGCAACCATCAAGACTATGGTGGCGACAGCCGAAGCCGAAACGCAAAAACGCGGCGTGCAGGTCACTATCTGTATCGTCGACGACAGCGGCAACCTGCTGTTCCTGGAAAAGGAGGATGGAGCGGGCTTCAACACGGTTCTCTTCGCGCAGAAGAAGGCCCGGCACTCTGCGTTCTTTAAAGCGCCATCAAAAAATGCCGCAGACGCTGTGAAGAACGGGAATTCGGCCATGCTGGTGATGCCCAATGCGTTTCCAAATCAGGGCGGCCTGCCGATCAAAGTGGATGGACAGACGATAGGAGGCATCGGCGTGAGCGGTGCGGCCTCCGAAGTCGATGAAGCGATTGGACAAGCCGCGCTCGATGCGGCCTTCGGCAAGACGCAATGACTGCGACCGAACACGCAGCTCTCGACAGCTCCGGCTATCTCGTCCTCGAGCGCTTCTTGGCACCGGAGATGCTCGAACAGGTACGCGCTCGCGTAGAAGAACTGCATGAGCAAGAAGGTGAGAACGCCGGTGCGGAGTTTCGCAAAGAGCCTGGGTCCAGGCGGCTCGCGAACCTGGTGGATAAGGGCGAAATATTTGAGCGATTGATTGCCATGCCGGAGATCCTGGAGCGCGTCCGCTACGTGCTCGGAGAAAATTTCAAACTGAGCAGCTTTAACGCTCGTTCCGCCGATCCGCACTCAAACGAGCCGCAGCCACTGCACTGCGACGCCGGAGCGCTACCTGACGAGCGGGGCTACTGGGTGTGCAACACCATCTGGCTGCTGGACGATTTCACGTCGGAGAACGGTGCTACGCGGGTCGTGCCGGGTTCTCAGAATTGGAAGCGGTTGCCGCAAGAGACGCTCGCCGATCCCCTCGCGCCCCATCCGGAAGAGCGGTTGCTGCTCGCCCCGGCAGGCAGTGTGATTGTGATGAATACGCACGCCTGGCACGGGGGCACTGCCAACCGGACGGCCCAGCCTCGCCGCGCTTTGCATACTTTTTATTGCCGTTCCGATAAACCACAACAGCAATACCAAAAGCGCCTTCTGCGGCCCGAGACGCAAGCGCGTCTCAGCCCTCAATTGCGACGGCTGCTCGCACTCGACGATCCGCGCAATGACGAACTCAGCGCGCAGGGTTCGGGCGCCAGCGGCTTTCTCAAATAGGAGTGACATGCAATACCGCAACCTGGGCGGAACAGGCTTCCGCGTTTCAGAGATAAGTTTTGGCGCTTGGGCCATCGGCGGCTCTTGGGGCGTCGTTGATGACAAGGAATCGCTTGCCGCGCTGAACAAAGCCGCCGATTGTGGCGTGAATTTTATCGATACCGCAGATGTGTATGGAATGGGCCGAAGCGAGCGGCTCCTCGCGCAATTCAGGCGTCAGCGTAAGCAGGAAATTATTATTGCGACCAAGGCCGGCAGAAAGCTCCCATCGCAGACAGTCGAGGGTTACAGCCGCGAGAATCTAGCGGGTTGGGTCGAAGAAAGCCTGAAGAATCTAGCAGTGGACGCGCTGGATCTTTTGCAACTCCATTGTCCGCCGACGGCACTCTACTACTGCCCCGAGATCTTTGGCTATCTCGATGAGCTGGTAAAGAAAGGCAAAATCCGGCATTACGGCGTTAGCGTGGAGCGCGTGGAGGAAGCTCTGAAGGCGATTGAATATCCCGGCGTCAAAACCGTACAAATCATCTTCAACTGTTTCCGGCTGCGGCCTGCGCGCCTGTTCTTTGCGGAGGCGCTCAAGAAAAACGTGGGGATTCTGGCTCGCGTGCCGCTCGCGAGTGGGGTGCTCACGGGAAAGCTGAGACGCGATTCAAGCTTTGCGCCCGACGATCACCGCAATTTTAACCGCCAAGGTGAAAAATTCGATGTGGGAGAAACATTTTCCGGCGTCGATTACGACACAGCGTTGGCAGCTGTCGAAGAAATTCGGCGCGTAACGCCGGAAGGCGTGAGCATGGCTCAATTCGCGCTTCGCTGGATATTAATGTTCGATGCAGTAACGTGTGCCATTCCAGGCGCCAAAACACCCGGGCAAGCGGCGAACAATTGCGCGGCGTCCGATTTGCCGCCGCTATCGCCGGAGACTATGAAGGCGGTGGAGTCGATTTACTCGCAGCGGATAGCCCCTCTGGTCGATCAACGCTGGTAGCGGCTTCTACCGCGAACGTATATGTCGCGCTGAACATGTTCGAGCGAAACACGATCCATTTCTGATCGGGCGTGAAGCGCACATTCGGTTCAAGCCGGTATTGATGCTTTGACATATTGACCAGGCGCTCGGCTTCGAGCACGCCCGGCTGTATTAAGCCATTATCTTCGACACCCAAGTTCTTGGTGAGCTTCGGACGGAAGAGATACAGCCATTGGCCGTCGGGCGCGTGCGCCACCTGGCCGGGATCACCACCATCGCCGCAGAACAGCGCGCCATCACGCGTGACGTTGAAGTGGATCGACCATTCGTTACGCTGGAGGTGATACCAGGTTCGATGTTCCGTGTCCAGGTTGTAACCCGCCAGCCAAAAATCTTCACCGCGCGGCGTTTGCAAGTCATACCAAATCGTACGGCCGTCGGCACTCCAGAATTCGTGACCGGAGATTTCCATTTGCATCGTGCGCTTGTGGATGAGTGTATTGTGGCTGCCATCCGTATGGATTGTCCAGATGCGGTCTACTTTGTGCCACGGGCCCTCGTGACAAAACATAAGCAAGCCGGGATCGGTGTGCGAAAAGAGCAAATGATTGATCCAATCGGTGCTGTGAAGCAGCGGCTTCATCGCGCCGGTGCGCAAGTCGAGAGTGAATAGAACCAGTGGCAGGCGCGCGGCCTGTCGCCGCTCCATCATTTCGCCCTTGTTTTTCGGTTGATCCAGGGGATGCGTTTGCTCTTGCCGCTTGCCTCCATAGTCCTCCCCGTTGCCTTCCAAATACGTACCAGCCGCCAGTGTTTCATCGGCGTTCACAGTCGTGATGCTGCCGTGGGCCGGCACGGTGGCGATGCGTCGGGTTGCTTTCGTGTCGACGTCGGTAGAGAAAAGCGCACCGTCCCGGATGTAGTACACGTTCTGGGTTTTGAAGCCCGCGACGATCACTCGAACCTTTCCTTCTAGTACCTGCCGGGTCTTGAAAGTCTGCAAATCGAGGACGGATATGCCATCCGGAGTGGTGTAGACCATCTCCTTGCCATTCGACGTGTAGGCGTTGTCGTTGAAATAGAGGCTTGCGCTGCCGGGCTCGTCCGTGAGGCGAACGATGCGGTGCCTTGTGTCAGGATCAACCCACGATTTAGGAGGAGCCGCGCTCGCCAATGCGACCGTCAGTAAGAGCAGTATCCTCAAAACATTGGGTATTATACGCATTCATGCACAAGGAGAAGACAGATTGATCATTGCCGATCTGGAGCAGATCGCGGGGCGCACCTACCCGGCACGCCGGAGGACGCAGAACCTGGTGGGTGGCGCGAGCCCGATCCAAGCCACGAATTTTGCGCTGGGCAACGTCACACTCGAGCCGCGCGGCGGGCAGGTGCCGTGGCATAACCAGGATCAGGAAGAAATTTACTTCATCGTCGAGGGCACGGGAGAGATGTGCCTGGGAGAAGAAAGGCGTGCGGTCAAGACCGGGCAAGCCGTATTCATCCCGCCGCATGTATTTCATCAATTGACGAACACCGGCGATACGCCTATGCGGATGATCTACTGTTACGGACCGGCCGGCGACGTGGCGCATTGGCGGCAGGAACTGGAAGGAACGCTGCCGCGTGCCGGCGTCGAAGTCCCTCCGCTTCCCGAAGGAGCCCATCCGCAATGCACGGAGAAACCGCGCCAATGAATGTTCATACTGTCGGAATCATCATGAACGGCGTCACCGGACGCATGGGGTTGAATCAACATCTGCGACGGTCGATTCATGCCATCATCCAGCAGGGCGGGGTACCAATTAGCGACAGCGAAACCATCATGCCGCGGCCGCTGCTGGTGGGACGGAATGTCGCAAAGCTCGAAGCGATCTCTAACGAGTTCGGGGGGCTGCCGTACACGACTGACCTCGACGGCGCGCTCAAAGACAAGGAGTATTCTGTCTACTTCGACGCGCAAACCACCGACCGGCGGGCCGAGGCCGTCCGTAAGGCGATCGCCGCCGGCAAGCATATCTATTGCGAGAAGCCCATCGCCGTAAGTACGACTACAGCGCTGGAGCTGTACAAACTGGCGCAGGCGGCGCGTGCAAAGCACGGCGTAGTCCAGGACAAGCTTTGGCTCCCGGGAATCGAAAAGCTGAAAACGTTGCGCGACCTGGGATTTTTCGGGCGAATTTTTTCCGTCCGCGGCGAATTTGGCTACTGGGTGTTCGAGGGCGATGTAGTTCCCGCGCAGCGGCCTTCCTGGAACTACCGCAAGGAAGACGAGGGCGGCATTATCATCGACATGCTGTGCCACTGGCGCTATCTGCTCGATGATGTATTCGGGCCAGTGAAAGCTGTCTCTTGTCTGGGTGCTACGCACATTCCGGAGCGCCGTGATGAGGAAGGCAAGCCGTACACCTGTACGGCTGACGATGCAGCCTACGCCACCTTCGAAATCGAGGGTGGGATCGTAGCACATTTCAATTCTTCCTGGTGTGTTCGCGTCCGGCGCGATGATTTACTCACGATCCAGGTGGATGGAACCAAAGGCACCGCTGTCGCGGGCTTGCGGGATTGCTGGATTCAGCCTTACGGCGCTACACCCCGCCCGGTCTGGAATCCCGATATTCCGAATCCCTTGAACTTTTTCGAGGGCTGGCAGAAAGTGCCAGAGCAGACCAGCTTCGATAACGCGTTCAAGCGTCAATGGGAGTTGTTTCTGCGGCACATCGTCAAAGACGAGCCGTTTCGCTGGGGTCTGCTGGAGGGCGCAAAAGGCGTGCAATTGGCGGAAGCCGGTCTCGAATCCTGGCAGAAGCGCTGCTGGGTGAATGTCGGAGAACTTAAAACAGTGTGATCGAATCGCCGGCGAACCGAGTCTAACGCTCGGAGGTGGTTCATGGCTAGCGATAAAAAATGTGCGCACCCGTCGTGCAGATGCACGGCCAAGGAAGGCAGCGACTACTGCAGTTCATTCTGCGAGGGCGCTGGTAAAACTCCGGATATACAATGCGGCTGCGGCCATCCGGCCTGTGCTGTGCAAGCCAAACTCTGACCAAGTACCTATTTATTTTTTGAGGCTGGCGATGTATCCCGGCCACCCCGCTTTCGCGGCTGCTGCGAAGTTTTGAAGCTGCGAGTAGTCGTTGTTATAGGTGGTGTACATCATGCCGACGATGCCCGGGATACCCGCCGCCTCTTTTAGTTCTCTGGTGGCTTCGGCGCCGCCGTTGCCGCGATCGTAGAACCCAGCGATCATCTGCGGATGTGCGACGTTCTGTTTGGGATCGAGCCCCGAGAACCAGGTTAGAGACGCTCTCAAGTTGTCCATGTTCCAGTTCATGATGGTGAGGTCGGCCGGCAAACTTTTCCACGAATCCGCTAGGGTTCCCTCCACATAGAAATAATTGTCTTTCGCATTGTGATACGGATCGAACATGTCGTTCCAGACAAAAAGCGGTGTGTCCGGCATCGCGGAATGATAGATCTGAACGGTCTGTCCGACGCTCCAGGCGAGCAATTGCCCGGCCGTCATGTGTTTCGAGCGGCAGGAGAAACAGGAATTCGCTTGCCGCAACTCATCATAGCCAAGGAGTACCGCTGATTCCGGAGGCAGTACTTTCTTCACCGAGCGCGCATTCTTTTCGATCCATTTGTAGACGGCTGGCTCGGTGAGACACATGGCCATTTCATTTGCAGTCGACACGGGGAAAGCGGAGTAGGAATCTACGGCCACGATCTGGCCGGGCTTGAGTTGGGTGTTTGCAGGCAGCGTGAAATCGGGCGGCAAGTGATAAATGTTATGAAACGCAGGCAATTGCGGTTTCATATCTGAATCGAGCGGCAGATTATAGTCCGCGCCCTCGCGGTAAACTTTTTCCGGATGGGCAGGATCGTATACTTTGAACGGCGCACCGGCGCGGTGAGCGACGTATACCAGCGCGGTCTCTTCGAGAGACACGTTATCAAACCAGAGCGTTCCTTTGCTGCCGCCCCAGACACCGAAGTATAAGTAAGCGCTCGTGGTGTCCTGGCTATTGAACATGATGCTCATCTGGGTCCAATCGTGGCTACCATTGGCGGCCGGGTACCCGACGTACCGTGCCTTATCAAAATTTCCGGCGTCGAGAACTTCCACCATCGGGCCGCCGCTGAAGTTGGAGGACTTGTAAAAGAGCCGGAGGTAGTATTGACGCCACGGCTTGAGCGTTATCTTTTGGCGGAAACGCGCGTTCCCTGGTGCGTCCACGATAACGGCGGCCGCCTTCCCTGCCTGCGCCGCTTCGCTGATGCCAATCCCGTGGTCGTTGGTGTCGAACCAGCCGGTCTTCCCTTCTTCGAAGCCGTGATTCGCCAGGCCGGGAAAGCTGTCCTTGAAAATCAGGTGCTTGCCGGAGGGATCAACCTGAAACTGTGATCCTACGACGCGCTGCGCCTCGGCCCAGTTCGGATTGACCGAGAGCACATCATTCGAATAGCCGAAAGGCGCCGTGGTGGCGATAGATTTAAGGTGTTTTTTTTGGGCGTACTTCATCACCTCCTTCATGCGCTCTTCGTTCTCGAAGGACCAGTCGGGATTCGACATAAAATTGAAGCTCGAATCCCAGAACACAGCGCCGGTATAGCCGGCGGCGGCTGCTTTGTCGATCAAGGCTTTGCTCTTGGCTACTTCTTCATCGTTCGTAAGGTACGAGTGATGGTAATACCAGAGCTGGGGAGTGGACGGGGCCGGGGGTGGTTGGGCCGGCAATAGACTTGCTGCCAGCCATGGGATAAAGAATTTTAAGCGCATACGGGCGCTCACGCGCCCCATGGTTTCGCTTCGAGAATTCCCTTATAGCCGTTCTTCATGCGCTCTTCGATAATGGACCACACTTTAGGGTCGCAGCCCTTCCATTCGGCAACCGCCACATTGCCCAGATAGGGCAGGTCGGCTACACCGGCCTTGCTCGAAAAGTATCCGCCCACCACCAGGATGCGCATTTCATTGAAGAACGAAACGCCGGGATGATCGTCCTTTGCGGCGCGCGCAGGATACGCGATGCGGTCCAGCATCTGCTTCTGCTGTGCTGTGGAGGCATCGGCAAAGTCCTTTTCCGTAAGCTTGCGGCTTTCATGATCCAGCCACATCAGACCGCCCAGAATCTCAGCCCGTAGATCCTGATTGCCTTCCTGGTCTGTTCGGAACGCAATCCAATCGTCGAGAAATTCCGCAACGCCGGCCGCTGTCGCGCTAGGGCCTCGCTCATCGGCCGGAAGGATGAGATCGCAGAGCACGCGAACCGTGCGCCATTGGTGATCATCGAAAGTCTGGCGCTTGTACGCGCCTGCATTTGGCGTGGCTGCGGCGGCATCGCCGGCTTTGACGGCGGCGATTGCAGGAACCGAGCCGATGATCTGAAAAATATCGCGGCGGCTAATACCTGATTTGTCTGGCATTTTATGGAATCCTCACACTTTCAGGTTGAATTTCTTGACTTGGTCGGCAATGTACTCGGATGTACGCCAGCCAAGCGCCGAGATGCTCAGCGTCGGGTTCTTATCCGCATTGCTTACGAATGGAGCCGCGTCGGTGATAAACAGGTTCTTGACGTCCCATGCCTGGCAGTACTGATTCAGAACGGATTTTTTGGGATTGTCACCCATTTGGGTTGCTCCCACTTCGTGAATGATCTCGCCGCCGCGGGCAATGCCCCAATTTTTGTCCTCGCCGGATTTGCGGGTCACGATTCCACCCATCCCTTCGATAATCTGCTCGAAAGTCTCCTGCATGTGTTTCGCCTGCAGGATTTCATCCTGGCTCCACTTAAAGTGGAACTTCAACACTGGAATACCCCACTGGTCGACAACGTTCGGATCAATCTCGCAGTAGCTGTCTTCGTTCGGGATCATTTCGCCGCGGCCGGAGAAGTGCACGTCGCAGCCGTAGAGCTTACGCAAGTTGCGCTTCATCTCGACGCCGTAACCTCCGCCGAGGAAGCGCTCAGGGTAGCCACCCAGCGTACCTGCGTTCGGAATGTTGCGGCCGCCTCCGATCTCGATATGGTAGCCGCGAGCGAAAGGCATCTTATTCGCCGCCTGTTCTTTATAGAGCCACCATGGCATATACAAGTGCATGCCCCCGACGCCATCTTCGTTCTGTGGGGGCAGATCCTGGAGAATAGGCAGGAAGCCGCTTACGGCGGAGCCAACTGTATCCATTACATAGCGGCCAACCAGCCCGCTCGAATTAGCAAGGCCGTTTGGAAATTGGCTCGATTTCGAATTAAGCAGAAGCCGTGCGCTTTCGCAGCAACTGGCCGCGAGCACAACAATCTTGCCGCGCACTTCCACTTCGTTGCGGGTCTTCTTGTCGACATAAGAAACGCCAGTGGCCATGCCGTCGCGGCCTACCAGAACTTCGCGCACCATGGCGCTGGTCCGTAGTTCCAGATTGCCGGTCTTCATGGCAGGGAAGATGTGCACCCCGGGCGAGTTGAAGTTCGCATTCACGCCGCAGGACCGGCCGCACTGCGCGCAGTAGTGGCACGCCGGACGGCCATTCAGCGGACGCGTCAAGATAGCCAGGCGCGAAGGGATGCAGGGGATTTTGAGCTTGTCGCAGGCGGCTTTGATCAATCTTTCGTAGCCACGTGGCGCCGGCGCTGGTTGAAACTTCCCGTCGGGGGTATTTTCGAGACCTTCTTGCGAACCGAACACGCCGATCAGTTCTTCGGCTTTATCGTAGTAGGGAGCGAGGTCGTCATACGTGATGGGCCAATCGAACCCTTTACCGTCGCGACTGTACGGTTTGAAATCGTAGGGGCCCATGCGCAGCGAGATGCGGCCATAGTGATTGGTTCGGCCTCCCAGCATGCGCGCGCGCCACCACATCCATTCCGAGCCGGGCGCGAGCGTATAGGGCTCACCCGGCACCTGCCAACCGCCCACGGTCGTGGCATCAAAAGCGCCCCATGGCTTTTCGCGCGTGCCGGCCCCGCGGTGAGGCACCTGGTACGGCCACTCGAACATTTTCGATTGCTTGGTGCAGTCGAACATCTCGCCCGCTTCGAGCAGGCAGATCTTTGCGCCCGCAAGCGCAAGCACGTGCGCGGCGACACCTCCGCCGGCGCCGGAGCCGACGATGACGACATCATATGTTTTCGGAGTGGCCTTTACTTGTGCCATGTCTTATCTACCTTTATCATCCCGCTTATGAGCAATAAAAAAACTCCCGCGCAGAGGTTATCTGCGCGGGAGTGAAGTTGGAGAACAATCGATCTAGAAGTAAGCCCGCAGGGAGAGTTGCAGATTGCGTACGTCGTTCGTCTTGCCCGTCACTTTGCCGAACGTGGCTATGTTGGTCGGATCCAGACCCGCGCCGGCCAAATTCGGATGGTTGAAAGCGTTAAAAGCCTCTGCCCGGAACTGGAATCCAAAACGCTCCGTGACGGCGAACTTCTTGAAGAGGCCCAGGTTCCAGTTGTTGAAACCGGGGTGGTAAATGATGTCACGAACACCTGGCTGGTTGACGAATGTGCCAGCCGTAGGAGGTGTGAAGATCGGGGTGCCGTCCGGATTCGTGGTCTTGAACCAATACTGGTTTTGAGCGCCATTGGCCGCGTCGAAATTTCCTGGATACTGAATGTTTCCATTCATTTGCCAGAATTGACCGGCGCCATTGTTGGTGCAAGCGAAACTACCATCTTGCCCAACGCCGACGTAGTCGTTTGTCTTGCCGACACTACAGGGTGTTCCCGTTTGAGCCTGGAAAATGCCGCTGATCTGCCAACCGCCCAGCAGTTTACCGCTGAGGTTGTTGTTCTTGAAGATGGGTAGCTCATACAGGAAGTTGACGATCAGAGTATGTCGTGTATCAAATTCAGAGGGACCCCACAAATTGTGCGCATCGTAGGTGTTCGGGATGATGTCGCGTTGATTCGACCCGTCATCGTAACTGCTGCTCAGTGTGTAAGCCGCTCCAAACTGCAGCCCTTTGGAAAAGCGCTTGTTCCAGGAAATCTGAAGCGAGTTGTAGCGGGAAGTGGCAACATTATCGGTTTCGCGGATTGAGTTGTAGCCTTTGTAGGGGCGCAGAGCATCCAGGTTGACACCCGGGTTGGCCAAGACCGTTGCGGCGGTAGGTTGATTGATGTCGGCCTCACGTTGCAGGTGCAAACCGCGGCGTCCGACGTAACCCACGCTTACTACTGAACTTGCGATCTCACGCTCTACCGTGAAGTTCCAATTCCACGCCGAGGGATTTTTAAACTCTCGGCTCTGGGTCGTAACGGTTAGAGGCAGAACATTGGCCCCTGTTCCACCTGGATTGTCGGCGTTGCCGAAGCTGACGTTGGCTGTTGGCTGGAAGGGCGGATTTCCGCCTAGGAAAATCGAATCGCTGACGCCGAGCCGAGTGAAGAACTGCCCGCCCCCGGCACGAATCACAGTCTTGGGGTCCAACTGGTACGCGATGCCGACTCGAGGCTGGACTTGTCCGTACTGGATCTTTGAAAAGTAGTCGGGATAACTTCCACCACGAAACAGATAGTCATATTGCCCGGAAGTCGCTTCCGGAAAACGTCCCTTCGCACTATCGGGGAAACCGTTTCCAGGAATGACCATGCCGTTATAGCGATCCCCGTTGCCAACTATAATCTGTCCGGCATTCGGGCCGGTCCGAATGACGGTTACTGCATTAGCAGGATTGTAGAGGGCAGGATCGAACGCCGCCATATTGGCCCACTGCGCTTTGTAGGGAACAATGATCGTGTAGCGGATGCCATAGTTTACGGTGAGCTTGTCATTCACTTTCCAGGAATCCTGGGCGTATGGCTCATAGCTGCTGCCGCGGAATACGGTGTAGGCGCGTTGTCCTAGTTCCGAGTAACTGTCGAACAGTCCCATAGCCGTGTTGGCGATTGCGTTTCCGGTGGTGGGGAAACCTGAACGAGAGTCGCTAAATGTGAACTGACCATTTTGGTTGTTGGTGCATGTGGGGCAAGCGCTAACGTTGATTTCGTCGTTATCGTTCTCGCCCGACCGTTCGAAATAGAAGCCGAATTTCATCGTGTGGCGACCCTTGATCCAGGTCAAGCTGTCGGTCACGGTATAGATCGGGCCCGACGAGTGGGATGGGTACGGGCCGCCGGTCAAACCAGTCAGGCCGGTTATGTTCGCGGTTGGAATGCGGGTGGGAATCAGCTTACCTTGTGGAAAAATGTACGGATAATTGAGACCCGCCTTAGTGCGATCGAAGAAGTTAGCGGTGTCGACGGGAATGTAGACGTCGTCAAGACTAACCGTTGCCAGGGCCTCGTTCACGATGGTCGGGCTGATGGTCCACACGTAGTCGAGAGAATTTGTCTGATTGGGGCGATTGAAAAACTTTGGCGTCCTGGTCGGTGTGCCGTCGAGCGGCTGATATTCGTTAAAACTATAGTTGTTCCGGCGGAATTGCAACCGCTGCGTGCCTGTAATGTTGATGTCCGCCGCAAGAGTATCTTTGCGTTGGTCCTGCGGGTGCAGCGCGCTGGTAAAGAAATTCGCCGAGCCAATGAAGTTGCCTACCGCAAGGTTCGGGTCCGGGTACGACTTTAAGATGCCCAAGCCATTCTGGCTGAGACGGTTCACCGGAATGACGTTCCCGGAAAAAGGCGCGTTCGTGTTGGGATCTCTGACCGTTACCACTCGACCGAGAATATTTTGTGGACCCAGAGTCGATAATTCACTGAAGTTTCCCTGACGCATGAGCGCCGTGGGAACAATCCAACCGTTATTACTTCCCGATGTGACGACGTCGGTGAAACGATACCGAACCCATTCCTGGCCCCAATACCAGAAGTATTTACTCTTGTCTTTGTTGAATTTACCGGGAATATAGAATGGTCCACCGATGTTGAAGCCGTATTGGTTATAGCGGAAAGGCGGAACGAAATTCTGACCGGCAGTCTTGTTGCGAGCCCAGGTATTGGCATTAAATGCGTCGTTACGAAGGTATTCGTAGGCCGCGCCGTGGAACTCACTTCCGCCCGGCTTGGTGATGATGCGGATCTGGGCTCCAGAGGTGCGGCCGTATTCAGCCGCATAGGAAGCGGTCAGAATTTGCACTTCGGAAGTAGAATCCACGTCGGCGGCGCCAAGGCTGGTCCCGTTCGAGCGCGTTCTCGTCGCAGGAGCACCGTCATAGGTGATCAGGTTTTCCGGGTTGCGCGAACCGTTAAAGTTGGAAGGCCCTTGCGTGAAATTGAATGACAACCCAGCCAGGTTTCCCCCGCGGGCACCCGGTACCAGGCTGGCCAGCCCAACCGGATTCCGGCCATTCAATTCGAGCGCATCGATCTGCTCGCGCGTCACGAGCTTCTGAACCGAGGCTGTTTCGGTCTGAAGCTGCGTCGCAGCGGCCGATACTTCCACCGTTTCGGTTGCCGATCCCAGGGCGAGCGTAGCGTCGACTGCTAGCGTAGAAGCCGGATCCAGCTTGTCGTTGCTGGATTCATACTTCTTGAAGCCGCTGGCCGTCACCGAGACGCTGTACATCCCGGGCGGAATGTTGGTAATCGAGTAAAGACCACCTTGATTAGTGGTGGCGCTTCGTTCGCTGCCGTTGGCCTGATTCTTTACTGTGACGGTTGCATTCGGAACCGCCGCGCCACTTGGATCGCGCACCGTTCCATTGATGGTGCCGAGATCCGACTGTGCAAATACGGTCCCCGTAAAAATAGCCAGAACAGCGCTGGCTAAACAGACGTATAGAAATTTAGATAGAAAATTGGTCCTCATAGACTCCCCCTTCTCCACGCGGAGCACAACGTACACGCTCAACCCTTGCAAGACTCCCTCAAGAGAGTATATTGCGGTCCGCCGGTTAGTGCAACCCCATTATTTGGGATGCACATGGCTATGCACACGTGTGCCTAGGGCACATATTGCGATAAATAGCGTTTCGCCATGATGAATCCGGTCTTGAAATCCTCACTAAAGTCAGGTCCCGGATTGTTGTCTGCACCATACAGTGGGTCTTCCTGCTCGACGCTCATAGCCCCTGTATAGCCAACGTCCTGTAGCACACTGAAAAATTCGCGCCAGTTCATAGAACCCATGCCCGGAATCCGGTACCGCCACCAGCGTGCGTGATTCACCGGATTAATCCCACCGGCACGTACGACCGGCCATAGTATTTCGGTGTCCTTCAGGTGTACGTCGTATATCTTGTCAACAAAATCGCGCGCTGTTTGTATAGGGTCCATGAATTGGCGCACTAAGTGCGACGGATCGTACTGCAAACCCACGTAAGGCGAGTCTCCGAAACCCTTGAAGAGGGCCTCGAAGCCCACCGGGCTGGTCGCCAGATTGGGCGCTTCCGGATAGGGCTCCCACAGAATGCGTACTTTATACCGCTCGCAAACTGGGAAGAACTTTTCGTGGTAAACACGTACGATTTCGTCGATTTGCTGCTCGAATGGCTTAGCCGGATCTCTACCCGACTGGGTGCCGATGTACGGTACTCCCAGTTTGCCGGCCAGTTCGATGGCTTTCACGAAGTAGTTGTTCGAACGTTCGCGATGGGCGAGGTCCGGATTGATCGAGTCGCCGCCCACCTGCAAAGCGGAGACATGCATCTGGTTTTTTGCGAGCGTCGCCTTGATTTCTTCGATTTGGGAATCGGAAAGCGAACTGGCGTCAAGCGGCGATCGCGCCGACGATCCAAGGATCATATTGGTAAACCCCTGCTCCTTCGCCCAGGCGACGTTGCCGGGTGTGTAAGGGCCAAGGACGCCGAGCAGCGGCTTCCATTCTTTGTGAACTTGTCTGTGGGGACGCGGGGTTTGTGCGGCGAGCGCTGCGGCCGCGCCGATCGAGCCAATTAGGGTCCGGCGAGTCATCCTGATCAGTGTATATCGCTAGCTCAGTTCCAGACCCCTAGTCTCCGGTATCCACAAAGCCGCAATGGCCGCCGCGGCGAACGCGCAGCCGCAAGCCGCAAAACCCCAGCCGAGCCCGTGGGCTTGCCCGATGGTGCCGATGATAAGCGGTGCAAATGCACTGATGCCGCGGGCGGTGTTGTAAGAAAGACCTAACGCGGTAGCACGGATAGGCGTTGGAAAGAGTTCACTACCTGCTACTGCCGCGCCCGTAAAAAAGCCCGTTCCGAAAAAGGCCGCAATCGAAGCCGTTAACAGAATCCACCCTGGTGAGCGCGCCAGTGCAAATGCGGGCACCGAAATGGCGGCACATGCCAGATAAAGAACGATGGCTCGCTTGCGCCCGAATGTATCGGCGAGCAGGCCAAACAACAGATAACCGGGCCACATTCCGCATAAATTCAATACCACTAAGAAGCTCGTAAAACCGAATAGCGTGAACCCGCGACCGCCTTCCGATACAGGCAGTGCGAGATACGCGGGGATCCATGTGAAGAGTCCCCACCAGGCAAACATGCCGAATGTGTTCATCACCAACAAGACCAGGAGCCGCGGTAGCGCGTTACTCCACAGTGCGCGTTTTTGTTCGGCGCTCGGCGGTGATATGCGGGCCCGTTGCCATAACTCCGGTTCCGGGACGCCGCTCTGAATCCATAGAGTCACTAGCGCAGGCAGTACCCCCACAAAAAAAACCCAACGCCAGCCGGCGCGCGCAAGCACAATCTGCGCCACGACGGCGGCAAGCGCGTAACCGATTGCCCAACTGCTCTGCACAATACCGAGAGCGCGTCCGCGCCACGGGCCGGGCCAAGTCTCGGCGACCAAAGTCGCGCCCGCATTCCATTCGCCGCCCATTCCCAAACCTAAAAGAAAACGCAGAACGGCGAGCATGGTCACACTGGTTGAGAAGCCGCAAGCGAAAGTAAATATCGAATAGGTCAGAATGCTGGCGCTGAGCATGCGCCGGCGGCCGAACCGGTCGGCGCACACGCCGAAGAAAAAACTGCCGATAGCCGAGGCGATAAGAGTTAACGTGTTCAGCAGTCCCGCCGTGGCCTTCGTCATGCCGAATTCGCCGAGCAGCGTCGCAAGGACGATCGAATAAAGCATGACGTCGAAAGCGTCGAGCATCCAGCCGAGCGCAGCGGCGAGTAGTGTGCGCCGTTGCGCACCGGTGGTGTTGCGCCAGCGGAATGGCGCCCTTTCGACCATAGAGAATAGGATAGGCTTCGCTCGCGCATGCGCATCGCTATCGATACCGGAGGCACGTTTACCGATTGTGTGTATCTCGAAAACGGCCGTCTCGAAATACGAAAAGTTCGTTCTACGCCCGGCGATCCTGCAGCCGCCGTGCTGGATACCGTGGCTCGGATCGCGCGTGGCAAGCCGGCCCATGTTCGGCACGGAACCACGGTAGGAACGAACGCGTTGCTGGAACGCACTGGCGCGCGCGTCGCGTTTGTAACCACTGCAGGATTTGAAGACACGCTGGCGATAGGCCGGCAGGCGCGCGCGCGACTCTACGATCTTTTCTTCCCGAAAGACGAGCCGCTCGCGGCCGCCCCGATGCGGTTCGGTGTCAGAGAGCGCACGGCAAGTGATGGCTCGATTTTGCAGCCGGTTTGCCGGGACCAACTCGCGGATCTGCGGGAAGCGATCCGGTCTGCGGCGCCAGAATCGATTGCGATATCGCTGTTGTTCGGCTTCGCCAATCCGGCCAATGAGCGGGCCGTCGCCGCCGCGCTTACGCAGATCGGAGTTCCGCTCTCGCTTTCGCACGAAATCTTACCCGAGTTTCGCGAGTATGAGCGTGCGTCTACGGTGACGATCAACGCCTATCTGGCACCGAAGATGCAGACGTACTTGACGCGGCTCGACGCTGGTCTTCGAGCGCGCGAGTCGACCCTGGATGTGATGCAGTCTTCGGGCGGGATCGTTCCTGCCGCCATCGCGGCGCGCGAGCCGGTACATACCATACTCTCCGGACCAGCGGGGGGAGTAGTCGGTGCGACGGCCATGGCCCGGCGCGCGGGATTTACGAATATTCTGACGTTCGACATGGGCGGTACTTCTACCGACGTCGCGTTCGTCGGCGGCCGGTACGGTCTCACAGCGACAACCGAATTCAAAATCGCTGGAATGCCGGTGGCCGTTCCGATGCTCGACATCCATACTGTGGGCGCGGGCGGAGGCTCGCTCGCGAGCTTCGATCGCGGAGGAGCGTTGCGCGTTGGACCGGAATCCGCGGG
>Ga0157369_10000969_pt1 | contig 36395 bp, 33 predicted proteins | sample C25metaG_FD_113461 | JGI IMG/M metagenome (GOLD analysis project Ga0157369, IMG submission 113461) | Corn rhizosphere microbial communities from Kellogg Biological Station, Michigan, USA - C2-5 metaG | ecosystem: Host-associated > Plants > Roots > Rhizosphere > Soil | place: USA: Michigan... | reverse complement strand
CCTGACCGGCCGCCAGGGCCAGGCCGACGTCCTTGAGTCCCAGGCTGAGCTTGAAGGCCGCCGGCGAGAACTTTCGCTCGGTCAGCAGGCGGCCGTAGTTCTGGTACACCGGCGCGGCGAACAGGGTGCTGGTGAGGATATCCAGCAGCGCCGCGGGCTCTACGCCATAGCTGCGCGCCAGGGCGGTACTTTCGCCCATGGTCTCGATGGCGCTGGCGATCATAAAGTTGCCGGCGATCTTGACCACATTGGCCTGCCGCGGCTCCGTGCCCACCGGCCAGGTCTTGCGCCCCAGGACGTCGAGCAGTGGTTGGACGCGCTGGATCGCTTCGGGCTCGCCCGCCACCACGATGTTGAGTTGGCCACTGGCGGCCACGTCGGTGCGCCCGAACACCGGCGCCGCCACATAACCCACGCCCGCCTCGGCATGGCGCGCGACCAGTTCGTCGACCAGGGCCACCGACAGGGTGGCCATGCTGACGTGGACCAGTCCGGCCCGTGCCTGCTGCAGGGCGCCGCTGTTGAGGATCACCTCGCGAGTGGCGGCGTCGTTGGCCAGGATGCTGAAGACCACCTCCACGTCGAAGGCCTCCGCCGGCGTCGCTGCCGCGCGGGCACCCTGCCCGACCAGAGCCTGGACCGGCTCCGGAGAGCGATTCCAGACCACCATCTCATGGCCCGCCTTGAGCAGATTGGCGGCCATGCCCTGGCCCATGCCACCCAGACCGATGAATCCGATACGCATAGCTTTGCCTCCTCGAGGTGCGATGGATGCCGCCGGCTACAGCCAGCGGCGAAACTTGAACCAGGCATAGGGAATCAGCGCCGAGACCACCATGGCGCCCAGCGCCAGCGGATAGCCGAAATGCCAGTCCAGCTCCGGCATGACCTTGAAGTTCATGCCGTAGATGGTGCCCACCAGGGTCGGTGGCAGGAACAGCACCGAGGCGATGGTGAACACCTTGACGATGTTGTTCTGCTCCACGCTGATCAGGCCCAGGGTGGCGTCGAGCAGAAAGCCGATCTCGCCGTTCATCTTGGCCTGGTAATCGCTCAGCGAGCGGACGTCGCGTTCCAGCGTCTTGAACCAGGTCTTGGCCGTGCCGGAGATCCAGGTGGCACCCGCGCGCCGCAGGTAGGAAACGATGCGATTGATGCCCAGCAGACTCTCGCTGAGCTGCGCCAGCAGCTGGTTGCTGCGACCGAGCTGCTTGACGATGGATTGCAGGTCGGTCTTGGGCTGCTTTTCCTGATGGGGATCGAGGGGTTCGCGAAACACCGCCTTGGCCAGGCGATTGAGATGCGCCTGTACCGATTCGAGGATGTCGGCCACGCGGTCCACCAGGCTGTCCAGCAGCGAGGCGAAGATGACATCGCTGCGGCAGTGCTGGCTCGCCTGCTGCTGGGCCTTGCCGAGAAAGGTCTTGAAGGCGGCCAGTTCGGCGTAGCGCACCGTCACCAGCCACTCGGGCGTCAGCACGAAATTGACCACCGAGGCCTGCGGCTGATGCTCGCTGAAGCCGCTGACCACGGTGGTGGTCAGGTGCAGGGCCTGGTCGGTCTGATAGAGTCGCGAGGATTCCTCGATCTCGGCGATTTCTTCCCGGGTGGGGATGTCCATCGCCAGTGCCTGCTCCAGATAGCGCTCTTCCGCCTCACTGGGATCGAGCAGATCGACCCAGAGCAGATCCGCGGGCAGCGGGTCTCCCGGCGACAAGGGCTGCGCGACCAGCTCGTCGGCGGACAGGCGATAGCAGGTGATCATCGAGAAGACTCCAGGCCAGAATCAGGGGTCGCACTGTAACAAAAGGTATCCAGACATGATTGACCACGCCGATGACGAAGAATCCTTCGTGTCCTCCCATCTGATCGAAGCGGTGGAGAACCAGCTCGCCGCTGGCCAGCCGGATTATGTCCAGGCCGTGCTCAACAAGCTGACCCTGGTCGGCTACGAGCGCGAAGAGGCCGTGCTGCTGATGGCCCAGGCGCTGTCCTACGAAATCGCCGCCATGCTCGACGCCGATCGCCCCTTCGACGGCGCCCACTACGAGCGCCTGCTACGGGCTCTACCGGAACTGCCCGAGGTCGCGGACGACTAGGCCTCGGCCGGCTCCAGCGCCAGCAGTTCCACCTGCTGCTCCTTGCCGCCGGGTACCGGCCAGCTGAGGTGCTCGCCGGGCGTCGCGCCGAGCAGCGCGCTGCCGGCCGGCGCCAGCACCGAGACCCGCCCCTCGCCACCAGCGTCCTCCGGATAGACCAGCACCACCTGGTACTCCTTGCCGGTATCGGTCTCGCGGCAACGCACCCGCGAATTCATGGTGACCACCGCACCGATCTCCTCGGGCGCCACTACCCGCGCCTGGGCCAGTTCCTCGTCCAGGGCCTCGGCCACGGGCCCGAATTCGGGCAGGGCGTCGAGCAGCCTTTCGAGACGGGGCAGATCGACGGCGGAAACGGTAATGGGCGATGCATGGCGCATGGCGGACTCCTGGAGGACAAGACGGTGCGATCCCCACCGCGCGAGGCGGCCGGACCACCGGAGATGACGGGCGGCGGGCGCCCAGCGGGAAGCCGCTTGGAGGCGGCAAAAGAAAACGGCGCTCGAAAGGCGCCGTCAGGTCACGCTAGCACAGGGGTCTTGGCAGCGGTCAAGCCGCACCGACCGCAGGTCGTTACACCCCGGGCAGGGCGACGCTCTCGCCGGTCTGCTCAAGGGTCACCCGCACCAGCAGCGCACCGAGGGTCTCGGACGAGGTGTCGCAGATCCAGCTCTGGCCATCCCAGTCGAAGTGATAGCCACCCGACCGCGCCGCCACCCAGAGCTGCACCAGCGGGGGCTGGCGGCTGAGGATGACCTGGCTGCCGTTGTCGAACTTGATCGTCAGCACGCCACCGGCATTTTCCAGATCGAGGTCCAGCCCGCTGTCGTCATAGGCGTCTTCGACCTGGCGCTGGGTCTGGTCGACGAGGTGATGGAATTGCGCTTCGCTGAGCCGGCTCATGACGATCCTCGAAAGAAGGGAAACAATCGCCGCACGGTAGCGGGCCGCCCAGATGGCGTCCAGTCGCAGCTGTTGCCGGCAGCTGCGCTTCAGCCATCCGGGCGTGTCAAAGAGTCGCTCAACCCCGTTATACTCGGTGCAATATCATCTTTTCGCATAGGTTTAGCGTCATGAAGCGCCTGTCTCTCCTCTTCATCGCCTGCGCCTGCCTGCTGGCCGGCTGCGGTCAGAAAGGCCCGCTGTACCTGCCCGACGACCAGAAAGCCGCCAAAGAACACCGCCACGACGTGTTCTAGGGAGCCACCATGGAAGTCTTCGCTGTCCGTGCAGGTGAACTGCATGCGGAAGGGGTAGCCCTGAGCGCTGTGGCGCAGGAATTCGGCACCCCCGCCTACGTCTATTCGCGAGCGCACATCGAGGGGCAGTACCGTGCCTATACCGATGCGCTGGCCGGTCTGCCGCACCTGGTCTGCTTTGCGGTCAAGGCCAACTCCAACCTCGGCGTGCTCAATGTCCTGGCCCGCCTCGGCGCCGGCTTCGACATCGTTTCCCGTGGCGAACTGGAACGCGTCCTGGCCGCCGGTGGCGATCCGCGCCGGGTGGTGTTCTCCGGGGTCGGCAAGACCCGTGACGACATGCGCCGCGCCCTGGAAGTGGGCGTGCACTGCTTCAACGTCGAATCCACCGACGAGCTGGAACGGCTGCAACAGGTGGCCGCGGAGCTGGGTGTGGTCGCGCCGATCTCGTTGCGGGTCAATCCCGATGTCGACGCCGGTACCCACCCCTACATCTCCACCGGTCTCAAGGAAAACAAGTTCGGCATCGACATCGCCGACGCCGAGGCGGTCTACGCCCGCGCCGCCGAGCTGCCGAATCTGCAGATTCTCGGGGTGGATTGCCACATCGGCTCCCAGCTCACCACCCTGCCGCCCTTCCTCGATGCCCTCGACCGCCTGCTGGCGCTGATCGATCGCCTCGCCGAGCGCGGTATCGTCCTGCGCCACCTGGACCTCGGCGGCGGCCTGGGCGTGCGCTATCGCGACGAGCAGCCGCCGCTGGCCGGCGACTACATCCAGGCCATCCGCGAACGCATCGTCGGGCGCAACCTGACCCTGGTGTTCGAACCCGGCCGCTTCATCGTCGCCAACGCCGGCATCCTGCTGACCCGCGTGGAATACCTCAAGCACACCGCCCACAAGGATTTCGCCATCGTCGACGCGGCGATGAACGACCTCATCCGCCCGGCGCTGTACCAGGCCTGGATGGCGGTGGAGCCGGTGACCGCGCGCGAGGGCGACGCCCGCCGCTACGACCTGGTCGGTCCCATCTGCGAGACCGGCGACTTCCTCGCCAAGGACCGCGAGCTGGTCCTGGCCGAAGGCGATCTGCTGGCCATCCGCTCCGCCGGGGCCTATGGCTTCACCATGAGTTCCAACTACAACACCCGTGGCCGTGCGGCCGAGGTGATGGTGGATGGCGACCAGGCGCACCTGGTCCGTCGGCGCGAGACGCTGGAAGAACTCTTCGCAGGCGAGAGCCGGCTGCCGGCCTGAGGGGAGTTCCATGCAACTGCGCTTCACCAAGATGCACGGTCTGGGCAACGACTTCATGGTCCTCGACCTGATCAGCCAGCACGCGCACATCCAGCCCAAGCACGTTCGTCTGTGGGGTGACCGCAAGACCGGTGTCGGCTTCGACCAGCTGCTGATCGTCGAGACCCCCAGCACCCCGGACGTGGACTTTCGCTATCGCATCTTCAACGCCGATGGCTCCGAGGTCGAACAGTGTGGCAACGGTGCCCGCTGCTTCGCCCGCTTCGTCTTCGACAAGCGCCTGACGGTCAAGAAGCAGATCCGCGTCGAAACCAAGAACGGCATCATCGAGTTGCACCTCAAGGGCGATGGCATGGTGCGCGTCGACATGGGGGCACCGCGCCTGCAGGCAGCCGAGATTCCCTTCATCGCCGAGGCGGAGACGCTGAGTCATGCCATCCAGGTCGAGGGCGAGACGGTCGAGCTGGCGGTGGTCTCCATGGGCAATCCCCATGGCGTGCTGCGGGTCGCCGACGTCGACCAGGCACCGGTGCTCACCCTCGGTCCCAAGCTGGAGTGCCATCCGCGCTTTCCGCAAAAGGCCAACATCGGCTTCCTGCAGATCATCGACGCCCAGCGCGCCCGCCTGCGGGTCTGGGAACGGGGCGTCGGCGAAACCCGTGCCTGCGGCACCGGCGCCTGCGCCGCCGCCGTGGCCGGGATCCGCCAGGGCTGGCTGAAATCGCCGGTCAGCATCGAATTGCCGGGCGGTCTGCTCAACATCGAGTGGGACGGCGTCGGTCAATCGGTGCTCATGACCGGTCCGGCCACCCGTGTCTACGAAGGCCAGGTAAGAGTATGAGCGACACCCCCGAACTGACCGCGGACCAGGTCGCCGACTGGCTGCTGGATCATCCGCACTTCTTCGCCGATCGCGAAGAGCTGCTGGCGGAGATGCGCGTCCCCCACCAGCGGGGCACCGCCATCTCCCTGGTCGAGCGGCAACTGGGTCTGCTGCGCGATCGCAATGGCGAGATGCGCCATCGCCTCACCCACCTGATGGACGTGGCGCGGGACAACGACCGGCTGTTCGACAAGACCCGGCGGCTGATCATCGGCCTGCTCGACGCCAACAGCCTCGAAGAGGTGATAGGCACCGTCGAGGACAGCCTGCGCCATGAATTCAAGGTGCCCTACGTCGGCCTCATCCTGTTCCACGAGCATCCCCTGCCGGTCGGCCGCAGCGTCACGCCCGCCGAAGCACAAAAGGTGATCGGCGGCCTGCTGGGCGGCGAGAAGACCACCAGCGGTGTCCTGCGCGCCCACGAACTGGCCTTTTTGTTCGGCGATTCGGCCAAGGAAGAGGTCGGCTCCGCGGCTGTCGCCGCCCTCTCCCATCAGGGTCTGCATGGCGTCCTGGCGATCGGCAGCCCCGATCCCCAGCACTATCGCAGTAGCCTGGGCACGCTGTTCCTGAGCCACGTGGCGGAAGTCCTGGCGCGGGTACTGCCGCGCTTTCCCGTCCCCTTGCGTACGGTGCGCTGAGCCCGGGAGCGGAGCATGCAGGTCCAGCTCGATGCCTATCTCGACCACCTGCGGCTGGAGCGTCAGGTTTCGCCCCACACGCTCGACGGCTACCGGCGCGACCTGCGCAAGCTGCTGACCTTCGTCGAAGCCGAAGGCCTGAGCGACTGGGGCGGCCTGGACAGTCGCCGCCTGCGCGCCCTGATCGCCCAGCTGCACCGGGCCGGCGCCTCCAGTCGCAGCCTGGCGCGGCTGCTGTCGGCCTGCCGCGGCTTCTATCTCTACCTGATCCGCGAAGGCCACTGCAGCCAGGATCCGGCCCATGGACTCACGCCCCCCAAGGCACAGAAGGCCCTGCCCAAGGTGCTCGACGTCGACCGCTCCATGCAGCTGCTCGATGGCGCCGTGGAGGACGACTTCCTCGGCCTGCGTGATCAGGCGCTGCTGGAACTCTTCTACAGCTCCGGACTGCGCCTCTCCGAGCTGGTCGGACTGGATCTCGCGGACGTGGACCTGGTCCAGGGGCTGGTCCAGGTGCGCGGCAAGGGCAACAAGGAGCGGGTGCTGCCCATCGGCAGCAAGGCCCGGGACGCCCTGGAGGCCTGGCTCAAGGTCCGGCTGCAGGCCGCACCGCGCGACGACGCCCTGTTCATCGGCCAGCGCGGCCTGCGCCTGACGCCCCGCGCGGTACAGTTGCGGGTGCGCGAGGCCGGCGTGCGCGAACTGGGCCAGCACCTGCATCCGCACATGCTCAGGCACAGCTTCGCCAGCCACATGCTCAGCGCCTCCGGCGATCTGCGCGCGGTGCAGGAATTGCTCGGCCACGCCGACATCGCCACCACCCAGATCTACACCCACCTGGACTTCGGCCAGCTCGCCGAGGTCTATGACAAGGCGCACCCCCGCGCCAAGCGCAAGGCCAGCCGATGACGATTCGCCTCGTGACCTTCGACCTCGACGATACCCTCTGGGAAATCGCGCCGGTCATCCATTCCGCCGAAGCCCTGCTGCGTGACTGGTTCGCCGCCTCCGCACCGCGGCTGGGCAGCGTTCCGGTCGAGCATCTCTGGGCGATCCGCGATCACCTGCTGCAGCAGGACGCCGGTCTCAAGCACCGGGTCAGCGAAATGCGCCGCCGGGTCATCCATCAGGCGCTGCTCGATGCCGGCTATGTCGAGCCCGAGGCTGCCCAGCTGGCCGAGGCGGGCTTCGCGGTCTATCTGGCCGCTCGTCAGCAGGTCACCCTGTTCGACGACGTCCACCCCACCCTGGAGCGCCTCGCCGATCGCTATACCCTGGGGGTGCTGACTAATGGCAATGCGGATGTGCAGACCATCGGCCTGGCCGACTATTTCCGCTTTGCCCTGAATGCCGAGCAGCTGGGCGTCGGCAAACCCGACCCCACGCCTTTCCGCGAGGCCCTGCGTCTCACCGGCATCGCGGCCGACGCCACCGTGCACGTGGGCGACAACCCCGTGGACGATGTCGCCGGCGCCCAGCGCGCCGGTATCCGCGCCGTCTGGTTCAACCCCTTGCAGAACCCCTGGCAGGGTCCTGGCAAGCCGGATGCGGAGATCCGCAGTCTGAGCGAACTTCCCTCCCTGTTGGAAGGCTGGTCAGGCCGGCCGTAAAGTCAGTAATACCAAATGCTGAACGGCTGATTTTTCGTGCTCGCCGGTCGTCTACTAGGCCCCTGGGTTTTGTTAACCAATCGCCAAAATATTCGTCACACTTATCGACCTCGACAGCAGAAGCTTTGCGACCCCCTTCACCAAAAGCCGCGGGGCTGGGCGATTTTTTGCCAAGCACACCTCATTTGGCCGCCGATTCCTTGATAACAACAGCGCCGATAGCCGTCTCGCTGGCCGGATTTCCCCTCCGGACCTCGCGTTGACAGTGCTAACCCTTTTGACAATCATTGCGACAAGTTCGAAGTAGCGCTGGGATTGCGCGCTGAACCAGCCGCCGTTCAGGTCAGGGAAGACAGCATTACCTCCCCCCTCCTCTGCGTCTCGCCGATGGCTTCTCAAGTCCCTGCTCAAACATTGTCAGGTCTTGATATCGGTAAATAACCCTCTGTTCATCCCGTCCAGGTGCAAACCCGTGCGGTAGCCATGTCCCAACCGGACTGGTTACCACCCAAGTCACGGCAAACCTGTGCGGTAGCCATGCCCGGTGCTGGACAGAAGGGGACGATCACCGTGCCAGCGAGCACCTGCAGGACTACAGGGATGTCACCCGAGCGGGACTTAATTCTTTTTACCCAGGCAACTTCAACCCTGCCCACAGCAAGCCGGCAAGTGGCTCAGCCAGGCCAACTTCGGCCTGCCCCCGTCATCGACGGCCTGGCCCGGTTTAGTTTGGAAAGTGCTTGGCAGACAGCTTCGAGCAAGTTCTCTTACTTCTGCTGCCGACACGGGCGGATTAATTATTGGCAAGGGTTAAAACAGGTACTGACCGACATTCATCAGACGGTCATTAAGTCAATAAAGATTAAAACGATCCGCTGCATTTTTTGCTGACTGCCGGGCACTGTGAAAGCCAGTTTCAATCACGTTAATTGCGCCTTGAAGGCGCACAGAGAGGATGCCCCGATGGCAAGGAATGATCTATCGGAATCGACATTAGGATGTCTAATTGGCGGTGCCGGTCCGGCAGGCCTGGGATTCCTGTTCAATGCCATCAAGCGCGGTGCTCTGGAGCAACTTGCCCAGGCCGGCACCATCATCGTCGATGCCGGGACCGAACTCGGTGCCGGCAAGCTGGGTGACTATCAGATCATCGCCAACTCGGTGAGCGACGTCTTTCTGGACTGCCTGCGCGATCCGCTGCTGGCGCCCATCCTGGCCCCGCTGCAAGCATCCCCGACCTTTCGCCACCTCAAGCTGAATTCCCAGGAAGCACCGGCGCTGCCCATCGTCGGCCAGCTCTTCCAGCAGGCCGCCGGCCTGGTCCTGCCCTGGCTCGAACGCCAGTACGGCATCCCCACCTGGCGCCAGACCCGCATCACCGAAGTGACCTGCGAAGGTTCGAGCTATGTCGTCTGGCTGGAACAGGCCGGCGCCATCCGCCGCGTCCGCACCTCCAGCCTGGTGCTGAACCTGGGCGGCAAGCAGACCCGCCACAGCTTCGAGGAAAGCATCCAGGCCATGGGCCTGCAGCTGCCCCAGAGTGCCTCGATCGACAGCTCCGACAATCTGCTGCGCCTGCAACCCGAAGCCCTGCGCCAGCGCTATCGGGCCCGCCTCAAGGATGGCGGTCCGATCTGCGTGGTCGGGGGTTCTCACAGCGCCTTCTCCGCCCTCGACAACCTGGCCAGCGCCCTGCACCACGATGGTCTGCGCGAACTGACCCTGGTCCATCGCTCACCGATCCGGCTGTTCTACGAGACCGCCGCCGAAGCCCTGGCCGCCGGCTACGCCTTCGATCCGCTGCAGGACATCTGCCCCATCTCCAAGCGGGTCAACCGCTCCGGCGGACTGCGCTACCGCGCCCACGAGATCGGCCGCCAGGTCCTTGCCGGTCAGGGCATCGGCGGTACCCCGGTCAAGGTCAAGACGCTGCAACTGGATGGCAGCGCCGAACAACTGGCCAACGCCCAGACGCTGTTCGACAGCGCCGCCCTGCTGGTGCAGGGCATGGGTTACCAGCCCGTCGTGCCCGAGCTGCGCTGCCAGGACGGCCGTCCGCTGACCCTGCGCACCCTGCGCGGCGGTCTGGACTCCGATGCCGCCGGCAGCCCGCTGGACCAGCACGGCCAGCGCCTCAAGGGCCTGCACCTGTTCGGCCTGGGCTCGGGATTGGCAGTGGATCCCCGCCTGGGGAGCGAGGCGTCCTTTTCCGGACGCATCTACGGGGTCTGGCAGTTCCACAACGATGCCAGTCGCGAGGCCCTGGAGTCGGTTCTGGAACGTCTGGACAAGCCCGGCGCCGCCTTCCGGCAACCGGCCAGTCCGGTCGCCGAACACGCTTGACCGAACCGACACGTATCAAGGACTCGATAAGCAGGTACCGGATCATGATCAATGTGACCAAGCCCTACCTTGGCGATAAGGAACGCTTCAAGGCGTATATCGACAAGATCTACGCCAACAACTGGATCACCAACCAGGGCCCTCTGCACGCTCAGCTCGAAGAGCGTCTGCGCGACTACCTGGGCGTCAGAAACATCATCCTGGTCAACAACGGTACCCTGGCCCTGCAGGTCGCCTACCGCGCCCTGGGCCTGACCGGCAGCGCCATCACCACGCCGTTCAGCTTCGTCGCCACCACCAGCACCCTGCACTGGGAAGGGATTCGGCCGGTCTTCGCCGACATCCATCCGGAAACCTGGAACCTGGATCCGGCCAACGTCGAAGCCGCCATCGAGCACGACACCTCGGCCATCGTCGCCACCCACGTGTTCGGCAATCCCTGCGATGTGCGCGGCCTGCAGCAGGTCGCCAACCGCCACGGCCTGAAGGTCGTCTACGACGGCGCCCATGCCTTCGGCACCCTGTTCGAAGGCCGCTCGGTCCTGCAGTGGGGCGACATCACCACCGTCAGCTTCCACGCCACCAAGCTGTTCCACACCATCGAAGGCGGCGCGATCATCACCGAAGACGACGAGCTCGCCGAGCGCGTCCGCCGCATGATCAACTTCGGCATCGTCGATGCCGAGCGCATAGAAGGCGTGGGCATCAACGCCAAGCTCAACGAGGTCTCCGCGGCCATGGGGCTGTGCATCCTCGACGAGCTGGAAGACATCCTGGCCCGCCGCGCCGTCATCGGTCAGCACTATGAGAGACGCCTGCAAGGCGCCTTCGACCTGCAGCGGCCCACCTACGGCACCCAGCTGAACTACAGCTACTTCCCGGTGGCCCTGCGCGACGAGCCGAGTCTGCTGGATACCAAGAAGGCGCTGAACGCCGTCGGCATCAATCCGCGCCGCTACTTCTATCCGTCGCTGGAAACCCTGGATTACCTGCAGCCCCAGGCGATCAAGCCGGTCTCGCGCAAGCTGAGTCACCGCATCCTCTGCGTGCCGCTCTACCCGGACCTGCCGCAGGCGACCCAGGACCTGCTGATCGACACCCTGCTCCTCGCGCAGCAAAAAAAGACCAGCATGGAATCCCTGCGGGCACTCATCACCCCGGCACAGCTGCTGCCGAGCTGGGATTTTCCCGGCGACTCCTCTCCTGCTCTAACTTGACCCTGGCCCGCTATCTCCCATGACCAGTCCCGCGAAAGTGTCGGTGTTGCGCAACACCCTGATCAACTATGCCGGCCAAGCCTATGCGCTGCTGATCGGCATCTTGATCCAGCCGATGTATCTCGGTCATCTGGGTGCCGAAACCTATGGTCTGATCGGCTTCTTCGCCGTGCTGCAGACCTGGCTGCAACTCCTCGACGTCGGCATTTCCGCGTCCCTGGTGCGCGATGTCGCCCATGGCCGTGGCCAGACCGGCGCCGGGCGCACCCGCGGCCAGCTGCTGCGCTCGCTGGAATTCATCTTCATCCCCCTGGCGACCCTGGCCTTCGTCGCCATCGAGCTGAACTCGGAGTGGATGGCGGGTCACTGGCTCAACGTCCAGGGGCTGCCCACCGAGACCGTGGCCCACTGCATCGGCCTGATGGGGCTGATGATCGCCTTCCGCCTGCTGTCGACGCTGTACAAGAGCGGCGTCCAGGGGGTCGAGCTGCACGGCTGGCTGAATCTGGTCAATGTGCTGATCGCCACCGTCCGCTACTTCGGCGGCCTGATCCTGGTGATGTGGATTTCCCAGGAGCCGCTGGACTTCTTCGTGTTCCAGGCCTTCGTCGCCGTGTTCGAGATGCTGGTCTATGCGCTCAAGGCCTATCGGCTGCTGCCCAACCCCACCTGGTGGAGCGGCTTCGACTGGCAGCGGGTCAAGCCCATCGTGCCCTTCGCCCTGAGCATGTCCTTCACCTCGATCCTGTGGATCGCCCTGACCCAGCTCGACAAGCTGGTGCTGTCCAAGGCGCTGCCCCTGGCCGAGTACGGCTACTTCAGCCTGGTGGCGCTGATCTCCACCGGCATCGTCACCCTGACCAACCCGCTGGTACAGGCCCTGCTGCCGCGCATGACGGTGCTGGTGTCCCAGGACAAACCGCTCGAACTGGAACGGCTCTATCGCAACGCGGCGCGCTTCGCCTTCGCCATCCTGCTGCCGCTGGCGGCCATGGTGGCCTTCCATGGCGAGGCGCTGGTCTTTGCCTGGACCGGCGACAAGGTCTCCGCCCACTGGAGCGAGCCGATCCTGTTCTGGTACGCCCTGGGCTCGGCGCTGCTCGCCCTGAGCCAGTTCCAGTTCTATCTGCAGTACGCCTACGGCAAGTTGCGCCTGCACGTCTGGTACAGCCTGGTATCCGCGGCCATCTCGGTGCCCATCGTAATCCTGGTGGTCCTGCACTACGGCGCCTATGGCGCAGCGCTGGCCTGGTTCTTCATGCGCCTGATCCCCTTCGTGATCTGGCCGATGATCGTCCACGGCCGCTTCGCGCCGAATCTGCAGCGCTACTGGAACCAGGACCTGCTGGTGGCCGTGGTGGTGACCGCCATCGGCGTGGGCCTGAGCAAGCTGCTGTACCAAGAGATTCAACCGCAGGAGCGGTTCTCCATCCTCGCCACCCTCGCCCTGGGCGGTGGCCTGACCCTGGTGCTGATGGCGCTGAGCTACGTGCTCTGTTCTCCGAAACAGACCCGCTCGCGCCTGTTTTCCCAACTCTACAAAGCAGGTATCTGACATGGACGCTCGGACCGAAGCAGAGATCATGAAGAACTGGCCGACGGATTGCAGTCGGCCGGTCGCCAGCATCGTCTGCCTGACCTTCAACCATCGCGAGTACATCGGCCAGGCCATTGACGGCTTTCTGCGCCAGCAGACCGATTTCCCCTTCGAGATCATCGTCAACGACGACGCCTCGACCGATGGCACCCGGGACATCCTCCAGGACTACCAGCGCCGCTATCCCCGGCTGATCCGCTTGATCCTGCAAAAGGAAAACCAGTACAGCCAGGGCAAGCCCTATGGCATGCCGGTGTTCCAGCAGGCCCGCGGCGACTACATCGCCTACTGCGAAGGCGACGACTACTGGAACGATCCGCGCAAGCTGCAGCTGCAGGTGGACTTCCTGGAGAACAACCGGGACTACGCCCTGACCTTCCACGCCTCCTATGCCTTCAACAGCAAGGGGATCGTCAATCCGCAGCGGTTCGGGGGCCAGGATCACTACGACCGCAGCGAAACCGAATTGAAGAAGGCGCTGCCGCTGTCCACCCTGACCGCCTGCTTCCGCAACGTCCTGCGGGAACTGCCGCCGGAGCTGGAAACCGCTGCGCTCATGGACATCGTCTGGTGGTCGCTGCTCGGTGCCCACGGCAAGGGCAAGTTCATGGAGGAGATCCGCCCCGCCGCCTACCGCGTGCACGAGGGCGGGATCTTTTCCATGCGTGCCAGCCAGAAGCGCCTGCAGATGGATCTCCACACCCAGTACTGCCTGGCCAACTACTACTACCGGCTGGGCGAGCGCGACCTGCATGTCTTTTTCCTGCGCCAGGTCCTGAGTCTTTCGCTGTCCTCGATTCCACCGACGCAGAAGGTCAAGGCGCTTCTGCGGGCGGTAAGCAACATCACCCTCAACATCGGCCGACGCTTCGCCCCCAAACGCGTCACCTACTGAACTTACACAGAGCAGTTTTCCGGCTGCCAGGTATCCAGCTAAAAGGAAGGGACCCCAATGACCGTCATGCAGCGCTCTTCGTTCGAACAACACGAAGAACAACATCTGGATCTCAAGACGATGGCCCTCACGCTTCTTGACCACAAGAAGCTGATCGCGGGCATCACCGCAGGCTTTCTGGCCGTGGGCATCGCCTACGCCGTGCTGTCCACCCCGCAGTACGTCGCCGGGGCGATGATCCAGATCGAACCCAAGAAGAATGCGCTCACGGCGGTTGCCGAGACCGTGGTGCGACCCAATTCGGCCTCGCCGGCCGTGGCCGAGATCGAGCTGCTGAAGTCGCGCGCGGTGCTGACCAAGACCGTGGAAAACCTGCGCCTGGACATCGAGGCCAAGCCGCGCTTCTTCCCGCTGATCGGCCACTACCTGTGGCGCCACTACGAAGCCGAGAAGCCAGGTCAGCTGGCGGACAGCTGGCCGCAACTGCGCGGCTTCGCCTGGGGCGGCGAGCAGATCGACGTCTTCCAGTTCGACGTCCCGGACGACATGTACGGCGAGACCCTGACGGTGGTCGCCGGCAGCAACGGTCGCTATCGCCTGCTGGACAAGGACAAGCAGCCGCTGCTCGACGGCCAGGTCGGCCAGATGGCCGCCGGTAACGGCTATCGCATGCAGATCAAGACCCTGACCGCGCGCCCCGGCACCGAATTCAAGGTGACCCGCAATCGCGTCATCACCACCGCGCAGCTCTATCAGAATCGCATCAAGACCAGTGAAGCCGGCAAGGAGTCGGGGATCATCTACCTGTCCCTGGCGGACGAGAATCCCGACCTGGCCAAGAGCGTCCTGTCCGAGATCAGCCGCCTGTACGTCATGCAGAACGTCGAGCGCAGCTCGGCGGAAGCCGCCCAGCGCCTGGACTTCCTGCGCGGCCAGCTGCCGGCGGTGCGCAAGGATCTGGAAAGCGCCGAAGCGGCCCTGAACAACTATCAGACCAACAGCCGCTCCGTGGACATCAGCCTGGAAACCAAGGCCGTCCTGGACAAGATCGTCACCCTCGACACCTCCATCTCCCAGCTCAAGCTCAAGCAGGCCGAATACGATCGCCTCTATACCCGCGATCACCCCAGCTACAAGACCCTGCTGAACCAGCTCGCCCAGCTGGAAGTGGAAAAACGCAGCCTGCAGCGCAAGGTGGAAGCCCTGCCCAGCACCCAGCAGGAACTGCTGCGCCTGAACCGCGACATGAAGGTCACCAACCAGACCTATCAGCTGCTGCTGAACCAGGCCCAGGAACAGGACATCATCCGCGCCGGCACCATCGGCAACGTGCGCCTGGTCGACAACGCCGACGTCAACCTCGACGAGCCGGCCACCAATCGCAAGATCGCGCTGATCCTGTCGCTGCTGCTGGGTCTGGTGACCTCCGTGGTGGTGGTCTTCGTCCGCCAGGCCTTCCAGAAGGGCATCGAGAATCCCGACACCGTCGAACAGATCGGCCTGCCGGTCTATTCCACCCTGCCCTTCACCAAGGACCAGGAGCGCCTGAATCGTCGCCTGAAGAAGAAGACCCGTACCGGCGAACCCAACCTGCTGAGCGTGGTGCAACCGGCCAACCTGGCGGTGGAATCCCTGCGCAGCCTGAGATCCAGCCTGCACTTCGCCATGCTGGAAGCCAAGAACCGGGTGATCATGATTTCCAGCCCGACCCCGGGCGTCGGCAAATCCTTCGTCTCCAGCAACCTCGCCACCGTGGTCGCCCAGTCGGGTCAGCGCGTGCTGCTGATCGACGCCGACATGCGCAAGGGCTATCTGCATCGCGTGTTCGGCCTGCAACCGCAAGCCGGCCTGTCCGAACTGCTGACCGGTCGCAGCAAGCTGCGTGAAACCATCGTGCCGAGCGGTATCGCCCAACTGGACATCATCAGCTGTGGCCAGGCCGCGCCGAACCCCTCGGAGCTGCTGATGCACGCCAACTTCTCCCGTCTGCTGGACGAAGTGGGCAGCCTCTACGACCTGGTGATCATCGATACCCCGCCGATCCTGGCGGTGACCGATGCCGCCCTGGTGGGTCGCCTCGCCGGCACCACCCTGCTGGTCACCCGTTTCGGTCAGAGCACCCTCAAGGCGGTGGAGAACTCCCGTCGTCGCTTCGCCCAGAACGGCATCACCATCAAGGGCGCCATCCTCAACGGCGTGCAGCGCAAGGCCTCGACGTCCATGGAAGACGATGGCGTCTACGGCTACTACGAATACGGCCCCCGTACCTGATACGTCGCTCCGCCGCACCTGACTGCCCCTAGAGAAGGAACTCGCCCATGACGCTCGCCCATCCCGCCGGTCACTGGTATCTGGTGCAGACCAAGCCCAATCAGGAAGTCCGCGCCGAAGAAAACCTGAGCAGACAGGGTTACGTCTGCTTCCGGCCCCAGCGCGAGCGCAAGGCCTCCGGCAGAAGTCGCGCGAGCGGCAGCGAGTCGCTGTTCCCGGGGTATCTGTTCATTCAGCTCAACGACGTGAACGACAACTGGTACCCCATCCGCTCGACGCGCGGCGTCAATCGGATCGTCAGTTTCGGCACCCAGCCGACGGCCGTGAGCGAAGGCATCATCGACGACATCCGCCAGCGCCTCGCCGCGCTGGCGGAACCTGCACCCAGCCATCAGCCCGGTGAGACCGTGCGGGTGCAGTACAGCCAGGAGCTGGAAATGGACGCCGTGTTCCTGAGTGCCGATGGCAACGAGCGGGCCATCATCCTGCTGCGCATCCTGCAACGCGAACAACGGGTCAGCGTCGCTCTTGATCAACTGTCGGCAGTCGCCACCGTCAACCAGCGGCTGCGCGCCTGACCAAGAACTGTAAGGCCCTTTGGAGGAATTTGTTCATGCAATGCAAGACCACGGTCGTTACCGTCACCTACGGCAATCGCCTCGGCTATCTGGAGCAGCTGGTCACCCGCGCCCTGGCCGAACGCACCATTCACCAGGTCGTCGTGGTGAGCAATGCGGCCACGGTGTCGCTGGATAGCCTCGAAACCCGCTGGCCCGGTCAGGTCAAGGTGATCAACCTGAGCGAGAACACCGGTTCCGCCAACGGTTATGCCGTGGCCCTGGAAGCCGCCCTGGCCACCGATACCACCCATATCTGGATGATGGACGACGACAACGCGCCCCTGGGCGATGCCCTCGACGTGCTGCACCGTCGCCTCGACGAACTCGGCGCCATCCACGGTCGCGACAAGGTCGCCGTGCTCGGCTACCGGCCGACCCAGCAGGCCGATATCGCCCAGTGCATCCCGACCCGGATGATCACCCAGCCGCGTTCGAGCTACTTCGGCTTCCACGTGGCTCGCATCCCCTACAAGATCTGGCGCCGCCTGCCCTGGGGCCGTCCGCGCGGTGGCCAGCCGGAAGCCCTGGTCGAGCTGCCCTTCGCCCCCTATGGCGGCATGCTCGCCCACCGCAGCCTCTATGAGCGCATCGGCCTGCCCCTGCGCGAGCTGGTGCTCTACTCCGACGACACCGAGTACACCTACCGCATCACCCAGGCCGGCGGAAAGCTGTTCATGGTCACCGAGGCGGAGCTCGAAGAACTGGAGCACTCCTGGAACATCAAGGAAGGCACCAGCAACGTCTACCAGAACTACCTGCAGGCCGGCTCGGACTTCCGTGCCTACTACGCCGCGCGCAACCAGGCCTGGTTCGACAAGAACGTCTGGGCCAGCTCCCGGCCGATGTACAGCCTCAACCGCTACGTCTTCCACACCCTGCTCAAGTGGTTCGCCCGTGACGACAAGAGCCGTCAGCGCCTGGCGCTGATCCGGCAGGCGGTCCAGGACGGCGAAACCGGCGCGCTGGGGATAAACCGCAGCTATCCGCTATGAAACTGCTCTTTCTCAACAGCTTCTATCCGCCCCATGTGGGCGGTGGCGCGGAGCTCATCCTGCAACGCAGCGTGGAAGGCTTCCAGCAGCGCGGTCACGACGTGGCCGTGCTGGTGACCGGTCCCGAGCAGGGTGTGCGGCAGGAGACGGTGAACGACGTGCGCGTCTATCGCGCCGGGCTGAAGAATTTCTACTGGCCCCTGACCCAGCAGCGCCCCGGTCCGCTGGCGCGCTTCGGCTGGCACTTTCGCGACCAGTACAACAGCGCGATGCGGGCGCCCCTGCGCCAGGTGCTGCAACAGGAAAAGCCGGACCTGGTGGTGTGCCACAACCTGTCCGGCTGGTCGGTCGCGGCCTGGGACGAGATCCGCGCCAGCGGCGTCCCCATCGTGCAGGTGCTGCACGACATGTACCTGCTGTGCCCGAAGAACACCCTGTTCAAGAAGGGCCAGAGCTGCCAGAAACTCTGTGGCAGCTGCGCGGCCCTGCGCCGGCCCCACGCCGAGCAGTCCGCCAAGGTGGATGCCGTCGTCGGCGTCAGTCGCTACCTGCTGGATACCATCGTCAACAAGGGCTACTTCGGCGGCGTTCCGCGCCAGGTCATCCATAACGCCAGCCTGATCGCCGGCAGCAATGCCGAGACCGCGACCCCCAGTCCGGACGGCGTCGTCCGCTTCGGCTACATGGGCACCCTGTCGGAGAACAAGGGCGTGGGCTGGCTGATCGAGCAGTTCCAGCGGCTGTCGCTCAACGCGACCCTGACCATCGCCGGCAAGGGCCAGCTGGATTACGAAACCCAGCTCAAGGCCATGGCCGATCCGCAAAAGGTCAGCTTCGTCGGCTACCAGAAGCCCGAGGCCTTCTACCAGAACATCGACGTCTTCGTCGCGCCGTCGCTGTGGGCCGAGCCCTTCGGCATGGTCGCCGTCGAGGCCTGCGCCTTCCAGAAGCCGGTCATCGCCAGCCGCATGGGCGGCCTGCCGGAGATCGTCCGCGATGGCGTCAACGGCCTGCTCTGCAACCCTGACGACCGCGACTCCCTGGGCCGCGCCCTGCAGTGCCTGCATGACGATGCCGAGCTGCGCAAGCGACTGAGTCTGCTGAGTCGCACCGCGGTGGCCGACCTGCTGAGCATGGACACCATGCTCGACCAGTACCTGGCGCTCTTCGAGGACGTCCTGGGCAAGGCGCAACACGGCTCCGCCAAGCAGCTTCACGTACCTCACACACAGCTTTCCAACTGATCCACCCCAGGTCACGGCAACGGGCAGAATCATGATCATCGTCAATTCCCGCTTCATCACCCAGGATCTTCGCGGCGTCCAGCGCTTCGCGGAATGCATCTCGCTGGAGCTGGCGAAGCTGCGATCCGACCTGCGCTTCGTCGCGCCGCCCGGCGTCGTCAGGCCCGACGTGGCCAAGCGGCTGAACATCGAGATCATCGGCACCCGCCAGGGCCAGCGCTGGGAGCAATGGGACCTGCCGAACTGGCTGAAGAGCCAGGGCAGCCCCCTGCTGCTGTCGCTGTGCAGCACGGCGCCGCTGCTCTATACCAACCAGATCGCCACCCACCACGACATCAACTACGTGCGCTTTCCCGAGAGTTACTCGTGGAAATTCCGCACCTCGTACCGCTGCCTGATCCCCATGCTGCTCAAGCGCTCGAATGCCCTGATCACCGTGAGTGAATTCTCCCGGGACGAGATCTCGCGCTTCTATCGCTACCCGAGCGACTCGATCACGGTCGTACCCAATGCCGTCGCCGACGCCTTCACCCTGGCGCCGCGAATCGACAGCGCCGATACCCCCTATCTGCTGGCGGTGTCCTCGCCCAGCTACCACAAGAACTTCTCGCGGATGCTGGAAGCCTTCGCCGCCCTGCCGCGGGACCTCAAGGTCGAATTGCGCATCGTCGGCGACAGCCACGCCGTGTTCGGCCAGAGCGATCTGGCGACCCTGGCCGCCAGGGATCCGCGGGTCAAGCTGCTCGGCCGCATCGACGATGCCGAACTGGCGCGCCAGTATCGCCAGGCCACCGCCTTCGTCTTTCCGTCGCTCTACGAGGGGTTCGGCATCCCGCCCCTCGAAGCCCAGGCCTGCGGCTGCCCGGTGATCTCGGCCAATACCGCCTCCATGCCGGAAGTGCTGCAGGACAGCGTCCTCTATTTCGACCCCTACGAGACGGCCAGCATCACCCAGGCGATGCGCACCATCCTGCAGGACGCACCGCTCAGGGAGGCGCTCCGCGCCAAGGGCCTGGCCAACATCCAGCGCTTCAACTGGCAGACCTCGGCCAGCAAGGTCTCCGACCTGCTGGACAGCGCCCTGGCGAGCTCCTCGAAGACCACGGCCAGGGCCGCCTGAAACGACCACAGAACAATAATTCAGCGATCAAGAACTCATGGAAGAGACAAGCAACGCCATGGCAGGCCAGAGCCGCTCCTCGGTACCCCTGACGCTCGACAACGACACGAGAACGTCCGGGCGCGTCCTTCAGGTCGCTGAATGCCACCTACTGCAAGGCGGCTCGGACGACACCGCGGCAGCGACCGCGGAATGTCCGGATAACGCCGCTGCTTGCGAAACGCCTGCAACAGACACCGTCTTTGCACAAAGCCCAACCATCAAGTTGCACGAGCTCGACAGCCCTTCGGACAGCATCGAGATCACCCGGCTGCCCTGGGGATATGCAGTGACCAGAAAGACCCGCACTCCATGAATCAGCACCAGCACTTGATTTCATTTCACGCTTAAGGAAGACGACATGAAAATCGCCATCGTTCACGATTGGTTGGTAACCTTTGCTGGCGCCGAACGCGTGCTTGCCGAACTGCTCGACATCTGGCCGGAGGCGGACCTGTTCAGCGTGATCGACTTCCTCTCGGACGAGGATCGGGCGCAATTGCAGGGCAAGCAGGCGACCACCACCTTCATCCAGCGCCTGCCCCAGGCCAAGAAGCGCTATCAGACCTACCTGCCGCTGATGCCGCACGCCATCGAGCAACTCGACCTGTCCGGCTACGACCTGATCATCTCCAGCAGCCATGCGGTGGCCAAGGGCGTCCTGACCGGTCCGGACCAGCTGCACATCAGCTACGTCCACTCGCCCATCCGCTACGCCTGGGACCTGCAGCACCAGTACCTCAAGGAAGCCGGTCTCGACCGCGGCCTCAAGGGCAAGCTGGCGCGCGTCATCCTGCACTACGTCCGCATCTGGGATCAGCGCACCGCCGCTGGCGTGGACGCCTTCGTCGCCAATTCCCACTTCATCGCCCGGCGCATCAGCAAGGCCTATCGCCGCGAAGCCAAGGTCATCTATCCGCCGGTCGACATCAGTCGCTTCACCCCGAGCGGCGGCAAGGAGGACTTCTATCTCACGGCCTCGCGCATGGTGCCCTACAAGCGCATGCCGATGATCGTCGAAGCCTTCAGCTCGATGCCCGACAAGAAGCTGGTGGTGATCGGCGCCGGCCCCGAATTCGAGAAGGCCAAGGAAGTCGCCGGCCCCAACGTCACCATGCTGGGCTACCAGGACTTCGACTGCCTGCTGGATCACATGCGCCGGGCGCGGGCCTTCGTCTTTGCCGCCGAGGAAGATTTCGGCATCACCCCCATCGAAGCCCAGGCCTGCGGTACCCCCGTCATCGCCTATGGCCGGGGTGGCGTCCTGGAAACCGTGCGCGGCCTGGATACGCAACAGCCGACCGGCGTCTTCTATCCGGAGCAGACCGCTGCCTCGCTATGCGCCGCCGTGCGCCAGTTCGAGGCCCTGGAAACACCGATCAGCCAGCAGGCGTGCCGGCAGAATGCCGAGCGCTTCGCCACCAAGCGCTTCCGTCAGGAAATGCGCGCCTTCGTCGAAGCCCGGATCGCCGCCCTGCACCTGCCCGCCGACCTGGATCTGGACATCGTGACGCCCTTTCCCAGCAAGGGCCTGCAGCCGAGTTCGCTGAGCACGGCCTGATGGTTACTCCTTCACGTCCATGAATTCCCGCGCCCAGACTCGATACTCCTGCAGTGTCGAGTACTTGGTGGAGAGTTCCGATGCGGACAGGTCGGACGCGGTGATGTCGCGCTGCTCCCTGAGACAATCATAGGTCGCCTTGATCGCCGCGAAGTAGGCGGCATGCCCGTTCACCACGACCCGCACCCCGGCCTTGGCCAGGCGGGCGTTGTCACGCAACTGGGGATTGCCGTAGGTCACCAGCATCACCGGCACGCTCAGGTGCTGGGTGATCTCTTCCAGGTGCGCGAAATCGCGGATGCCGACCATGCAGATACCGTCCGCGCCGGCGGCCTCGTAGGCCTTGGTGCGGGAGATGACTTCCGCGGTGCTCAATTCGGTGGCATTGGTCCGGGCAAAGATGCTCAGGGCTTCGTCGATACGGGCTTCCAGCGCGCCCTTGATCTTGCCGATGCCTTCCTCGACGCTCACCAGGTCGGTGGACTTGCGGCCATAGCCGGCCGGCAGCACGGTGTCCTCGATGGTCAGGGCAGCCACCCCGGCGCGTTCGAGCTCGGTGATGGTGCGCATCACGTTCAGCGCATTGCCGTAGCCATGATCGGCGTCGGCGATGATGGGCAGCCGGGCGACCCGACCGATGCGCGTGGCCTGCTCGACGAACTCGCTCAGGGTGATCAGGGCGAAGTCCGGCGCGGCCAGCACCTGCAGGGAAGCCACCGACCCGCCGAGGATGCCCATTTCGAAACCGAGATCATTGGCGATGCGCGCCGACATGGGATCGAAGACGGACGCCGTGTGGTAGCAACTGTCCGATTTCAGCAGGGATCTGAACGCTAGACGCAGCTTGTGCGGGGAGGTTGGCTTCATAGGATTTTCCTTCTGGGATATACCGAACAGACAATGTTAGCGCGACAAGTAGTGGTGACACGACCAGATGTCCGGCTTTGAGATAAATCGATTCATCAAGCTGACTCACGGTCACCGCTCGGCCTCGCGCGCTTCAGCTACCGGAAGCCAGGGTCCGAATGTCGTCGAGCAAGGCTCAGCTGGCGCAGCCGGGCGCCGGAAATTTCGATACCCAAGTCTGCCTGGGCGAAGTGACAATAGTGGCCAGGCCCTGCCTTCCTGCCAATCCCGTCATTGCCTAATGCCATCATGCTTGCCGCCGACTTGCTAGACCGCTTCACCGCCCTGGATCTCTTTCTGACCCGGCATCAGCACCTGTGGCGGCCCAGACCCTTCGTCGAACGCGAACTGGCCTGGGAATCGAGCCATCCGGATCTGGCCCGCTGGCTGCGGGCCCGCAGTCTGGAAGCGGCCGAGGCGGCCCATAATACTCCCCAGCTGCTGGAAGCACCTGAACCCTTCCGCTCGCTGGCCGCCACCTCGCTGGCGCTGGGTCAGGTCGAGGAGCGCCAGGCGCAGCCCGGTCGCGATCGGCCTGGCAGGCAGGAAGTCGACGTGCCCGGACGCAAATGGCTGCAGATAGAAGCCTTCGCCCGCACGCTGGACTTTCAGCAACCCGTACAGCGCTGGGTCGACTGGTGTGCGGGCAAGGGCCACCTCGCCAGGCACCTGACCCATCAGGGTGCGCCGGCCGTCTGCCTGGAGGTCGATGCGGCTCTCGTCGAGGAGGGCGAAAGGCTCAGCCACCGGGCTCGAACCCCGGTGCACCATTATCAGGCCGATGTGCTCCAGCCGCTTGCAGGAGCACCGCTCGGCAGTCGCGACACCCCCGTCGCTCTGCACGCCTGCGGCGACCTGCACGTCCAGCTGCTCAGGGTGGCCGCGGAACGGGGCTGCCAGCAGCTGGCCCTGGCGCCCTGTTGCTATGACCGCATCGCCGCCGCGGCATATGGTCCGCTGTCGGTGCCGGCCAAGGCCTCGGCGCTGCGGCTGGACCGGGAAGCCCTGCGCCTGGCCCTCTGTGAAACCGTCACCGGCGGGCAGCGGGTGCGGCGGGACAGAGACCTGTCCATGGCCCGCCGGCTGGGATTCGATCTCCTGCAGCGCGAGATCAGGGGCTGCGATACCTATCTGAATACGCCGCCGCTGCCCAGCCACTGGCTGCGCCAGCCCTTCTCGGCCTTCGGTGCGGAACTGGCGCGGCGCAAGGGATTGCGGCTGCCCACCGGGATCGACTGGCCCCTCTGGGAACAACGGGGCTTCCAGCGGCTGGCAGAAGTTCGTAATCTCGAACTGCTGCCCGGTCTGTTTCGGCGTCCTCTGGAGCTCTGGCTGGTGCTGGACCAGGCGCTGTTCCTACAGGAGCAAGGTTACAGTGTGAGGTTGGGGACCTTCTGTCCCGCCAGTCTGACACCGCGAAACCTGCTGCTGACCGCGGAAAAACGCCGCTTGGTATAGGCCTACAGCCGCTCTACCCTGCACGTTTGTCGGAATCTGAGCGGAGGAGTGTAAAAAATACCTTTTGGTGATGGACTTCTCACAAAGTCTGCACAATAGTTAGGTTGCAATCTCGCAAAAAAAGCAGGAATAACAAAAATGCGCTACTACCTGCCCGTTTGGACCGGCGTTGCCGGTTGCCTCGTCTTCGCCCAAGCCCAGCTGCCCTGGCTTGCGGTGGCCTCCCTCCTTGTCAGCTGGTCGTTCCTGCTGTTCTCGCACGACAACACGAGAAACTCAGCCTGGCATTCCAAGATCTCCAGCCTCCCCGTCAATTCCCCCCTGAGTTTTCAGTCCCACCATCGCCATTGAGGCGTGTTTCAGGCCAGGGACTGGCCTACACCCGACCTGACCGGTCTGGCTGTCTCATTGTTTGGCGAACCAGCTCACAACTTCCGCATCCCGCATTAAAGTCCGACGGAACGTTTTACCCTCTCCCGCTGCCCGGGCAAGCCACTCATCGCACCCTGATGCGAGAGAAGTGTGCCAGCCGTCCGCCCGCGTTGTGACGCACTCCGCCCTTCTTCACTTCCCTCCCCCCGTCGCAGACCGACTGGCGTGCTATTTGCCCTGATTTGGGGCAACTCGACAGCGTCGTCCGGCCTTTCTACCGTGTGAACCTCTTAATCAGTGCCGAGTCCTAACGTCGCTACAGCCATCATGGCATTTAGCGATCGGTGGTCAGTCATCGGTCCTAGAGCGCCATAGTGAACATTTCATACGCTGGTAGCTGCCTCGCCCAGTTGAAAGTTCGTGCACGGTATACGCACAAGGATGGAACCATGAATTTGAAAGAACGCGGCATTTTGCATACGAATTCCTCGGCAATCTCGCTCGCACACCGCCTGCTCGATCTCGCCGTGATCACGCTGAGCGCCTACGTGGCAGGCACCTGGGCGTCGGACACCGGCATGCGTCCCGAGCATTGGGTCGTCATCTTCCTGTCCTTGCTGATCTTCCACTTCCTCACCGAGCTGAACCACGTCTATGGTTCCTGGCGCGGCGAGCGCATCACCGATGAACTGCTCAAGATCGCCACCTACTGGGTGCTGACCTTCGCGACCGTGTTCATGGTGGACTACTTCTTCTTCGATCAGTCCTATCTGACGCCTGGCGTGATGCAGGGCTGGCTGGGTCTGACGCTGGGCACCCTGTGCGGCTATCGCGTGCTGCTGCGCTCGATCATGCATTCCCTGCGCAAGGCTGGCATCAATACCCGCAACGTCGCCATCGCCGGCAACGGCATGGTTGCCCAGCGCCTGGCGCACACCATCAGCACGGCGCCCTGGATGGGCCTGCGCATTGCCGGTTTCTATAGCGACAACCAGGATACCGGTGAGGAAGGCGTGCCCAGCCCGGCGCTGAATGGCGGCCTCGACCAGCTCATGCAGGACGTCCGCTCCGGCCTGGTCGACAAGGTCTACATCACCCTGGGCATGGCCGATCAGAGCAAGATCAACTGGCTGGTCCAGGAGCTGAGCGACACCACGGCTTCGGTGTACATCATCCCGGACATCTTCATGTTCCACCTGCTGCACGCCCGCAGCGAAAGCCTGGACGGCCTGCCCAGCATCAGCATCTTCGATACCCCGATGGATGGCGCCAGCCATATCGTCAAACGTATCGAGGACATCGTGCTGGCTTCGATCATCCTCGCCATGATCTCCCTGCCCATGCTGGCCATCGCCATCGGCATCAAGATCACCTCGCCCGGTCCGATCTTCTTCAAGCAGAAGCGCTACGGCATGGACGGCAAGCCGATCGAAGTGTGGAAATTCCGCAGCATGAAGGTCATGGAATACTTCTCCAAGGACACCCAGACCACCAAGAATGACTCCCGCATCACCCCGTTTGGTGCATTTTTACGACGTACGTCTCTCGATGAATTGCCTCAATTCATTAATGTACTCCGCGGCGAAATGTCCATCGTCGGTCCCCGCCCCCATGCCGTCGCTCACAACGAGCAGTACCGCAAGCTGGTGCAGGGTTACATGCTCCGCCACAAGATGAAGCCCGGCATTACCGGCTGGGCTCAGGTCAACGGCTGGCGCGGCGAGACCGACACCCTGGACAAGATGCAGAAACGCGTCGAGTTCGATCTGGACTATATCCACCACTGGTCCTTCTGGTGGGACGTCAAGATCATCTTCCTCACGCTGTTCAAAGGCTTCATCAATAAGAACGCATACTGAGTCTGGCCGGGGCCGCTGGCCCCACTGCTCAGCACGACGATCTGGAGCCTGGACTCCTGACTCTAATTACATCGGCAGCGAGCAACTCCCAAGGGGATTGCTGGGCTATCTGCCGTCGATACCTGTTGTCCGGACAACAGGAAGGTTTTGAAGAATGATCAAGTCGATATTGGTTGTATGCGAAGGGAACATCTGCCGTAGCCCGGTCGCAGAGGCACTACTGGCCAAGGCCCTGGAAGGCCGTGACGTCCAGGTCGGCTCGGCCGGCATCAGGGCGCTGGTCGGCCACGGCATCGAGAAGACCGCTCAGGAGGTACTACTACGGGAGAACGGCATCGATTTCACGACCCACAAAGCTCGCCAGGCGGATGCAGAGATGCTGCGCAAGGCGGATTTGATTTTGACCATGGAAGAGTTCCACTCACGCTCCGTCGAAAGTATTGCTCCTGAAGTCAGGGGTAAGGTTTTTCTGATCGGGAAATGGTTGAGCAATCAAGAAGTACCAGACCCTTATCGCCTTTCTAAAGAGATGTTTCAAAATGTCCAAATACTTTTGACGCGCTGTGTAGACAGTTGGCTTCCATACATCAAATAGGGAAGAAGGAATTTCATGACCACGATGCCTCGCTTTACTCCCGAAGTTAAGAATGAGTCGGATATCAACTTCTCCGCACTCTTCGGTATGTTGATCGATTACAAATGGCAACTCCTGTCGGTAATCGGCATTTTCGCTGCGCTCGGTATCGGCTACGCCATCCTGGCGACGCCGATGTACTCGTCGAACGCCATGATCCAGATCGAAATGGAGAAGAAGGGCGTTACCCGACTGACCGATCAGTCCACCGGCATGCCGCCGCCCATGCCCGAGGCGGTGACCGAGATCGAGCTGCTCAAGTCGCGCTCCGTGATCGGCAAGGCGATCGAGAACCTCAAGCTGGATATCGAGGTCAAGCCGCGCTACTTCCCGCTGATCGGCAACTTCGTCGCGCGTCGTTTCGATCCGCAGAATGAAACTGACGTCGCCTCTCCCCTGCTCGGCCTGAACAGCTTTGCCTGGGGCGGCGAGAAGCTGGTCATCGACCAGCTGGAAGTACCGGACAGCAACCTCGACAAGCCGATGAAGCTGAAGGTCGAGGACAACCAGAACTTCACCGTCTTCAATGCCGACGACGAAGTGGTACTGCACGGTGGCCTCGGCCAGCCGGTGAGCAATGCCGGGTACCAGATCAAGGTGACTACGCTGCAGGCTCGCCCTGGCACCGAATTCACCATCATGAAGAAGCGTTTTTCCAAGACCATCCAGGAATACCAGGGTCGCATCGTCGCCGGTGAGCGCGGCAAGATGTCGGGCATCATCGGTGTCGGTCTGCAGGACGCGGATCCGCTGAAGGCCCAGGCCATCGTCCAGGAAGTCGCGGACATCTACGTACAGCAGAACATCGATCGCAACGCCGCCGAGTCCACCCAGAGTCTGGAATTCCTGCGTGCCCAGATCCCGGTCGTGAAATCCGACCTGGAAAAGGCCCAGTCCGCGCTGAACTACTACCAGACCAACAAGAAGTCGGTCGATATCGACAGCGAGACCAAGGGTGTCCTGGAACAGACCGTTGCCCTGGACAACCAGATCTCCGAGCTGAACCTGAAGCGCACCGAGATGGATCGCAAGTTCACTCGCCAGCACCCGGCCTACCAGGCGCTGATGAGCCAGCTGGGCCAACTCCAGGCCGAGCGCGCCAAGCTGCAGAAGCGCGTCGAAGTGCTGCCGGAAACCCAGCAGGAACTGCTGCGTCTGAACCGCGACATCGAGGTGACCGGCCAGACCTATGCGCTGATGCTGAACAAGGCTCAGGAACTGGAAGTCATTCGCGCCGGTACCGTGGGCAGCGTCCGCATCATCGACAACGCCAACGCCAACGTCGACGATCCGTCCGCGCCCAACAAGCCGCTGATCATCGCCGTCGCCATCATCCTCGGCGGCATCGTCGGCCTGGCCATCGTCTACACCCGTCATACCCTGCGTCGCGGTGTCGAGACTCCGGAAGCCATCGAGCAGATCGGTCTGCCGGTCTACGCCTCGATCCCCTACAGCAAGAACCAGGCGGACACCACCAAGGTACTGGGCACCAAGCAGCCGGGCGAATCCTCGCTGACCGCCATCACCCATCCGACCGATCTGAGCACCGAGGCGCTGCGCAGCCTGCGTACCAGCCTGCACTTCGCCATGATCGAGGCCAAGAACAACATCCTGATGATCTCCGGTCCCAGCCCGGGCGTCGGCAAGTCCTTCGTGTCCTCGAACCTGGCCGCGGTGATCGCCGAGTCCGGCCAGCGCGTCCTGCTGATCGACGGCGACATGCGCAAGGGCTATCTGCACAAGCTGATGAACACCAAGCAGCAGGACGGCCTGTCCGATCTGCTGAGTGGCCGCATCGCCCTGAACGACGCCATCAAGAAGACCGAAGTCGGCAGCCTGGATTTCGTCTCCTGCGGCCAGTTCCCGCCGAATCCGTCGGAACTGCTGATGAGCCTTCGCTTCACCACCGTGCTGAAGAAATTCAGCGAGCTGTACGACATCGTGATCATCGATACCCCGCCGATCCTGGCGGTGACCGAGGCCGGCATCATCGGCAGTCATGCCGGTACCAGCCTGATCGTCGCACGTTTCGGCGTGAACAGTGTCAAGGAGCTTGAGGCGACCAAGCGCCGCTTCGACCTCAACGGCATTCCGCTCAAGGGCGTGATCTTCAACGCTGTCGAACGCAAGGCCAGTAACTACGGCTCCTATGGCAACTACCACTACTCCTACGAGCAGGACGCCAAGAGCTGATGCACGACCCCGGCTGGACGGCCTGAGCGCCGTCCAGCCAATCCCTTCAGGGATCGCGGCAGTATTCGTACAGGCGCATCGAACAAGAAACTACCTCACACAGCGATTTCGAAGGGTTCGCTCCTGAACCCGGCCACGCTTGGCAGCCTTGGATCTCGACGCTGTACCGGATTGATGATTCTGAAGAATAGGAACACGCCAATGAACGTAGTCATGGTGCTCAACTACAAGGCCCCCAACGAAACCATCAGTTGTGTGGAGAGCATCCTCAAGCACTGCCCGTCCATCGATCACACGGTGGTGGTGGACAACGATTCCCAGGACGGCTCCATCGACGTCCTGCAACGCTGGCAGGCCGAAAACGGCCTGAGCCAGGTCACCGTGCTCGCCAGTCCGCGCAACGACGGCTATGCCGGTGGCAACAACTACGGCATGCGCTGGGCGCTGGACAATCTGGCGGTCAAGCATTTCTGGGTCGTCAACAACGACGCCTACGTCAAGGACGATGCCTTCGCGCCATTGCTGGCCGAACTGCAGCGCGCGCCCAAGACCATCGTCGGCTCGGTGATCCTGAGCTCCCAGACCGGTCGCCTGGAGTGCTACGGCGGCGGCATCCTCTATCCGCTGCTGGGCAAGTCCAAGCTGCTGGGCAAGGACATCGAGGTCAGCGAGATCTCCAAGCTGGACCGTGAACCCGACTACATCATGGGGTGCAGCATGGCTTTCTGCGCCAGCCTGCTGACCGAGATCGGATTCATGGACGAAGCCTACTTCATGTACTCCGAAGAGGTGGACTGGCAGCACCAGGCCAAGCGCAAGGGCGTCGCCCTTAAGGTTTCGCCCGAGAGCCAGCTCTATCATTACGGCTCCATGAGCTCGGGTGGACGTAGCGCCTTCTATCACTACTTCCGCAACCGCGCGGCCACCCGTTTCAATCGCAAGTTCCACGGTACCCCCTACGCACTGGTCTCCGCCGTGTTGCTGTCCGGCATCACCGTGCTCAAGGAATTCAAGAATCCGAAACTGGCCTGGTCCGGCGTCAAGGGCGCCTTCAAGGGAGCGACGATGCATGTCTAACCTACGCACCCAAGCCTTTGGTATCGACTTCTTCACCGGTACCAAGGACGAGTTGCTGAACTCGATCAGCCAGGACATCCATCGGCCCTACAGCTACATCGTCACGCCGAACATCGACCATGTCGTGCAGCTGCAGAGCAATGCCGACATGCGCGAGTCCTATCAGCGCGCCGGCAAGCGCATCTGCGACAGCCGGATCCTGATGCCCATCCTCAAGTCGCTGGGCGTCGCCGTGCCCGAGGTCATCACCGGCAGCGATCTGACCCTGAGCATCCTGCGCAAGGCCAACGACGAGCGCCTGTCGGTGGTGCTGATCGGTTCCAGCGAGGATGACGTCGGCAAGTTGCGCCGGATGTATCCACACATCCAGCTGACGCACTACAACCCGCCGATGGGCTTCATCAACGATCCGCTGGAGACGCAGAAATGCGTCGACTTCGTGATGCAGAATCCGTCGGAGTTCATCCTCTATGCCGTAGGGGCGCCGCGTCAGGAAAAGCTCGCGCGGCAGATCGACAGCAGCAAGCGTACCGGTGTCGGCCTGTGTATCGGCGCGTCCATCCTGTTCGCCGTGGGCACCGTCAAGCGCGCACCGCGCTGGATGCAGAAAGCCAGGCTGGAATGGCTGCACCGGCTGTGCTCGGAGCCCAAACGGCTGGCCAAGCGTTACGTGCACGATGCGTTGAGCATCCTGCCCATCTATCTCAAGGAACGCAGCAGTCGACGCACCTGAGTGGCTGCCTCGCAGCGTTCTCAGCCGCAAGGAAGATGACCACCGGACAAGCCGTCCGGTGGTCCCGTCTGGATGGGTAGGTCTATGAGCATTCTCCGTAAAAGTACCGTTTCCTTCGTTCTCCTGATCCCGTTGCTGATCCTGCACCTGGACGTGTTCGGCGAAAGCCCGCACAACCCGGTCGGCATCCTCTATCTGAACGAGCTGTATCTGGCCATCTGCATGGCCTTCACCTTCTTCTACCTGCTGACCAGCATTGGCACCCAGCAGCGCGAATTCAAGATCCTGATGACCTACGCCGTCTATTCGTCGGTGGTCTTCATCGGGTTGCCAGCGGTCTTTTCCTTCCTGTTCTACGGTCAGCCGCTGATCTATGGCCTGATCGAGGAGCGGCGGATCCTGTTCTGCTTCGGCTTCGCCACCCTGATGTTCCTCGGTCGCAACATGACCGCCTCGCAATTCGAGAAGGCTCTGCTGATCACCGCGCTGCTGGCCGCCGTCATGGCCTGGATGTTCAAGTTCGGCGTGCTGCCGGACCTGCGTGACAAGCAGTCCTCCTTCGACCGCCCGGACCGTTCCTCCATCGGTGCGCCGGCGCTGTGCCTGGCCTACTTCTACTGCATCCAGACCTGGAACAAGGGCATCTCGCCGATCGATGGCTCGACGCGCAGCAAGACCGTCCACATCGTGCTGGCCATGGTCTTCCTGCTGACCCTGGTGTTCGGTACCCAGACCCGGCAGCTGATCGTGCTGGCGCTGGTTTTCACCGTGTTCTGCCTGAAGAGCAAGTCCATCGTCTGGATCTGCGTCTCTACGCTGCTGCTGTCGCCCTTCTTCATCTTCCCGGACCTGATGAAGGTGCTGGGGCTGAATCTGGACTTCTATGCCCAGTCGGTGGAGGACGGTCCCACCGATGGCGTGCGTGAGCAGACCATCGGCTACATCTTCTCCCACCTCAGCCAGAACCACTGGTTGCCGAGTGGCTCGCTGTCGCTGATGTGGAACAACGGCTTCATCCCCTATTTCGGCGAGTACTTCTTCCTCTCCGATGTCGGGGTGTTCGGCACCCTGTTCCGCTTCGGCTTCCTGGCCTTCATCATCATCCCGGTGTCGCTGTTCCTCTACTATCGCTGGGCCAAGATGCTGCACCCCGATACCGGCTTCGTGGTGACCGCCACCCTGGCCCAGCTGGTGATCTGGCCGCTGGCCGGCTTCTTCGAGTACCTCCAGGCCACCATCTGCTACCTGATGGTGATCCAGGCCCTGCGCGCGCTGCACCACTACAGCTCCGCGTCCGCCCCGGAGACCTACGTCAGCAGTCCCTACCCGCGCCCGAGCAGCCAGCTGGCTCGCCCGGTCTGATCCCTCGTGCCGCCCGGTGTCCGCCGGGCGGCCCCAAGGAGTTTTCACCCCCACGATGTCGATGATCAAAAACAGCACCTGGAACATCCTGGGTGTCGTCATTCCCAGTGCCATCGCGCTGCCCACCATGGGTGTGCTGTCGCGCCTGCTCGGTGTCGAGCAATTCGGCCTGTTCACCCTGGCCTTCGCCATTGTCGGCTATGCCACCCTGTTCGATGCCGGCCTGTCGCGCGCGGTGATCCGCGCCGTCGCCATGCACCACGGCGACAAGGAGCGCAATCGGCTGGTCATGGGTACGGCCACCGGCGCCGTCATCGGCCTGAGTCTGCTGGCGACACTGCTGCTGTGGTTCGGCGCGGGCAAGGTGGTGAGTCTGCTGCACGTCTCGCCCGAGCATTTCGACAATGCCGTGGCCGGCTTTCGCTGGCTGAGCCTGTGCGTCCCGCCCTTCCTGCTGGCGACGGTCTGGTTCGCCTACCTGGAAGGCAACGAGCGCTTCGGCGAATTCAACATCCTGCGGACCTTCTCCAACAGTCTGCTGGCGATCGCGCCGCTGATCGCGGTACTGATCGAACCGAGCTTTTCCGCCACCGTGATCGGCCTGGTGCTGGCCCGGGTGGTCTCCATGGCGCTGGCCTACTGGCCGTTGCACAAGGATTTCCCGGAAGGCATCCGGACCTTCAAGGCCGAGGTGTTCAAGGAGCTGTTGAAATTCGGCAGCTGGATGACGGTAAGCAACATCATCAGTCCGCTGATGGTCTATTTCGACCGCTTCGTGCTGTCGCACATGGTCGGTGCCAGCCGCGTGTCCTTCTACACCGCCCCGGCCGAGGCGGTCTCGCGGATGCTGATCATCCCCAATGCCGTGGCCCGGGTGGTGTTCCCGCTGCTGAGCAAGAGCAGTGAGGACGCTACGCGCCAGGCCAACAAGGCCTTCTGGGGCCTGTTGCTGATCAGCCTGGCGATGGTGCTGCCGATCCTGGCGCTGGCGCCCTGGATCATGACCGTCTGGATGGGCCCTGAGTACGGCGGCGATGCCGCGCAGATCCTGCGCATCCTGGTGGTGGGCTTCATCTTCAACGCCCTGGCGCAGATTCCCTTCGCCAAGATCCAGGCTCGCGGTCATTCGCGGACCACCGCGATGATCCATCTCGCCGAACTGCTGCCCTACCTGGGTCTGCTGGTGGTCTGCATCCAGCATTTCTCCATCATGGGCGCCGCCATCGCCTGGACCATCCGGGTGACCGTGGACTATCTGGCGCTGGAATACTTCGCCCGGCGCACACCGCCGCTGCAACCCGCGCCGGTCTATCAGCAGAGCTCCTGAGGGAGCCCTGCCCAGACGAATTTCCGCAATACACGAGAGGTGCTGTCCGTGTCACGAGTGAAACGTCGTATCGGTGGTGGCCTGCTGGCCACCGTCTTGTTGTCCGCGGCGCTTTATGGCCAGGCTCAGCCCGAGTCGGCGACGGCCAAGGTGGACCTCATCGGCATCAACATGTCGGCCGCCGGCTTCGCCGGCCAGGTCCTGCCGGGCGTGGAAGGCACCAACTACTTCTACCCCACCGAAGATTACTTCCGCCGCTACGCGACCAAGGGCATCCGCTTCATCCGCTTTCCCTTCCTCTGGGAGCGGGTGCAACCCCAGCTGGGCGGTGAACTGGACCAGGCCCAGGTCGCGCTGCTGCAGCGCACCCTGGATTTCGCCGACAAGTACGGCATCCGCGTGATCCTGGACATGCACAACTACGCGCGCTATCGCGGTCAGCTGATCGGCTCTTCCCAGGTGCCCTACGCCAGCTACGCCGATGCCTGGAAACGCCTGGCCCTGACCTTCCAGAAGCATCCGGCGCTGTACGGCTACGATGTCATGAACGAGCCCCATGACACCCAGGGTCTCTGGCCCCGCGCGGCCCAGACGGCCGTGGACAGCATCCGCAGCGTCGACATGAAGACGCCGATCTTCATCGCCGGCGACAGCTGGTCCAGTGCCCAGCGCTGGCCCCAGGTGAATGGCGACCTGCTGATCAAGGATCCGGCGGACAACCTCATCTATGAGGCCCATATCTACTTCGACGACGATTCCAGCGGCAATTACGCCTCGGGCATGAAGGGCGTCCATCCCATGATCGGCGTGGAAAGAACCCGCCCCTTCATCGAATGGCTGAAACAGCACAATTTGCGCGGCTTCGTTGGCGAATATGGGATACCTGCACACCCACAGTGGCTGGAAGCCATGGACAATCTGCTGAGCTATCTGGGCGAGCAGTGCGTACCCAGCGCCTATTGGGCGGCCGGTCCGGGCTGGGGCGACTATCCTCTGGCCATCGAACCCAAGAACGGCACGGAGAAGCCGCAGACGGCCCTGCTGCAAAAACACCTGAACAAACATGACTGCCAAGTCATAGGACCTCGTTAGCGGAGATGTGACAGATTTCGAACGGCGTCACCTTTTTCCGCTCCCGGGGCGCTGAACTCGATGGCTAAAGGCCAGTCCTAGACCAGCAGACTCAGGTGCTCATACAACTAAAAGCTGAGACCTCGAGTTCTCTCGTACGCTGGACAGACGGGTCACCTGGAACCTGGTCCACCGTCGAGGCTCGCCGCGTCTTGCGAAGGAACACCATGAATAACCGGCTCGTTGCTTCTACCTTCCGATTTATTCCTCTTGCTCACACTCAATCAGCAATCAAGGACGAATGACATGAAAACCAAATTTACCGCTCTGGCCTTGCTGTCCGGCATCGTCCTGCAGGGTTGTGCCTACTCCCCGGGTCAGTACCTGGACCAGGACGACCTGAAGAGCGATCCGAGCATCCAGGGCACCAAGGTCCAGCTGATCCCGATCACCAGCTCGCTGCTGATGAGCCAGGATTCCGCGGCCCTGTCCAAGGCTCCCGACCTCAAGCCCCTGCTGGACTACAAGCCGCAGGCTTACCGCGTCGGTGCGAGCGACCTGCTCTACATCACCGTCTGGGATCACCCCGAACTGACCGCTCCGTCCGGCGCCCAGCAGCAGCTGGAAGCCAACGGTCGCCTGGTACGTCCGGATGGCACCCTGTTCTACCCCTACGTCGGCACCGTGCGCGCCGCCGGCAAGACCCTGGAAGAGATCCGCACCGATATCTCCCGCCGTCTGGCCACCTTCATCGACAATCCCCAGATCGACGTCAGCGTGCTGAAGTTCGGCAGCCAGAAGGTCACCGTCTCCGGTGCCGTGAACAAGGGCGATGCCATTCCTCTGACCACCAAGCCCATCACCCTGGTGGAAGCCCTGGGCCAGGTTGGCGTGGCCAACACCGGTGGTGCCGATCTGACCGGCGTGACCCTGGTTCGCGACGGCAAGGAATACCGCCTGGATACCGACAGCCTGAACCGCAAGGATTCCAAGCTGTACGGCATCTACCTGAAGGACGGTGACAGCATCCACCTGCCCTACAACGATGCCCGCAAGGTCTATGTGGTCGGTGAAGTCCGCTCGCCCGCAGCGGTCAGCTACAAAATCACCAACCTGAACCTGATGGAAGCCCTGAGCCAGGCCGGCGGCATCCAGCAGGAAACCGCCAACGCCGATGCCGTCTACGTCATCCGTGGCCCGGAAGATCTGAAGGCGCCGGGTGCCACTGCCCAGGTCTTCCACCTGGCGGCCAAGAACCCCACCGCCTATGTGCTGGCGCAGAACTTCCATCTGCAGCCGCAGGACGTGGTCTTCGTTGGCCCGGCCGGTATCACCCGCTGGAACCGCTTCGTCAGCCAACTGCTGGGTTCCACCAACATCCTGTCCTCCAGCGCCAGCCTGAACAGCAGCTTCAAGTAATAGCGCTCGCTTGCCGTCATGCCGGTTACCGCCGTGCATGACGGCAATTCCTCTGACGTTCTGCTACACCCCCCTCCGTATCCCCGCTCTATTTTTCCCGCCAAAAAAATCTGAAATCCGCTGCCTAGACGGCCTCGCCCGTCGCCCATTAATTATTTCGATACCTATTAGCCCCGTAATTGCTGCCGCTCGGCCTGGCACAGGCAGTTTTTCGTCACGCTTTTGCGTAATGTAGCTAACCTGATACCGAAGTTGGGCACGTTTAAGGACTGGGTGTGGCGTCAGGCAAGGCAACAAGAGCAAGGTCCCGCTTCGGTTGGTGGCGCAGGCTGACGGTAGGGCTGCTGGGCTATCTGTCCCTCCTGGGGACGGCCCTGGCGGCGCCCGCCAGCGTGG
>Ga0157369_10000968_pt1 | contig 36428 bp, 37 predicted proteins | sample C25metaG_FD_113461 | JGI IMG/M metagenome (GOLD analysis project Ga0157369, IMG submission 113461) | Corn rhizosphere microbial communities from Kellogg Biological Station, Michigan, USA - C2-5 metaG | ecosystem: Host-associated > Plants > Roots > Rhizosphere > Soil | place: USA: Michigan... | reverse complement strand
CGTTGTGGCTGCTTCCTTCCGGACCTGACCAGGTTGGCGGACGCGAACGTCCACCCGACTCCCGGGCGGGATATGGCGGGGGACACACGAGATTGCAATCCTCCCCGAGCTTGTCTCGCGGGAGGTGGCTGGAGGAGGGCTATTCGCGCCGCGTGACACTTCACCATCGCCTCGCGCCGCCCCCCCCGGCGACCAGGCTCGGGCACGATCAGCGAAAATTGTCCGCGTACGCCTGGATCTTGAGCTTCTTGGGCGGCGTGCGGTGGACGATCGCCTCGATGCCGTATTTGTCGGCGTAGGCCTGAGCCGCCTTGGCCGAAGCGAACTTCAGGCACACCTGCTCGCGGGTGTCGCCGCTGCCGGCCCAGCCCATCAGCGGGTCAGGCTTTTTGGCTTCGGCCGGGACGAACTCGAGAATCCACTGGTCGGTGAGCGCCTTGCCGGACTGCATCGCGTTCTTCGGGCGCTGGTAGATACGGGCCTGCATGACTCTTCCTGTTTCGCTCCCAAGCGCGAGGCGCGGCGCATCCGCCCCGCCTGGCGTCCGGCCTGACCGGCCGGCACGCGATCGCGCTTGCGAGCCATTGTAGTGGCCCGAATGCCCTAATTCAGCGTTGGGAGTTTTTAAAGGCGTTCTTGGTCTTCAAGCTCGCCTTTTCGGCCCACGGTTCCTCCGGCCAGCGGTGCTTCGGGTAGCGGCCCTTCATGGCCTTGGCGACGTCCTTCCAGCTGCCGCGCCAGAAGCCCGGCAGGTCGCGCGTCGCCTGGATCGGCCTGCCCGCCGGGCTGGTGAGCTTGAGAAGCAGCGGCGTGTCGCCGATCATCGGGTGCGCGTCGAGGCCGAACAGGGCCTGCACGCGGACTTCGACCGCGGGCGCATCGGGTCCGGAGTAGTCGATAGAGTGGCTGGAGCCGGCGGGAGTCGTGAACTCGCGCGGTGCGAGGCGATCGAGGCGCTTGCGTTCGTCCCAGCCAAGCAGCGCCAGCAAGGCATCGGTGAGCTCCCCCGGCCGGACCGACAGCTCGCGCTTGCCCTGGAGCAGGGGAACCAGCCATTGCGCCGCGCGGCCGGCCAGCCCCTCGGGCGAAAGCGCCTCCATTCGGGCAAACCGGGCGCGGGCCATCAGGTCGTGCGGAAGGATATCCGCAAGGTTTTCCAGAGCCTTGTCGACAAGCAAGGCGGTGACGGCGTCCTCATCGGGTGACGGGTCGGGGCCGCTCGCCAGCACGACCGCGCCGAGCCGCCGCTCGAGCCGGGCTTCTACCCGCTCGCCGGTCCACTTGAGCACCGACCGTCGCTCGATCCGCTCGCCGAACCATTGCTCCACCTCAGCGCTCGTCAGGGGCAGCGCGGCAGTGATCCTGGCCCCCTTCGCGTGCCCCTGCGCATCGCCGATGGCGAGCCATTCGGCAGTGGCCAGCGCAGAGGCCGGGTCGAGTACATAGCCACGCCCGCCGGCCGACAGCCAGCTTTCGCCCGAACTGTCGCGACGCCGCGCAAGGTTGTCCGGCAGCGCCATCGCGAGAAGGACACCGAGAGGGGCCCTCCCCTTCCCGGCGCGGTTGGCAGGCGCGGTTGGTTTGCTCGCCCAGGCCTTGGCCAGCTTGCGGCTTGCTTCCGCGCGGCTGGACCGGTCGCCCTGCCAACGGTCCAATCGCAGCGCCAGGTCCTCACCCCGCCCGCCGAGACCCCGCTCCTGCAGCAGGAGCGCCAGCCGCGCGGCCGGCTCGGCCGCGCCGTGTTCTGCGCCGTAGAGCAGGATCGCCGCTTGCCATGGCTCCATCGGCAAGGCGGCGATCTGGCGGCCGCGCTCGGTGATGCGACCTTCGCCATCGAGCGCACCCAAGGCTTGCAGCCGCGCCCGTGCCGCGCTCAACGAGGGCGGCGGAGGGGGATCGAGCCACGGCAGCGATTGGGCATCCGCGACGCTCCATTGCGCCAGCGCCAGCAGCAGCGGCGCGAGATCGCTGGTGAGCATCTCGGGCGGATCGAATGGCGCCCGGCCGGGATGCGCGGCCTCCTCCCACAGGCGATAAGCCACGCCCGGCCCTTGCCGTGCGGCCCGACCGGCCCGCTGCGCCGCCGCGGCCTGGCTGGCGCGATGGGTGACGAGATGCGTCACGCCCGCGGCAAGATCGAACTCGGGCCGCCGCGAGAGGCCGGCGTCGACCACCACCGAAACCCCGTCGAGGGTGATCGAGGTCTCGGCGATGGCGGTTGCCAGCACGATGCGGCGGCGACCCTTCGGATCGCGCCGGATCGCCGCGCGCTGGGTAGCCGGATCGACCTGACCGTGAAGCGGCAGGATCGGCACATCGGGCAGCCGCTCGGCCAGCCGGGCGCGGGTACGCTCGATCTCGCCGACGCCGGGCAGGAAGGCGAGGACATCGCCATCCTCCTCGCGCCACGCCTGCAGGACCGCGCTCGCCATCGCTTCGTCGGTGCGCAGTTCCGGCCTGTTGCCGAGCCATTCGATGCGCAGCGGCCAGGCCCTGCCCAAGCTCTCGATCACCGGTGTCCGCTCGCCGAGCAGCCTGGCGAAGCGGGCGCCGTCGATCGTTGCCGACATGACCACGACGCGCAAATCGTCACGCAGCACCGCGCGGCTTTCCAGCGCCAGCGCGAGCCCGAGGTCGCTGCCGAGATGCCGCTCGTGCGCCTCGTCGAACAGCACCGCGCAAACGCCGCCAAGCTCCTGATCGCCGAGGATCCGCGAGACGAAGATGGCTTCGGTAACGACGAGGATACGGGTCGCATCCGATCGCTTGCTGTCGAGGCGCGTCAGGTAGCCCACGCGGCGCCCCACCGGCTCGTTGAAGAGCTCGGCCATGCGCTCGGCGGCCGCTCGCGCGGCGACACGTCGGGGGCTCGTGAGAATGATCGTGCCCGTGCACCACGGTTCGTCGAGCAACGCCGGCGCCACGGCGGTCGTCTTGCCCGCGCCCGGCGGCGCGACCAGCACGGCGCCGGTGCCTTGGCGCAAGGCAGCCATCAGGTCCGGCAAGACGGCGTGAATGGGCAGGTCGCCGGTCGACATAACTCAAGTTATTCTCTCGCCAGCCGCGCCGTGCACGTGATAATTGGACGGTCGGGTCGCGCCTGTTGGGAGGTTGCCATGTCTTCCACGCGTTTAGCGCTGATCCTGCTCGCCGCCACCGCAATGTCATCGTGCCAGAACAAGGCCGAAACTCCGGCCGCGCCCGCGGCCTCCGATCCCGCCACGCCCGTCGCCGCGAACGATCCCATCGCCAGCGCCGAATCCGCTGCACCAGCGGCCGTATCGAAAGCCGCGACCATCGTCACGATGGGCGCGGACGGCGCGATGAAAACTTTGCGCCAGGGCAGCAACGGCTTCACCTGCATGCCTGACGCGCCGGACACGCCCGGCCCCGACCCGATGTGCTTCGATGCGAACGCCATGGAATGGGTCATGGCCTGGGCGGGGCACAAGGCTCCGCCGACCGACAAGGCGGGCATCATGTACATGCTCGCCGGTGGGACGGACGCCAGCAACACCGATCCTTACGCCACCAAGCCGACGCAAGGCAGCGACTGGCTGCACACGGGACCGCACATGATGCTGGTCGGCTCGCAATCGTCGCTCGCGGGTTATCCGAGTGGCCCGAACCCGGACACCAAGGCACCGTACGTCATGTGGGCCGGCACGCCCTACGCACACCTGATGATCCCGGTGAGCTAGATCCTAGGCGTTGCGCAGTTTCGTCGGGTCGCCGAACGCGGCTGCAGACAGGGCCGCCCTGCGAAAACTCGCCACCGACGGCCGCTGGCAGCCGGATCGAGCGGCAACGAAGGCGTGCGGACCACGGGCCGCCCTCATCCTCGCTGTCGTCAATAGCCTCGGCTGACAGCGAACTGCGCGGCCTCGATCATCGCCGCGCGGGCCCTGCCGTCGGGGAAGATCGCAAGCGCATCGCAAGCGCGCTGGGCGAAGTGGCGGGCGCGCCCGCGCGTCGCGGCGATCGCGTCGTGGCGGCGGATCAGCTCGACCGCGTGGGCGAAGTCCTCGTCCTCGGTGCGGAAGCCGGCGATCGCTTCCTGCCAGAAGCGGCGTTCCTCGTCCGAGCCGCGGGCGTAAGCGAAGATCACCGGCATGGTCATCTTGCCCTCGCGGAAATCGTCGCCGAGGTCCTTGCCCATGTCCGCCGTGCCGGTGTCGTAATCGATCGCGTCGTCGACCAGCTGGAAGGCGATGCCGAGATTGCGTCCGTAGTCGTCGAGCGCCTGCTCTTCCGCCTCGCCGCATTCGGCGACGACCGCCGAGATGCGGCTGGCGGCGGCGAACAGAGCGGCCGTCTTGGCACCGATGATGTGCAGGTAGCGCTCCTCGCTGGTCTCGATCCTGCGCTGGGCGGTCAGCTGGTCGACCTCGCCCTGGGCGATCACCGCGCTCGCGTGGCTGAGGATCTTGAGCACCTTGAGGCTGCCGTCCTCGACCATCAGCTCGAACGCGCGGGCGAACAGGAAATCGCCGACCAGAACGGTCGCGGGGTTTCCGAAGACGATGTTCGCTGCGCTCTTGCCGCGGCGCTGCTCGGAACCGTCGACGACGTCGTCATGCAGCAGCGTGGCGGTGTGGATGAACTCGACCGCCGCGGCGAGCTTGTGGTGGCGCGCGCCGTTGTAGCCGACGAGCTCGGCGCCCGCGAGCGTCAGCATCGGCCGCATGCGCTTTCCGCCGCCCGCGATCAGGTGCCCGGCCAGCGCGGGAATCAGCGGAATCTCGCTCTGCATCCGGTCGAGGATGATCGCGTTGACCGCGTTCATCGCCGTGGCGGTGAGATTAAGGATCGGCGCGAGCGTCGGCTCCTTGCGGGTCAGCGGGACGACTTCGGCGCTCATGCTCGCGCCCTAATGGTCGCACGGCCCGCTTGGCAAGCGCGCAATTGCTGCTAGCGTCCGCCCCCTATGGCCACGGAAGCGAACGACCAGCAGAGCGATGAAGTGCTCGCCGGATACCGCAAGAGTATCGACAACATCGATGCCGCGCTCATCCATATGCTCGCCGAGCGCTTCCGGATCACCAAGGAGGTCGGCGCCTACAAGGCTCGCGTGGCGATGCCGCCGGCCGACCCGGCGCGCGAGGAGCGGCAGATCAAGCGGTTGCGCAGCCTCGCCGAAGAGGCCGACCTCGATCCGGAGTTCAGCGAGAAGTTCATCCGTTTCGTGATCGAGGAGGTCATCCGTCACCACCAGCGGGCGCGCGGCGCCTGATCGCCCGCTGCATGGTTCAGGTTGCGGTCTCGGCGGCACGCGGCAGCCGCAGCCTGACGAGCAGCCCGCCGAGGTCCTCGCTTTCGTCGAGCTCGACGCTGCCGCCATAGATCCCAGACACGTCGCGGACGATGGCGAGGCCGAGCCCGGTACCGGGCTTGTTGGTGTCGAGCCGGGCGCCACGGGTGAACAGGTCGCCGCGCTGGCTCTCCGGGATGCCGGGCCCGTCGTCCTCGATCCAAATCGAGCACAGCGTCTCGTTCGGCTCCGGGTCGACCGTCACGAACACGCTGCCGCCGCCGTACTTGGCCGCGTTCTCGATCAGGTTGCCGAGGATTTCCTCGAGGTCCTGGCGCTCGACCGCCACAGTCGCCGTACGCGAGCCGTCGATGTCGAAGCGCACGTCGGGATGGAGCCGGGCGACGGCGCGTTCGACCGCCGCTGCGCTGTGCATCACGTTGGCGCGTGCGAGGCCCGTCGCCCGACGGCCGACGGCCCGGGCCCGGGCGAGATGGTGATCGACCTGCCGCCGCATCACCGCGGCTTCGCGCAGCACCGTACGGTCGAGGTCCGGCGAATGGGCCGCGGCCGCGTTGGTCAGCACGGTGAGCGGCGTCTTCAGCGCGTGCGCCAGGTTGCCGGCGTGCGTTCGCGCTTCCTCGGCCTGCTGTTCGGAGTGGGCGAGCAGTGCATTGAGCTCCTCGACCATCGGCTGCACCTCGAGCGGAAGCGGCACGGTGACGCGGTTCGCGCCCGACGTACGGATGCGGGCGATAGCCCGGCGGACGCGGCGCAGCGGGCTGAGGCCATACCAAGTCTGCAACATGCCCATGAGGAACAGGCCGACACCGAGGATCAGGAACGACCACAGCAGGATCGACTGGATCTTCGATATCTGCTCGTTGAGCTGGGTGCGCGCGCTGGCGACCATGAAGCGCCACGTGGTCTTGCTGCCAGGCAGCACGACGGAACGCTCGACGACTCTCAGTGGCTCGCCGGGGAACTGGTAGGAATCGTAGTACCTCGGCTCCTTCTCGAAACCGTCTCCGCTGTCCTTGAGCGTGCGGTCCCACAGCGAGCGGGACGGGAACGGCTCGTGCCCCGGGCCGGTGATCTGCCAGTAGAACCCGCTGTTCGGCTCGAGGAAGCGCTGATCGCCCAGTGGACGGTTGAAATAGACCTCGCCGTCCGGGCCGATCTCGGCCGAGCCGATCATCGCGGTAAGGACATAGTCGAGCTGGTCGTCGAATTGGCCGGTCACCAGCATGGTCAGCGTGCGGTTGAGCGCAAGGCCGCCGACCAACAGCAGGATGGTGATCCAGCCCGCGGCAATCAGCATCATTCGCCGTGACAGGCTTCCGGTGTGCGGCGTGCGCGCACCCCCAACCGAGCCGGCCACTTCCGCGGGAGCGGGGGACTCTACCGGGGGCGTTTCGGCCGCGAGCGCGGCGTCATTCGCGCGGCGGCTCGTCGGGGTCGTCGAGGCTGTAACCGAGTCCACGGATGGTGGTGATCACGTTGGCGCCCAGCTTCTTGCGAATCCGGGTGACGAAGACCTCGATCGTGTTCGAATCGCGGTCGAAATCCTGATCGTAGATGTGCTCGATCAGTTCGGTGCGGCTGACCACCTTGCCCTTGTGGTGCATGAGGTAGGACAGCAGCTTGTACTCTTGCGCGGTCAGCTTGACGGGCTCGCCGTTGCGGGTGACGCGGCCGGAGCGCGTGTCCAGCCGCACGTCGCCGGCTGTGAGCTCGGATGAGGCATTGCCGGAGGCGCGGCGGATCAGCGCGCGCAAGCGGGCGATCAGCTCCTCGGTCTGGAACGGCTTGGCGAGGTAGTCGTCGGCACCGGCATCAAGCCCGGCGACCTTGTCCGACCAGCTGTCGCGCGCGGTGAGCACCAGCACGGGGAAGTTGCGCCCTTCCTTGCGCCACATGCCGAGCACGGTGAGACCGTCGATCTCGGGCAGGCCGAGGTCGAGGATCGCCGCGTCGTAATCCTCCGTCGAGCCGAGGAAATGACCGTCCTCGCCGTCGGTGGACAGGTCGACGGCGTAGCCGGTCTGCTCCAGCGTGCCCTTCAGCTGCTGGCCGAGTGTCGGCTCATCTTCGACGATCAGGATGCGCATGTGCCGTCCCCAGGTTTCAGCCCGTTCGGAAATGGGGCCGAAACCTGAACGCGTCAATGGCGGGGCCGTTTCCTGCACCTATTTCGAGATCTTGAGGATTCTGCCCGTTCGCGCGTCGACATCGACCCAGATTACCTGGCCTTTCGAGTTGTCGATGAACTTCAGGCGATAAGCACGGGCGACGTCGTCGAACTCCGGCGTCAGGTACTGGAGATTGCGCCCCATCCGTTCGATTTGCGGGACGACCATCCCTTCGATTTCACGCAATGAAAGCACGCGCCCGGCGCGGGATTCCTTGCGCGCGCTTTCCTGGTCGCTGTGCTTTTGCTGCGCCAGCGCCGGCGTCGAAACGGCGCCGCTTGCGAGCATCGCGCCGGCGACAACGGAGAGGAACAGCTTGCGCATCATGGCCTCGTGCCTAGTCGCGGCGCATTGAACAAGCTGTGAATACCGATGCGGACGCCCGTTCAGGCTAGCGGGTCATCTCGTACTTGACGGTCAGCGTCACAGTGGTGCCGACCTCGCCCGGCTCGATCGGCGTCGAGGAGTCTCGCTCGGCCCGGAAAGCGAGCGGTGCCGGCGGGGGCGGCGGCATCCCGCCGCTGCCCTGCACGTTTTCGGACACCTCGAGCAGGCGAACGCCCGTGTAGCCCGCCATCCGGGCATACTCCTGCGCCAGCGTCTGCCCGTGCTTGAACGCCGCTGCCCGGGCGGCCGCCTGGGTAGGGGTCAGATCGTCGAGCATGAAGCTCGGCCCGAACACGTTGTTGGCGCCCGCGGCGACGAGGGCGTCGAGCACGTCCCCGACCTTGTTCATTTGCCGCAGCTTCACGGTGACCTGGTTGGAGGCCTCGTAGCCGGCGAATGTCGGAGTGCCGCCCTGGGGCGGATAGGTGAACTGGGCGTTCAAGGCGTAACCTGACGTCTGGATGTCCTTGTCGGCGATGCCCAGCGCGTGCAGCCGGTCGACGACCTTCTGCATCGCCGCGGCATTTTGCCTCACGGCCTCCTGCGCGGTTTTCGCCCGCGTGGTGACGCCGGCGCCGAGCCGGGCCACGTCGGGCTTGGCGTTGACGGTGTCGGTGACGGTCAACTCGACGACCGGCGCCTGCGCCTGGATCTGCACTTCGGCGGCGGTTGCGGGCGCGGCGAGCGCGCCCAGGACAAGCAATGGAACTGCGTAACGGATCATCCGATCTCTCCTACCCGCGAGGGGCTGCCCTCTCATCGATTACGCGCCGGTGAACCGGGTTGTTCCAGCTTCTCCGAGCCGCTACGCGCGCCCGGCAATGGCGGAACCCCCGATCCTCTCCTGGGAAGGCCTCGGCCTGCAGCAGGGCGGCCGATGGCTGTTCGAAAACCTCGACCTGCACATCGGCCCGCGCGACCGGCTGGCGCTGATCGGCCGCAACGGCGTCGGCAAGACGACGCTGTTCCGGCTGATCAAGAACCGGATCGAGGCCGACCGCGGCGAGCGCAAGATCAAGCCGGGCACGCGGATCGTGCTGCTCGAGCAGGACCCCGACTTCTCCGGCTTCGCCACGCTGATGGATTTCGCCCTCGCCGGCGAGCATCCGCCGCTGCGGCACGAGGTGGAAGCGATCGCCGGGCAGCTCGGCATCGACATGGCACGCGAAGCGGCCAGCGCCAGTGGCGGCGAGAAGCGCCGGGCCGCCCTCGCCCGCGCGCTCGCGCAGCAGCCCGGCCTGCTCTTGATGGACGAGCCGACCAACCACCTCGACCTCGCCGGCATCGAGTGGCTGGAAAGCTGGCTCAGGCGCTACAAGGGCGCGTTCGTCGTCATCAGCCACGACCGCACGTTCTTGAAGCGCCTGACGCAGGCGACCCTGTGGCTCGACCGCGGAACCTTGCGGCGCAAGGAAGTCGGCTTCGGCGGTTACGAGGCGTGGGAAGAGGCGGTCTACGCCGAGGAAGCGCGCGCAGCGGAAAAGCTCGACGCCAAGCTCAAGATCGAGGCGCACTGGCTTGAGCGCGGCGTCACCGCGCGGCGCAAGCGCAACCAGGGGCGGCTCGAGAAGCTGTGGCAGATGCGCGCCCAGCGGGCGGCGATGCTGAGCCCGCAAGGCGCGGCCAGGCTGGCGCTGGCGACCGACGAGGAGACCCGCTCGAAGACGGTGATCAACGCCGAGCATGTCACCAAGCGCTATGGCGAGCGGACCATCATTCGCGACTTCAGCTTGCGCATCCAGCGCGGCGACCGGATCGGCGTCGTCGGCGCCAACGGCGCGGGCAAGACGACGCTGCTGAAGCTGCTCACCGGCGAACTCGCGCCCGACGAAGGCGAGGTCACGCTGGGCCGCACGCTGAACGGCGTCACCATCGACCAGCAGCGCGCGCTGATGCAGCCCGAGCGTACCGTGCGGCAGATCCTCGCCAACGGCGGCGAGTGGATCGACGTGCGCGGGCATCGCAAACATGTGCAGGGCTATCTCAAGGAATTCCTGTTCGATCCCGCTATCGTCGACATGAAGGTCGGCGTGCTATCCGGCGGCGAGCGCAGCCGGCTGCTGCTGGCGCGCGAATTCGCCAAGGCAAGCAACCTGCTGGTGCTCGACGAGCCGACCAACGACCTCGATCTCGAAACGCTCGACCTGCTGCAGGAAGTCATTGCCGACTACGACGGCACCGTGCTGATCGTCAGCCACGACCGCGACTTCCTCGACCGCACGGTGACGGTGACGCTCGGCCTCGACGGCTCGGGCAAGGTGGACATCGTTGCCGGCGGGTATGAAGACTGGGAGGCGAAACGGTCAAAGCACAAGGTTGTCGCCAAACCCAAGTCCCCCTTCCCGCCTGCAGGAGGGGCCGGGGGAGGGTCGGAGAAGGAGTCACCTTCCCCGCAAGTCCCTGCCGCAAGCGGGAGGGGGAGAGCGAAGCTCAGCTACAAGGACCAGCGCGACTACGAGCTCCTGCCGAAGCGCATCGACGAGCTCGACCAGGCCATCGCGCGCCACGAAGGCATCCTCGCCGATCCGGACCTGTTCGCCCGCGATCCGGACAAGTTCGACACGGCGCTCAAGGACCTTGAATCCGCTCGCGCCGAAAAGGCGGCCGCGGAGGAACGCTGGCTGGAGCTGGCCGAACTCGCCGAAGGCTGACATCGATCCGTCAAAATTCGCTTGCCGCGCCGTTGCTGTGAGCCGATGAGCCGTCCATGAGCGACGCTCAAGTCGGGCCGCACCGGGTCAACCGCATCCAGCAGAACCTCCTTTCCAGGAGCGAGCGGCGCTTGCTCGACTGGCTGTGCCGCAAGCTGCCCGGCTGGGTCACGCCCGACATGCTGACCCTGCTGGCGCTGGTGTCGGCGATGGTGATCTTCGTGGCCTACGCGATGAGCAATGTCGATCCCGCGTGGCTGTGGCTCGCGGTGGCAGGCTACTTCACGCACTGGTTCGGCGATTCGCTCGACGGAAGCCTCGCCCGCTACCGCCGCATCGAACGCCCGCGCTACGGCTATTTCATCGACCACAGCTGCGACGGGCTGGCGATCCTGCTGATTCTCGGCGGCATCGGCACGAGCCCTTACGTTCGCGTCGACGTCGCCCTGTTCGCGTTGACGGCGTACCTCCTGCTGGCGGTGCATACCTTCCTCATCGCCAAGGTGATCGGCGATTTTCCGCTGTCCCATCTCGGCGCCGGTCCGACCGAATTGCGGCTGCTGCTCATCGCCATGACGGTCGCGATGTACGTCCTGGGGCCGCAGCAGCGGGTACTTCCGGGCGTGAGCGGGTTCGATCTTTTGGGGATGATCACCGCGACGATCCTGCTCGGCATCTTCATCGTCGAGACGTGGCGAACGGGACGCAAGCTTTCGGCCGGGGACCCCACTCCTTGAGGCCGAGGCCGCCGAAGCTGGCACGCGCGCGATCCGTCTGACCCTTTGGGAGGCGCCGGTTTCAGCTCCTGCCGTCCGGCAAGACGGGCCGTGCCTTAGAGGTCCGCACTTATCGCGGCGGGCAGGCCACTGGCAGGAGAATGTCTTCGCGGACCCTCGCCGCCTCGCCGCGATGGCAGCGTCGAAGCGTCGGCGCGGCAACCTGTCGCCCTCCCGACGCATCGTCACGCCGGGCGCGCGCTGGGTCTGCTCATGACCGGCGCGCTGGCGCTCGCCGGCATCGACGGGTCGGTGGTCGAGGCGCCCCGCTAGGACGGGGCCAACCGAGCGGGCGTTCGGCGAGATCGACCGTCACGCTCCTTCCGCCTTGATGTCACGCCGCCACGACGTCACGGGCCTAAGCTTGCCAGCTCGCGCTCGGCCGGCCGCATCATCACCTGTCCTCCCGCGTCGATGGAGCTGACCCTTGACAATGCCGGTTCAAATGGGAGATTGGAATAACCGTATCGGTTATCCGGAGGCCGGGTTGATCAACCGCATCCGCGACGTACGCAAGCAGAAGGGCATGACGCTGGCCGATGTCGCCGCGGCGTGCGATCCGCCGACCACCGCGCAAACCGTCGGTCGGCTCGAAACCGGCAAGCGCAATCTGTCCCTCGCCTGGATGAACCGCATCGCCGCCGCGCTCGGCGTGGAGCCGGAGATTCTGCTCAAGGACGGCGAGTCGCCCGAGCCGCAGGTCGTCGCCCGCCTGGGCGATGCGGGGGCGGAGGCGCTCGGCTCTCCCCGAGACGCGATCCTGCCGATCCAGCTCGACAGCGCGGCACCGCTGATCTGCCTGGCGATCGAAGCCTCGCAGGGCGAATACCGCGCGGGCGACCAGCTCTGGCTGCGCCAGCTCGCTTTCGAGGACGCCCCAAAGATGATCAACCGCGACGTGCTCGCGCCAAGGAGCGGCGGAAGATTCGCTTTCGGCCGCCTGATCGACCGCCAAGGCAACCGGGTGGGCCTCTTGCCGCCCGGCGCGGGTCAGCGGCAGGTCGTCATCGACAATCCCGCCTGGCTGGCGGTAGCGGAAATGCTGGTCCGCAAGCTGTGAGGCGGCTGCTGTCGCTGGCGACGCTCTATCCCAACGCCTCGGCACCGCGGTTCGGCACGTTCGTCGCCCGCAGCCTCGAGGCGCTGGCCGCGCGCGGCGACTGGCAAGTGACCGTCATCAACCCGATCGGGGTGCCCCCCGTCCGCTTCGGCATATACCGCACGCTGGCGGCGGCAGCCGTCGATGGCATCGAGCATAAAGTCGCGGTCCACCGACCGACATTTCCGCTGATCCCCAGGTTCGGCGGGCGGCTCAATCCACACCTGATCGCCCATGCCGTTCTGCCGCTGGTCAAGCGGCTCCACGCAGAGACACCGTTCGACCTGGTGGATGCGCAGTTCTTCTATCCCGACGGGCCCGCCGCGGCGCTCGTTGCCGAGGCACTGGACCTGCCGCTGGCGATCAAGGCGCGCGGGGCCGACATCTCCTACTGGGGCCGGCGCGGCTATGCGTTGAAAAAGATGCGCGCGGCCGCCGGCAAGGCTTCCGTTGTCCTCGCGGTCTCGCAGGCGCTGGCGCGGGACATGGCCGCGCTGGGCCTGCCGGGTGACAAGATCCGGATCCACTACACGGGGCTCGATCGGGACCTCTTCCACCCGCTCGACCGGATCGAGTGCCGCCGACGAGCCGCCGAGCACTTCGGCTTCGAATTGCCTCTCGGCGCGCCGTTGCTGGTCACCGTGGGCGCCTTGATCGAGCGAAAGGGGCAGGCATTTGTGCTCCGCGCGCTCGCCCGCGTGCCTGGGGCGCAACTGCTGCTGGTCGGCAAGGGCGAGGACCGCACGAAGCTGCACGACATCGCCGTCGCCGAGGGTGTGGCCGAGCGCGTGCATTTCCTGGGCTCGCTCGATCACACGATGCTGCCGGTGGTGCTGTCGGCGGCCGACGCGATGGTGCTGCCTTCGGCGAGCGAGGGACTGGCCAACGCGTGGGTCGAGGCGCTCGCCTGTGGCTGCCCGCTGGTGATCAGCGACGCCGGCGGGGCGCGCGAGCTGCTGACGCACCCGGAGGCGGGGCGGATCGTCGCGCGCGATCCGGCGGCGATCGCCGAGGCTGTGCGCGCGCTGATCGAGCAACCGCCCGATCGCGATGTCGTATCCGCAACGGTCGAACGCTTCAGCTGGCCGGCCCACGCCGAAGCGCTCGACGCGATCTACTCGGCGTTGACGGGCGCCTAGGTCTCCCCGCGGGCGATCCTTTCCTGGCGGTCGGCCGCCGATTCGGTCGGCACGAAGCTGTGCGAGGTGACGCCGAGCCAGATCAGCATCGGCGCCGCCGCGTAGATCGAGCTGTAAGTGGCGACGACGATGCCGAGGATCAGCGCGGCCGAGAAGCCGAAGATCACCTTCGGGCCGAGCACCAGCAGGGCGGTGAGGGTGATCAGCATCGTCAGCGCGACCATCACGGTGCGCGCCAGCGTCTCGTTGACCGAAAGGTTGAGCAGCTCCGTCATCGGCATGCGCCGGTATTTCTTCAAGTTCTCGCGTATTCGGTCGTAGACGACGATCGTGTCGTTGAGCGAATAGCCGAGCACGGTCAGGATCGCGGCAACAATCGTCAGGTCGAAGTCCCACTGCGTGAGCGCAAACAGCCCGAGGACCAGCGTCACGTCGTGGACGAGGCTGACCAGGGCGCCGATGCCGAACTGCCATTCGAAACGGAACCAGATGTAGATCGAGATCGCCAGGGCGGCGAAACCGAGCGCCTTGGCCGCCGTCCAGCCGAGCTCGTTGGACACCTTGCCCGAAACCGAATCCACGCCGTCGATCCGTGCGTCCTTGTGGTGGGACTGGATGTCGGCCGAGATGGTTCGCGTCATCTTGTCGGCGAGGCCGGCGTTCTTGTCCGAGCCCTCGGGCAGCCGCATGCGGATCGAGACCTGGTTGGGACTGCCGACCGACTGGATGACCGGCTCGCCGTAACCGAGCCTCTCGATCTCGCTGCGCAGGTCGCCGATCGGCGCCGTCTGCGTTTGCGTGAACGTCACGCGGATCATCTGCCCGCCGACGAAATCGACGCCGAAATTGAGCCCGTTGGTATAGATCAGCACCCAGCTGGCGATCATCAGCGCAACGCTGAGGATGGTCGTCGGCCACTGCCAGCGCAGGAAATCGATGTTGGTGTTGTCCGGGACAAGCTTGAGCAGGGGCACCGTCGCGGCCTCCTTTAGACTTTGAGATCGGCCGGGCGCGCGCGGCGCAGCCACAGCGCCACCCACATGCGGGTGAGATAGACGGCGGTGAACACCGAGGTGACGATGCCGATCATCAGCACGACGGCGAAGCCCTTGATCGGGCCCTGGCCGAACATGAACATCAGCGTCGCCGCGATCACGTGCGTGATGTTCGCGTCGAAGATCGTCCGGCTCGCTTCCTTGTAGCCGAGGTCGACGGCCTGGAAGGCCTTGCGGCCGCGCCTTCGCTCCTCGCGGATGCGCTCGTTGATCAGCACGTTGGCATCGACCGCGGCGCCGATGGTGAGCACGAATCCGGCGATGCCCGGCAAGGTCAGCGTACCGCCGAACACCGCCATGATGCCGAGGATCATGAACACGTTGATGACCAGCGCGAAGTCGGCGTAGATTCCGAACCGCCCGTAGGCGGCGGCGATCAGGAAGACGATCGCCAGCGCGCCGACGATCATCGCAATGGCGCCCTTGTGGATCGAATCCGCACCCAGCTCGGCACTGACGGTGCTCTGGTTAACAACGGTCAGCTTGACCGGCAGGGCGCCGGAATTGAGCTGGATCGCCAGCTGGTTGGCGGTTTCGGTGGTGAAGTTGCCTTCGATGATCGCCGAGCCGCCGAGAATCGGCTCGTTGATGTTCGGTGCAGAGATCACCTGGCCGTCGAGAATGATCGCGAACGGCTTGTTGGTGTTCTCGGTCGTCAGCCGGGCGAACTTCTCGGCGCCCTGGCTGTTGAACTGGATGCTGACGACCGGCTCGTTGGTCTGCGGCTTGTTGGTCTGCTGCGCCTTGGTCAGCTCGTCGCCGCGGATGCCGCCGAGACGCTTGACCGCGATCTGCGTGCCGGCGCCCGACGTGCCGGGCGCGTACGGGACGACCTCGTCACCCGGCGGCACGATGCCTTGGGCAATATCGGACTGCAGTGCCGTCGTATCGACCAGCTTGAACTGCAACTGCGCGGTCTTGCCGAGCAGGTCCTTCAGGGCTTGCGGGTTCTGCAGGCCGGGCACCTGGACCATGATGCGATTGGCACCTTCGCGCACGATCGTCGGCTCCTTGGTGCCGAGCGCGTCGATCCGCTTGCGCACGACATCGGTCGCGCTGTCCATCGCAAGGTTGATGTCCTGCTCCAGCCCTTTCTGCGTGAGGGTGAGGACGAAGCGATTGCCGTCGAACACGTCGAGGCGCCATTCCTGCACGGAGCCGGCACCGCTCAGGGCCGGCAGCAGCGCCTGGCGCGCCGCGTCGACCTGCGACGGGTTCTCGAGCATGAAGCTGACCTTGCCATCGGAGGTCGAGACGTCGCCGATGCGGATGTTGGAGTCATGCAGCTTCGTGCGGACCGTCTCCGCCATGCCCTCCAGCTTCTGCTTTGCGACATCGCCCTGCTGCGCCTCGAGCAGGAGATAGCTGCCCCCGGCGAGGTCGAGCCCGAGGCTGACCTCGGGGTTGGGCAGGTAGCTCGGCCATTGGCCGCCGAACTGCGTCACCAGCGTGGGCACCGAAGCGAGCGCGGCGAGGAGCGTGATTGCCCAGAGCCAGATCTGCTTCCAGCGGGGAAAATCGAGCATGGTCTGTCGCGCCCGTCAGTCGTTCGCCGGCGTGCCGCCGGGCGGGATGATGTCGCCGATGGTGCTCTTGACGACCTTGATGCGGACGCCTTGCGCGACCTCGATATCGGCATAATTGTCGTCCACCCGGACGACCTTGCCGACGACGCCGCCGCCGGTCACGACCTGGTCGCCCTTCTTGACGCCGGCGATCTTGGTCCGGTGGTCCTTCTGCTGCCGCATCTGCGGGCGGATCAGCAGGAAATAGAAAATCGCGATCATGCCGATGATCGGCACGAATCCACCGATTCCTCCGAGGAAGCCCGCCGGCCCTGCGGCGGCACCGGTTCCGGCGGCTAGAAAATCAAGCATCGTGATGGTGGCCCATTGGCTAGGAGATTGTCTGTTTCCGTTGCGGCAAAAGAGCCCGCAATCGGGCCCCCGCGCCGGGTCGCGCCGCGACTAGCAGCAATGATTCCGGCTGGCAATTGCGACGCCCCGGCCGCCGCTTGCGTCGCCCCGATGCCGAGCCTATAGGCCCCGCTCCACTGGTAACGGGACGTAGCGCAGCCTGGTAGCGCATCACACTGGGGGTGTGGGGGTCGCTGGTTCGAATCCAGTCGTCCCGACCAGTGGTTTCCAAGCAAAACCAATAATTTAATCGGGCGGCGCGAGCCGCCCGTTTGGCTTTTCCAAGCCCGATTTTGCCGCTGGTGGTGCGCTGGTGGTGCAGATGCTGTGCGATAAAACGCAACGCGACTCTGCAAAATGCATCCGCACCAGACCCTGCCCAAGCCATTCTCAATTGAAGATTTGCGCCCGTTGCGCCTAGATCATGGGGCACATGCAAGAGCAGTCGCCTCTTCGCCCGGGGTTCGTCAGAATTCGGGATGGCTTCATCGCGTTTCTGAAGCAGCCGCCAGGAACGCCGCTTGAAACCATCATTCCCCAGAGCGCGATGGATGCGATGGCCACGGCGGCGAAGAACGGGAGCAAGCGCCGCCGCAGGCTCGAGGTAGCACGGATTGCGGCAGCGACCGCCGCAGTGGCCGGCACAATTGTGGCTGTCGCGTTCACCCCAAGGGTTATCGGAGTGGCCATCCGTTTCAGCCGCCTTGATGAAGCCGAGGAGGACGAGGACTCCTTCGACATGATGAAAAGGCGGTTGAGCGGCGGACGCTAACTCTTCGTCATCGACGACTGATTACCATGCTGGCATTTGCAGCAAGCGTCGCAGTGGGGATCTAGCGTCCCCTTCGGGCCGGGCTGTATCGCTGGCGCAACGGAACCCCCTTCGCGGTTTCCGCCCATGCGGGCGCGCCGTGGCCTACCTCCGCCAACTGGCGAACCCCGAGGAGGTGAAGGAGGCGGCATAGCGCCGCCTATGATCGAGGTCGCCCCGGACAGGGGCGGCCACTTCTTTGACCGCACCGCCCGCCCCGATATGCGGGCCGCTCGCTCGCGCTCGCGGCCCGTGATTTTTTCCGCCCTGGCCCCGAAACCCGCCCCACGGAGGCGATCTGTCCCATCACATCGTCTGATCGAGCGCCGCCATCGTTTCCGCCAGCACGAACCGCAGCGACGCGGGACGAGTAGCTCCCGGCCTTACCGTTATAATGTGTCTGTCCTAATTCTCGATATTCGTGAATTTGTGCGCAAAATGTATAGTACCATCTGGCTTGAGAGCATGCTACAATGGATTTGTAGAAGTTCACGATATTCGGGAATATAGGCACATGGGATATACAACGCCACATCTGCCCAAAGGACGGCAACGCCTGGCCAGGCTGGTCAGCGGCGCTGGCGATGTGATCGGCGTCGATGACGCGGTGCGCCTGTTGGACCTTGACCGCCCCGCCGCCGCCAAGTTGCTCGCGCGCTGGAGCGCGCAAGGATGGCTTCGCCGCGTCGGCCGCGGGGCCTATGTGCCCGTCACCCTCGACACGCTGGACAGCCCGCACGTGCTGGACGACCCTTGGGTTCTTGTCCCGAGCCTGTTCGCGCCCGGCTATGTCGGCGGGAGGACCGCCGCCGAATACTGGGACCTTACCGAGCAGATGTTCAACGACATCGTCGTTATCACCAGTCAGTCCGTGCGCCGGAAAAGCCACCGCCACCACGGCGCGGTCTTTACCGTCAAACACGTCGCACCGGAGAGGATATTCGGCACGAAAACCCTCTGGCGCGGACGGAGCAAGGTGCTCGTTTCCGATCTTGAACGCACGATCGTCGATCTGCTCGACGACCCGGCGCTCGGCGGCGGCATCCAGCATGTCGCCGACTGCCTCGCCGAATTTCTCAAGCGCAAGGACCGCAACGACGCCCGGCTGGTCGAATATGCCGACCGGCTCGGAAACGGCGCCGTGTTCAAGCGTCTGGGCTATCTTGTCGAAACGATTGAGGGCACAGCTCGGCTTGCCGACGAGTGCCGGGCGCGGCTAACCGCAGGCTACGCCAAGCTTGACCCCGCGCTCGATTGCCCGCGCTACGTGGCGCGCTGGCGTATCCGCATACCCGGCTATTGAGCGAACAGGGGCCACGCATGATCGACCGGCGCGAGATACTGGAAATGGCGACGCGCATGTCGCTGCGGCCCCACGTCGTCGAAAAGGACTACGTGCTGGGCTGGATGCTCGCCGGTATCGGCGCCCATCCGGCGCTGTCCGACAACTGGCTGTTCTAGGGCGGAACCTGCCTGAAAAAGTGCTTCTTCGAGACCTATCGCTTCTCCGAGGATCTCGACTTCACCCTGACCGACGCCGCGCATCTCGACGAGGCGTTTCTGAAACAGACCTTCGCCGAAATCGGCGAGTGGATTTACGAGCGGACCGGCATCGAGATTCCCTCCAACCTCCAGACCTTCGACATCTACACCAACCCGCGCGGCACCGTCTCCTGCCAGGGCAAGGTCAGCTATCGCGGACCGGTCGCGACCCGCGACCTTCCGCGCATCAAGCTGGACCTCACCGCAGACGAGCGCATTGTCCTTGCCCCCGTGCGCGTTCCCGTCTTTCATCCCTATTCCGAAGCTCCCGCCGAAGGCATCAAGGTTCTCGCCTATGCCTATGAGGAGCTGTTCGGCGAGAAGACCCGCGCGGCGATATTCCGGCGGCTTCGATCAGGGATACCAAGCGCTTCAGCAGGATCCGATAGGCCTTTATCGTTTGAGGCTTGTCGTTTTCGGCGGTCAGCCGGTCCCTGAACGTACCGATATGTCGGTCGAACAGGGATTGCGGGTCGTTCGGCATTTTTCGTGCTCCTTGCTATGGAAGCACGATCCGACCCTTGCGACCGCCCCGACCGCAATACTATCGTCAGCTCGTCATTGCCGATTACGGCATGACGATCATGATCTTTGTTGCGGGCGGGACGATATGAAGAAGGCGACCAAGGGGTCGAGCATTAAGACTGCTCAGGCATTGTTGGCCAAGCATGAGTGCCCTGTGCCGTTCCATGAGGTACGCACCCGCTTCCTGGGCAATATCGCAACGCCCGCGATTTCGGCTTCGCCGCTTCAGATCATCAAGGACCTTTGGGGTGGCGAACTGCCGCCCTTTGACAGCATCGAGGCGGTCAACGAACTGCTCGATGCTCTGGTTCAAGGGATCTGGAACGACCTGACCCGACATCAGAAGCGCAGTCAGCCGTTCCGGCTGACCCGCCTGTCCACCGAGCCGACCGCCGTGGATCTGGGCCGGTATGGTCTCGTTCGTCTCCAGGAACTGGATGGGTTCATCGAAGGCCTGTTCAATGGCGAGGACGTCATCGATCTGCCTGAACGGGCGCACGAGGCCGTCGACCGTCTTGTGGAGATGCGCGCTATGATGGCGGGTATTTGTGAGCTGGTTTCGCGCGCCCCTGATGCCGATGACGCCGCCAAGCTCGACACGACGTTCAGGCATTTGCGCGAACTGACGCGGATCATGGAGACGGAGATACACGAGGCCGTATTGTCCTGCGCTCGCGCTCGCCGCCAGATGATCGAGGGCATCCTCACCGAGAAGCCGACGGTGCATTGACGGCCATGATGTCCGAAGATCAACTCCGCGAGAAGCTGCGCAAGATCGAGGCGCTCTATGCTGGCGCCATGACCGATGGTGAGAAGTCCGCTGCCGGCGCTGCGGCGGAGCGCATCAGGGTCAAATTCGAGAACGCCAGCAGGCAGGAACGTGCCGAAGAGTTCAAATTCTCAATATCTGATCCCTGGTCTCGTCAGCTTTTTATCGCCTTATGCCGTCGATACGGCATCAAGCCCTTCCGCTACACGCGGATGCACCGTCAGACGGTCATTGTCCGTGCCCCGGCCAGCTTCGTTCAGATGACCCTTTGGCCGGAGTTCGAGGAACTGAGCAGCGCCCTCACGGCCCATCTCGACGAGATCACCACGAAGATCATCCGCGAGGAGGTTCACGAAGCCACCCAGGACGCCGACGAGGTACGCGAACCGCGCCAGCTACGGTGGGCAACAACCGGTTCGCAGCAACATCGACAGGAGACGCCGCCGTAGAACAATCCACCAGAATCAGTCACGACAGCCTCTGAAGCGTCCCGGGTTTTCCGGAGGCGGTTTCAATTGAGTCATGCGACCATATCGAGGGTTTCGTTGTCTGCAAAGTAGTTGGCCTCGGCCTCGGCGGGCGGGATGTGCCCGATGGGACCGAACAGGCGGTGGTTGTTGAACCAGTCGACCCGACCAGTGACATGTGGCCCGGAAGTGTCCGGGGGACACTTCCGGCCTGCTCACTCCCGAGCGCAGGCGAAGGTGTGGCCCGGCAGGGCCGGCGCAGTTACGCGACCCTGTTCTCGATCGCCCCGATCCTCTCGATCTCACAGCGCACCACGTCGCCCGCCTTGAGGAAGGCCGGCGGGTCCATCGCCGCGCCGACGCCCTCCGGCGTGCCGGTGGCGAGGAGATCGCCGGGCTCGAGCGTGAAGGCGGTCGAAAGGTACTTGACCTGCTCGGCGACGGTGAAGCTCATGCCGGCCGTATTGCTTTGCTGGCGCACCTCGCCGTTTACCAGGCAGCGCAAGTCGAGCTTCTGCGGATCCGGGATTTCGTCGGCGGTGACGATCCAGGGGCCGATCGGCCCATGGCTGTCGAAGCTCTTGCCCATGGTGAAGGTCGGCGAGTGGCGCTGCCAGTCGCGCGCAGACACGTCGTTGGCGACGAGATAGCCGAACACGTGGTCGAGCGCTTCGGCCGCCCTCACGCCTTTGGCCGCGCGCCCGATTACCACGCCGAGTTCGACCTCGTAATCGAGCATTTCGGTAACGCCAGGGTCGATCGGATCGAAGGGCCCGTTGATGCAGGTGGTCTGCTTGTTGAACCAGTACTGGAACTTTGGCCGCTCGGCGTGGCCCATCTCGGCGACGTGCTTTGCATAGTTCATGCCGATGGCGAGATACTTTCGCGGATGCAGCGGAGCGAGCAGGCGCACGTCGTCGAGAGCGTGATGCGCCGGCTCGCCGGCAGCCCGTTCGCGGATGCTGTCGAGCACCTCGTCGCCGGCCTCGATGAGCGCGATCATGTCCGGATAGCCGAAGCCGATTTCGCGGAGGCCGATGACACCGCCGTCGTGGACGACACCGATGTCCGCCCGGCCATGATATTCGAAACGCGCGAGTTTCATGCCGCATCCTTTCGCAGACTCGGTGCAACCGCCCTACTCTCTCGGGCGCCATTGCCAAAGTCCTACAAGATGACACCGGCCGGAGCACATCGTTCCTCCCTGAAAACCTATCTGGTTTCATTCATTCGACGATAAAACCCTTTTCGGCTCTTTGGAGAATGATCTGTCGACCCAGCCATGGGCGATCACCGCCCGGTCCCAGTGCAGGAACCGCTCAACCCGCCGCGCGCGGCCTCGCTTGCAGCGGAAGGCAAACCGTCCGGCAGCTGAGCTTCCGCTTTTCCATTGCGAGCCTTCCCGCTAAGCGCTCGCGCGTATGCCCAACACGATCTACGTCCTCAACGGTCCGAACCTGAACCTTCTCGGTATGCGCGAACCGGAGATTTACGGGTCGGACACGCTCGACGACATCGCCGGCATGCTCGAGGACCGGGCGCGCGAGCTCGGCCTCGAAATCGATATGCGCCAGTCCAACCACGAGGGGCACCTGATCGACTGGTTGCACGAGGCGCAGGCGGAAGGGGCGAAGGCGGTGCTGCTCAACGCCGGCGCCTACACCCACACCTCGATCGCGCTGTTCGATGCGATCAAGGCCATCAGGACGCCGGTAATCGAGGTGCATCTGTCCGATCCGACCAAGCGCGAGGCGTTCCGGCATCACTCGTATATCGGCATGGCAGCGGCTGACACGGTCCAAGGGCTCGGCGCTCGCTCGTACCTCGTGGCGCTCGAAAGGGCCGCGTCGCTTTAGGCGCGCCACCCTTGCCAACCCGCTCCGCCCGACGCATAGGCGAGCCCCTGTCGACCCATGCGAGGACGCGAATGGCCGAAAAGAAGGCACCTGTCGGGCGTGGTCCGGCGATGACAATCGACGAAAAGCTGGTGCGCCAGCTTGCCGATATCCTGGCCGACACCGGGCTCACAGAGATCGAAGTCGAAGAATCCGGCCGGCGTGTGCGCGTCTCGCGCGCGGCCCCGATCGCCGCATCACCGGCGCAGGTCGTCGCCGCCCCGGCGGCCGCTCCTGCCCCCGCGGCAAACCCGGCCGCTGCTCCTGCTTCGGCCCCCGAAAAGTCGGCCACGGACCACGCCAACGCGATCAAGTCGCCGATGGTCGGCACGGTCTATCTCGCGCCCGAACCGGGCGCGGACGACTTCGTCAAGGTCGGCGATGCGGTGAAAGCCGGGGACACCGTACTCATTATCGAGGCGATGAAGGTGATGAACCCGATCACCGCGACGACCGGTGGCACGGTCAAGCAGATCCTGGTCGAGAATGCCCAGCCGGTCGAATTCGACCAGCCGCTGATCGTCGTCGGCTGAGGCCCGGCCCGTGGCGATTTCGCGAATCCTCATTGCCAATCGCGGCGAGATTGCGCTGCGGATCCACCGTGCGGCGCACGAAATGGGCATCGAGACGGTCGCCGTGCACTCGACCGCCGACGCCGACGCGATGCACGTGCGGCTGGCCGACCACGCGATCTGCATCGGCCCGCCGCCGGCCAAGGACAGCTACCTCAACGTCGCCGCGATCATCTCGGCGGCGGAGATCAGCCACGCCGACGCGATCCACCCGGGCTATGGCTTTCTCTCCGAGAACGCCCAGTTCGCCGAGATCGTCGAGGCGCACGACATCATCTGGATTGGCCCGAAGCCCCATCACATCCGCACGATGGGCGACAAGGTCGAGGCAAAGCGAACGGCCGGCGCACTCGGACTGCCGCTGGTGCCGGGATCGGACGGTGCGATTTCGGACGCAAAGGAAGCTGCCAAGATCGCGGACAGGGTCGGCTATCCGGTGATCATCAAGGCCGCCGCGGGCGGGGGCGGGCGCGGCATGAAGGTGTGCAACTCGTCCGGCGAGCTCGACAGCCTGATGAAGCAGGCGGGGAACGAAGCCAAGGCGGCGTTCGGCGACGACACGGTCTATATCGAGAAATACCTCGGCAACCCTCGCCACATCGAGTTCCAGGTGTTCGGCGACGGCAACGGGAATGCCATCCACCTCGGCGAGCGCGACTGCTCGCTGCAGCGCCGCCACCAGAAGGTGCTCGAGGAAGCGACCTCCCCGGTCATCACGCCCGAGGAGCGCCAGAGGATGGGCGGGATCGTGGCGCACGCGATGGCCGAGATGGGCTACCGCGGCGCGGGAACGATCGAGTTCCTGTGGGAAAACGGCGAGTTCTACTTCATCGAGATGAACACCCGCCTGCAGGTCGAGCATCCGGTGACCGAGATGATCACCGGCGTCGACCTCGTGCGCGAGCAGATCCGTGTCGCCGACGGCCGTCCGCTGTCGGTCACGCAGGATGACATCGAGTTCAAGGGCCACGCGATCGAGTGCCGCATCAACGCCGAGGATCCGTGGACTTTTGCCCCCTCGCCCGGCCTCGTCACCGCCTACCACGCGCCCGGCGGCATGCACGTGCGGGTCGATAGCGGGCTCTACGCCGGCTACCGCATCCCGCCATACTACGATTCGATGATCGCCAAGCTCATCGTGTACGGCCGCACGCGCGAAGGGTGCATCATGCGCCTCAAGCGCGCGCTGGAAGAAATGGTCGTCGAGGGGGTGAAGACCTCGATCCCGCTCCACTGCGCATTGCTGGAAGAGCCGGACATCCTCAACGGCGATTACTCGATCAAGTGGCTCGAGGACTGGATGGCCAAGCGGGCCTAGGCCATGCCCGGCTTGGGAAAGAACAGCTCGTTGCCGTCCGGATCGCGGACGATCATCGTCTCGTAGCCCCACCAGCCGTCCTCGACGGGTGCCCCGCGGCTTGCGAATTCTGCGCGCAAGCCGTCGAAGGTGTCGTGATCGAGCGAGACGAACATCCTCGCCTGGCCGACCTTTTCGGGCTGCTGGCAATTCAGCAGCAGGACGCAGTCCTCACGGGTGACCTCACCGACCAGCGCAGTTCCGTCTTCGACGTAGCGATTGGTCTCGGCAAAGCCGAGCTTGTCTCGGTAGAATTCGATTGCCGCTCCGACGTTCGATACGAACAGGACCGGCCGCGAAAACCAGCCGCTCACTCCAGCGGCACGCCCGGATCGCTCTTGGCGGTGCGGATCGTCAGCGAGGTCTTGACGCTGGCGACGTTGGGCGCCGGGGTCAGCTCGCTGGTGAGCAGTTCCTGGAAGCTCTGCAGGTCCTTGCTGACGATCTTCAGGATGAAGTCGATCTCGCCGTTGAGCATGTGGCACTCGCGCACTTCGGGCAGCGTCTTCACGTGAGCCTCGAACGCGCGCAGGTCCTCCTCGGCCTGGCTCCTCAGGCTGACCATCGCGAAGACGGTAATGGCGAACCCCAGCTTGGAGGCATCGAGATCGGCATGGTAACCCCTGATCACGCCGGATTCCTCGAGCGCCCGGACACGGCGAAGGCACGGGGGAGCGGTAAGCCCGACACGTTGGGCCAATTCAACGTTGGTTATGCGCCCCTCGGCCTGCAGCTCCGCCAGCAGACGCCGATCGATAGAATCCAACGATGCCATGTGTTCCAAGTCCCTCTCCCCGAGGTTTTGCTGTAACTAAGCGACAAAAGCAACGCGCTCAAGGTAACATTATTATCTGCGCCCGCAATTGTCCCGGTTTGCGACGGCGAGCACCTTTCGAGTCCAGCATTCCCCGAACCCGCTAGACGGCAAGCTACGCACGCGTGCGCCTTGTGTGCGCGACTCATTGCCGGAGAACCGATTGCAGTTCGACGACCGCCTTGCCACCGTCTTGCGCTCCGGCGCCGCGGGCGAGCGGGCTGCGCGCACGCAGTTCCGGCAATTGCTGGACCTGCTCGGCAGCATCCCGCCCGAAGCGCACGGCCCACTGGTGACGGCTGCCTACGATCGGCTGGGCGAGATCATGGACTCCCTGCCGGGCAGCGAGCAATCGCGGATCCTGCGCGAGCCGGGCCTGAGGCTGCGCAACAGGCGCCTCGTCGCTCACCTCGCAGAAGGCGAGCCGCAGGCGGCCGCCGCGGCGATGGCTGCCGCACGGCTGGGCGAGGACGAATGGCTTGAGCTGATCCCCGAGCTGCCGGTGACGGCGAGAGGGTTTCTGCGCCATCGCCGCGACATGCCCGCGTCCGCCAGCCGCCTGCTCGCGCGCCTCGGCGTCCACGACCTCGTGCTGCCGCAACCCGAGCAGCCGGTGACGGCAACGGAGCCGGAGGCGCCAACGCCAGGACCGCCCCCCGAGCCCGAGAGCGGCATCGGCGCGCTCGTCCGGCGGATCGAAGCTTTCCAGAAGGCGCGTCAGGGCGCGGCGGCCGTTGCCCCGCGCCTGCCGCTCGACATCGGCGAGCTTCTCGCGGACACAGAACAGCTCGAATCGTTCGACTTCACGACCGATGCGACCGGGCGCGTCGACTGGGCGGATCGCACGATCGCGCCGCTGATCGTCGGGCTCCGCCTCGCCGGCCGCGGCGGCCAGGCCTACTGCGACGCCGACAGCGTGGTCGCCTTCCGCCGCCGCGGGATCATCCGGGACGGGACCGCGCAGCTGCCCGGCGCCGAGCCGCTGGCGGGAACCTGGCGGATGGATGCCGTCCCCCGTTTCGAGAACGAAACGGGCGTGTTCCGCGGCTACGCCGGACGGATGCGGCGTCCGGCTGCGTTGGAAGCTGCCGAAGGGGCGCCGGATACGCCGACGGACCGGATGCGCCAGGTGCTGCATGAGCTGCGAACCCCGGTTGGCGCCATCCAGGGATTTGCCGAAATCATCCAGAACCAGTTGTTCGGGCCCGCGCCGAACGCCTATCGCGCGCTGGCCGGCGCGGTCGGGGTCGACGCCGCGCGCCTGCTCGCCGGGTTCGACGAGATCGATCGTTTGACGCGGCTGGCCGGGGGGGCCCTGCAGCTGTCGGCCGAGGGCAGCAATTTCCGCCGGATCATCGAGCGCACCTTGCGCCGGCTGGAAGGGGTGACCCGGCCGCGCGGCGCGCACCTGCAGCTGGAGACTTCGGGCGAAGCCTTCGCGGTCACGCTTGGAGAGGATGACAGCGCGTTGCTCGCCTGGCGCCTGCTGGCTTCGCTCGCGGGCTCGCTCGCGCCGGGCGAAGTGGTCGAGTTGTCGCTGCGCGGCAAGCGCAACGGCATCGAGCTCGAGGCCGAACTTCCCGCGAGCCTGCGGGCGGAAGAAGACCTGTTCGCCACCCCGTCGCGCGGCGAAACGCCGGCCGTCACCGCCGGCATGTTCGGCACCGGTTTCACGCTCCGGCTGGCGAGGGCAGAGGCGGAAGCGGCCGGCGGCTACCTGCTGCTGCGGGGACAATCGCTCGTTCTCTCGCTGCCTCACTTGACCGGCGCGGCGCCCGACCATAGCCAACAAGGGGGTGGCGGCAGGCCGGCGGCCGCCTGACATTCGCTGAAGGGGGCGGCGTTGACGGCAATTTCAGATCCTCCGCCAAGGGGCCGCGATGCGCGCTTCGCTCCCGACTTCGGTTGCCGTTTCCTGGTGACGGTCGACACCGAAGAGGAATTCGACTGGACCAAGCCGCTGGCGCGGGAGGGTCATGGGCTCGACCACCTGACCCGCCTCGCGAAGTTCCAGGAGTTCTGCGAGGGGCTCGGCTTCGTGCCGGTCTATCTCGTCGACTGGCCGGTCGCGACTTCGCCGCTCGCCGCCGACATCCTCGGCCCGGCGATCGCTGCCGGGCGGGCCGAAGTCGGTGTCCAGCTCCATCCCTGGGTCAATCCGCCGTTCGACGAGGAGGTGACCCAGCACAACTCGTTCGCGGGCAACCTCCCGGCCGAGCTCGAAGCCGCCAAGTTCCGCAACCTGCGCGCGATGATCGAGGAGAAATTCGATACCGTTCCGCTGATCTACCGCGCCGGGCGTTATGGCGTGGGGCCGAACACGGCCAGGATGCTGACCGAAGGCGGCATAGCCATCGACACTTCGGTACGCGCCAACTTCGACTATTCGGCCGGCAGCGGGCCCGACTATCACCGCCATCCGCTCGAACCGTACTGGCTCGATGACGACCGCGACCTGCTCGAGCTGCCGCTGACGACAGTGTACTGGGGCATGCTCAGGCGCCAGGGCGGCTCGCTCTATCCGGCGCTCGGGCGAACGCCGCGGCTGCGCGGCCTTCTCGCCTACCTGGGATTGCTCGAGCGCATCCCGCTGACCCCGGAAGGCGTGACGGTCGAGGAAGCCATTCGCGGAATCGATATCGCGCTGGACGACGGGCTGCCCGTGCTGGTGTTCTCCTTCCACAGCCCATCGTTGCGCCCGGGAAGCACGCCTTACGTCCGCGACGAGCACGACCTCGATGCGCTCTACGATTGGTGGCGGCGGGTCATCGGCTACTGCGAGATGCGCGGCATAAGGCCGACGAGCGTCGCCGAAATCATCGATTCTGTCGAACGCTAGCGTGCTTGCCATCGGCGCGTGCGAAGACTACCTCGCCGCTCGCGCAAAGCGGGACGGGCCTGTAGCTCAGCGGTTAGAGCTGGCCGCTCATAACGGCTAGGTCGCAGGTTCGAATCCTGCCGGGCCCACCGCTCCGTGGCGCAGGACAGGGTCGGGGAGTAGCGCAGCCTGGTAGCGCATCTGCTTTGGGAGCAGAGGGCCGCTGGTTCGAATCCAGTCTCCCCGACCATTGTCCACCAGAAAGTTGTTTCCGCTCAATTCGTGACAGCCGCCGTTCATCCGCCACGCTCCAGATTCCCTTCGACTCCGCCACTCCCCGGGAGCCGCCCGTTCCATGTCAAACGTCGCAATTGAGCCCGGGCGAGCCGCGTCGTCGCTGCTGGCGCGTGCCGGTGAGCGGCTGACGGACCGGAACGGCCGGCGCGCGATCGGTGGGATCGTCGCCATCGCGATCGAGGCCCTCCTGTTCTGGGCTCTTGTTTCGCTCGGCGTCGTCGAGCTGCCCAGGAAGATCGTGCCGGTCGCCCTGACTTCCTTCGACGTCAGGAACCATCCGGCGGCCAAGCAGCCGAAAACGCCGAAGGAGCATGCCGTGGCTCGCCAGGCGGCGAATCCGCAGCTGACGACAGCCCGCCCCAAGTCGCCGACGGACATCGCCACGGTGCCACAGCCCGCGGCGGTCATTCCGCTCTCACCGCAGGTGCAATCGTTCGATCTCGGGAAGATCGCCAAGGCGCCCGCCCCGCCCGCACTCGCCAAGCCGATGATCGGTCCCGTGGACACGCCGAGGTTCGGCGATTCCGAACGGGTCGGCACCGCGCCCAACGGGCAACCGATGTACGCCGCCGCGTGGTATCCCTACGAGCCGACCCATGAGCAGATGGCCGGATACCTTTCGACCGCCGAGCCGGGCTGGGCGCTGGTCACCTGCAGGACCATTCCCGATTACCGCGTGGACGACTGCGTCGGTCTCGACGAATATCCCGAAAACTCCCACCTCATCCGCGCGGTCCTCGCCGCGGCCTGGCAATTCAGAATCCGCCCGCCGCGGGTCAACGGCGTGCTCCAGGTCGGCGACTGGGTGCGGATCCGGGTCACCTACGAGGAGCGGCCTTCCGGCAATCCCTACGGCGATCCGTCAAAGCCCTAGTCTTCGACGAGCATCAGCGCGTCGAGCGCGACCACGCCTCCACCCGCGGGATGGACGATGACCGGATTGAGGTCGATCTCGCGGATGCGCGCATTGCCGGTCATGATGCGGCCCATCTGCACGATGAGATCAGCCAGCGCGCCGACATCCCGCGCGGGCGCGCCGCGCCAGCCCTTGAGCAGCGGGGCCTGCTTGAGCGCGAGAAGACCGGCCGTGACCTGCTCCGCGCCCATGTCCGGGGTGAACAGCCTGACGTCCTTGAGGATCTCGGCGGTGACACCGCCGAAGCCGGCAAGCACGACCGGACCCCATTGCGGATCGTTCTTGGCGCCGACGATCATCTCGATGCCGATCGTGCCCATGGCCTCGACGAGCACCCCGTCGAGCTGGATCGCGGCGTCATAGGCGGCAACGTTGAGATACATCTTGTCGAACGCTGTCGTGACTTCGTCAGCCGATTTGAGATTGAGGATCACTCCGCCCGCGTCGCTCTTGTGACCAAGCGCGGCGGCCTGAGCCTTCAGGACGACCGGATAGCCGAGCGCGTCGGCGGCATCGACAGCTTCCTGCGCCGTCGCGGCGAACCTGCTTTGCGGAAACGGAATGCCGAGCGGCGCCAGCAGCGCCTTCGACTTGTACTCCGGCACGACGCCTGCAACCCCATCCAGCCCGGCGACGGCAAGCGGCGGCTGCGAGCGGTCGGCGAGGTCGCGCTTGGCGAGATCGGCCAGGCGGGCGATGGCGCGATAGGCCCGCTCGGTCGACGGAAACCACGGGATGCCGACCTTGCGCAGGCCGTCGATCCATTCCTGCGGCACGCGTGCGCCCTCGTCGACACCGGCGAACACCAGCGGCTTGGGGAAAGTGCCGTCCTCCAGCACCTTGATGATGTGCGGCATCTTGATCCCGCAGGTGATCGGGTCCGACTGGATGATCGAGGCGACGACCGAGCCGATCCGGTCGTCGTCGAGCAACGCGGTCAGCACCTTGGTGTAGACCTCGGGCTCCGACAGGCCGAGCGCGGTGATGTCGGTCGGGTTCGAGACCGGCACGTAGTCTGGCAGGATCGCCCGCAGCGCCGGGCTGTTGGCGTCGTTGAGATCGACGAGGTCGAGGCCGATGTCCTCGGCGATGTCGAACGCGAGGCCACGCAGCGCGCCGCTCTCGCCGAGCACAGCCATGTTCGCGCCGGGCAGCGCCTTGCACGTCACCGCCATGGTGGCGATGTCGCCCAGTTCCTCGAGCGTCTCCGCGAAGATCACCCCTTCGCGGGCGACCTTGGCCTTCATCAGCGCGTAGTCGCCGGCCATCGCGCCGGTGTGGGTGGCGGCCGATTCCTGCGCCTTGTTGCTCTTGCCGGGGTGGAGCATGATGATCGGTTTTCCCGCCTCACGCGCGCGACGGGCGGCGGCGAGGAAGGCCTGCGGGCGGCGCAGGCTTTCGACGTACAGCGCGATCACGTGCGTATCGGGATCGTCGACCAGCCATTCGACGTAGTCTTCGACCCCGCTGACCGCCTCGTTGCCGGTCGAAACCGAGGTCGAAACGTAGAGGTCGCGGGCGAACAGCGTCGTCGCCAGCACCGCGGCGAGCGCCCCCGACTGGCTGGCGATGCCGACGGCGCGAGTGCCCTTGGACGGCGTGCGCATGTTGGTCTGCACGAAGGTCAGCGGCACGCGCTCGATGTAATTGGTGCAGCCGAGGCAGTTCGGCCCCTCGATGATCATGGAGTGGGCGTTGGCGATGCGGGCGAGTTCCTGCTGGTCCTTCATCCCCTGCTCCCCGGCTTCGGAGAAACCGGCCGAGTAGATCACAACGGCGCCGCAGCCCTTCTCGGCGAGGCTCTTGACCGTGCCGAGCACGAAATCGCGCGGGATCGCCAGCACCGCGCAGTCGATGCCTTCGGGCAGTTCCTCGACCGAATGATGGACCTTGAGTCCGAGCAGCTCGTCGCGCTTCGGGTTAACCGGGTAGATTTGCCCATGAAACTCGTACTTCACGAGGTTGCTCAGCAGCGTCGCGCCGAGCGCGCCGACACGGTCCGAAGCGCCGATCACGGCCACGGACTTGGGCCGCAACAGGCGGTCGATCTGGGCGTTGGTGAAGCGGCGGGTGGTCATTCAATCCTTCTCCATTGGGCGCGCGCCCTAGCCACCAATCCTCAATTCGTCATCCCCGCTAAAGCAGGAGCCGGCGGCGTCTTGTGGCGCAGAGCCGACGGGCACCGGCCCTCGCGAATGACGAGCAGCGATCAGTCGTGCTTGACCTTGCTTTTGTCGAACACGCCCAGACCCGGCTTGAAGGTCTTTTCGTCAAGGAACTGCTTGGTCGCCTCGCGTCGCGCTTCGAGCCCGCCGAACTGGTTGAGCGCTTCCTGCGCGCGGATCAGGTAGTCCTCGGCGTTGTCATAGGTCATTTCCATCACCCGGCGCACCGCCCACTTGGTCGCGCGCAGGGCCTGGGTGTCCTTCTTCTTGAGCACGTCGGCGATCGCCTGGACGCGCGCGCGCAGCTCGCCGGCGGGCACGCTTTCGGTGACGAGGCCCTGCTCCGCGGCCTGCTTGCCGGTGAGATTCTCGCCCATCATCGCGTGGTACATCGCCTTGCGGTAAGGCATCAGCTCGGCCGCGACCTTGCTGGCTCCGCCGCCCGGCAGGATCGCCCAGTTGATCTCGGACAGACCGAACTGCGCATCGTCGCTGGCGACGGCGATGTCACAAGCGAACAGCGGCCCGTAAGCGCCGCCGAAGCACCAGCCGTTGATCATGCCGATGGTCGCCTTCTCGTACCAGCGCAGGCGTTCCCACCAGGCGTAAGCCTCGCGCTGGTTCCTGCGAACCGCGGGCAGCCCTTCCTGTTCGGCGAGCCGGAAGTATTCGAGCAGGTCCATGCCGGCCGACCACGAACTGCCTTCGCCCGCCAGCACCAGCACCTGCACGTCGTCGCGGAATTCCAGCTCCGTCAGTACGCGCAGCATCTGCCGGTTGAGCTTGGGGCTCATGCAATTGCGCTTGTCGGGCCGGTTGAAATAGACCCAGGCGACGCCGTCCTCGATTTCGTAGCGGACGGTCTCTTCCTCGGGACGCGGATCGGGTTGCGACGGCATGGCCATGGGCGTCTCTCCTGAAGCGAATTTGTAATCGATACTTACAATCTCGAGCGGCCCTATAGCGAGAAATCCGTCCCGCGCCAGAGCCTCGCGTCAAGGTTCCCGCTTGGCAGAGCGGGCGAGCGCCCTTAGCCAGTAGCGATCATCGAAATCAGCTTCGTCATTGCGAACAGCGAAGCGACGAAGCAATCGAGGGCGGTTGGCCGCAAACACCCCGGATTGCCGCGGGACCTTTTGTCCCTCGCAATGACGAGGCAAGGAAAGACGAGGGAGCCGATGAGCGAGGAAGTGATCCATCTGGTACCGCGCGAATGGGCGCAAAACGCGCTGATCGACGCGGAAGGCTATGCCCAGAAGTACCGCTTCTCGGTCGAGGACCCGGATGGCTTCTGGCGCGGCGAGGCCCAGCGGATCGACTGGATCAAGCCGTTCGGCCAAGTGAAGGAGACGAGCTTCGACGAGGCGACGTTCGGCATCAAGTGGTTCGCCGACGGCACGCTCAACCTCTCGGCCAATTGCCTCGACCGGCACTTGGCGGCGCGCGGCGACCAGACAGCAATCATCTGGGAGCCCGACGACCCGAACGTGCCCGGCCGCACGCTCACCTACCGCGAGCTACACGAGGCCACCTGCAAGTTCGCCAACCTGCTCAAGGCCGAGGGTGTGCGCCGCGGCGACCGGGTGACGATCTACCTGCCGATGGTCCCCGAGGCCGCCGTGGCCATGCTCGCCTGCGCGCGGATCGGGGCGATCCATTCGGTCGTCTTCGCCGGGTTCAGCCCCGAAGCCCTCGGCAGCCGGATCGAGGATTGCGACAGTGACGTCGTCATCACCGCCGACGAGGGCCTGCGCGGCGGCAAGACGATTCCGCTCAAGGCCAACGTCGACGCCGCCTGCGCGCGCCATGGCAAGGTGCGCCGGGTGATCGTGCTGCAGCGCACCGGCGCCGAGGTGAACCGGGTCGAGGGCCGCGATCTCGACTGGCACGAAGCCGTCGCGAGCCAGAGTACCGATTGCCCGCCCGAGGAGATGGGCGCCGAGGACCCGCTGTTCATCCTCTATACCTCGGGCTCGACCGGCAAGCCCAAGGGCGTGCTGCACACCACCGGCGGCTATCTCGTGTGGGTGGCGATGACGCACGAATACGTGTTCGATTACCGCGCGCCGCAGGTATTCTGGTGCGCGGCGGACATCGGCTGGGTCACCGGGCACAGCTATGTCGTCTATGGCCCGCTGGCGAACGGCGCGGTCACGGTGATGTTCGAGGGCGTACCCAACCATCCCGACTTCAGCCGCTTCTGGCAGGTCGTCGACAAGCACCAGGTCGAAATCTTCTATGCCGCGCCCACCGCCCTGCGGGCACTGATGCGCGAGGGCGATTCCTGGGTCAAAAGGACGAGCCGCCAGTCGCTCCGCCTGCTCGGGACGGTTGGCGAGCCGATCAATCCCGAGGCGTGGGAATGGTACTGGCGCGTGGTCGGCGACGGCCGCTGCCCGATCGTCGATACCTGGTGGCAGACCGAGACCGGGGGGCACATGATCACCCCGCTGCCCGGCGCCACCGACCTCAAGCCCGGCAGCGCGACCAAGCCGTTCTTCGGCGTCCAGCCCGCCATCGTCGATCCCGAAAGCGGCCAGCTGCTCGAAGGCGCGTGCTCCGGCGCGCTATGCATCACCGACAGCTGGCCGGGCCAGATGCGTACCGTCCACGGCGACCACGAACGCTTCTTCCAGACCTACTTCAGCCAGTACCCCGGCAAGTACTTCACCGGCGACGGCTGCCGGCGTGACGAGGACGGCTACTACTGGATCACCGGCCGCATCGACGACGTGCTTAACGTCTCGGGCCACCGCATGGGCACCGCCGAGATCGAAAGCGCGCTGGTGCTGCACGAGAAGGTCGCCGAGGCCGCGGTTGTCGGCATGCCGCACGACATCAAGGGCCAGGGCATTTACGCCTACGTCACCACCACCGCCGGCACCGAGGACAGCGACGAGTTGCGCCGTGAGCTGAGCCAGTGGGTCCGGACGGAAATCGGCCCGATCGCCACCCCCGACGTCATCCAGTTCGCCCCCGCCCTGCCCAAGACCCGCTCAGGAAAGATCATGCGGCGAATTTTGCGCAAGATCGCCGAGAACGACACCGCAAACCTCGGCGACACGAGCACGTTGGCGGACCCGGGCGTGGTGGCGGATTTGGTGAAGGGGCGACCGGCAACGTAGCGGGCGTCTTGCTTCTCGCCGATATGCACTATATAAGGTGCAGATAAATCCGCGCAAGATCGAGATGGTCTTCTATCGCTCGGCGCGCGGAGCGGAACCAGTGCCCGAATAACTGACGGGGCTGGAGGCCGGGTAGCGGCGCGAGATCGGGCAGGACATGGCCGCGTATCCAGTATCGCTGGCTGGTCGGCATGCCGCTGGTTCGGCCGATGGGAAAGGGCTTGTTCGAGGTCAGGACCAGCCTCTCCAATGGGACCGTCGCGCGCGTGCTGTTCTGCTTTCACGACGGGCCGATCTACGCGCTACAAGGGTGCATCAAGAAGGCGCAGAAGACACCGGCCGGCGATTTGCAGCTGGCGCGGCAGCGGAAGAAAGAGGTTGAAAATGGCTGACCGCAAATCAAACCGCCATTGCGGCTCCTCGCTCGATGATTTCCTCGACGAGGAAGGCGTGCTGCCCGAGTTCCGAGCGCAGGCGATCAAGGAAGTGATCGCCCGGCAGCTCGGCGAGGCGATGAAGGAGCGCGGTCTGTCGAAAGCCGCGCTCGCCCGGCTGATGCACACCAGCCGAACCCAGGTGGACCGCGTCCTTGATCCCGCAAACGGCAACGTCACCATCGAAACCCTGCAGCGCGCGGCGGAGCTGGTGGGGCGGAGGCTGCAGCTCGAGCTGGCGTGAGGCGCTTGATGCAGCGGAAGTGGCACGCGGCGGTGAGGATGCCGGTTCGGAAGGTGGCATCTTTGGCGCGCAATCTTTTAGACTGATTGCCCCTGTTGCGGCTCATCACGGCCCGCGGCAGTTATCGCGAACGGAGCGCTGCGCTCGCATAGTCACCAGCCGGGTCACGCCGGCGGGGCGACAAGGCGTCACCTCGATGGTGACAGCCCGCCCGATCCTGCTAGATCGATCCCCGGGTCGCTCGGGGGAGGACACGCACATGGCAAGCAATCCGGAATCCACCGCCCAAGGCCTGCGCTGGGGGCGCGCGCTGGCGGCCGCGGTCCTCGGCGAAGTGGTGCTGATCCTGATCGCGATCCCGGTCTACAGCTCGATGCCGCAAGCCGATGCGACCGCGCTGCTGAGCCTGGTGGTGCCGCCCGCCTCGTTCGCGGTGTTCGTCGCGACCGGGTACTGGTCCGCGAAGCCGGTCACAAGGTCCGGCCTGCAGCAGGGCGCATTGGCCGGCATCATCGCCGTTGTGGCCTACCTCGTCCTCGGCTTCGTCGCGAGCCTGTTCGTTGCAGGGACCAGCGTCACGGACGGTTTCACGCCTGCCTACCTGACGGCGCACGCGCTCAAGATTGTCGGCGGTGCAATCGGAGGCTGGCTGGTCTCGCGCAAGGCTCCCGCCGCGCCCGCGGCCTGATCGCGAAAGACAATTTGCCACAATCGCGCGGCTGGCCGCAGCGCAGTTTTGCGGTATTGTCGGAATCAAATGGGATTCTCCCGAGACCCGAGGAGAGCCCGCCGCAGGGGAGGATTTTCATGCGCCGTTCGATCCGCGCCACGCTCGCCGCCATCGCCCTTACGACCGTCAGCATGGCCACCTCGGCTTCCGAGCCTCCGGGCGACGTGCCGCTGCCGGTGCACAACTGCCAGCGCCAGTGCCTCGAAGGCTACGTCAACTCGTACCTCGAGGCGATGCGCGACAAGAAGGTCGATCCGGCCCTGTTCGCGAAGAACGCCCGCTTCACGGAGAACGGCGTCGAGCTGCCGCTCGGCAACGAAGGGCTGTGGTACGACACGGTCGCGATCGGCAATTACAAGTTCTACATTCCCGACCCCGAGACCCAGCAGGTAACCTTCCTCGGGACGGTGATGGAGCAGGCGCCGACTACGGCGGAAGGCCCGGCGAATCCGCCCGCGCCGGTGGGTATCGCCCTGCGCCT